>Ga0247757_10001055_pt1 | contig 20017 bp, 16 predicted proteins | sample UWRJL126311R4_FD_180929 | JGI IMG/M metagenome (GOLD analysis project Ga0247757, IMG submission 180929) | Plant litter microbial communities from Arlington Agricultural Research Station in Wisconsin, United States - UWRJ-L126-311R-4 | ecosystem: Environmental > Terrestrial > Plant litter >... | reverse complement strand
TTTGCCACCGCAGATATGGACACAGTCATTGAAGCACTGCCGGGTTGCTGGGGAGAAGGAAATCCGAAAAAGTATGACACCGTCACGGCGTGGGGATATGTACAGATGAGGATGAAAGCGCTATACGAAGGAGCATAGCCACTTGGGATTGTTAGCTCTCAATGTCTTCCCTTTAATCCTCATGAAAGAGTCGTATTTTTGTTCCTTCGTATTCGCTTGCCATGACGTTAATACATCTTCGATGGATGTAGAGTCACAGCTCAGTGTTTAAGTTATATCATGTAGCAAAGTGACCAGAGCAATCAATGAGCTGATATTACTCCCTCGTTGTAAGATCGTGATCAATGTACGTGATGATCTCCAGATTTTGACATGCTGTAGAGAAGTACAGTACTCAGAGGTAGAAGTGAGATAATCAAGTAATATCGGTAATCTCGATACACAGGTCAGGTTTCGTTTTAAAAAATAAAATATTTTTAAGCAGCGAAACATGTAAGAGCTTGGGATATGATACTGTTCGTAATTGCGGTCTAAATTTAGAGAAACTAGTTATAGCATCACGAAAGAAGATTAATCATTGCAGTTTAATGCCGCTATCGATAATTTATCATTGACATTGATTCTTCATATTGCGCACGCTTAAGCAAAATAAAACTCGCCGTTGTTGTTGCCAAGCCTTTCTGACAGATTCACATCCGCATCCTGATGTTCACCGTCCTCATTAGTGAGCCTTGCCCTTAAGATTGGAACACCGTCGCCCTCGATCGAAAAAGAGATATCTTCCGCGGAGTCTGCGAAGTCTTGGCAAGTTATTAGCAAAAACTCACTACCATGGCTTAATTCAAGCTGCCTTACTGTTACCACCCCAAGAAAACTGGCCGTTTTCGTTACCAAGCACCTCATTCAGGTTGATCTCGGCATCTTGGGCTTCGCCGTCAACGTTGATGAGGCGAGCCTTGAGGTGGTGGCCGTCAATATGAATGTCTTCGGCGGAAGAGTGGAACGACATTTTGGTGGTTCGATGTGACAAGCTTGAAAGAAACTGAGAGATGAATTGATAGAGGCTTGAATTCTTAAGAGATGCCTCTCCGGGTCGAGAGAGGAGCCTCAAATATATAGAACTTTCAGAGCTGAACATTTCTGGTGTAAGTGCCCCGCGCGCCACAATGACGCGAGGGCAAGATGATGCCCCTAGGTTAGCCATCTTGGTTGCATATTCGCATCTCTGGGTCTTCGAATGACTGGACTGTTGGACTACATGCATGCATTTGGAAACCCTTGTCCAGCTGAATCTAAAGCACAAGAAGGAAGTCAAGACGGATATCGGCACACTATGTGCACGGAATGCAGGACGAGACCACTTAAGTGATATGAGGTGATGCGGAGTAGGTAGTGGGGTTTGCTCTAGTGGATCGTGTTGTTGGTGAACATCTGAGGTACGACCAGGCAGTCCAAGTCGAGTCCCTATCAGCTCCAAATTGTTAAGCCCGCACTGCGTTCGGCCCATGACTTTGAGAAGAGGATCTCTACTCATTGATGCAAATCTGCTCAGTGATGCAATATGGCCAAGCAAAGAGGTCGCAACACTTTCCTTGGCCTATGCATCTGTAAGTGCCACATGGGGCGCAGCAGGGAGTTGGTACGACAGGCGCGGCATGTCGACCCACCATTCCAGTGACGTGGCAGTGCATGGTATGCACTCATGATTGGATCAATCCCGCCAAGAGTGGGTCTCTCACCGTCTTCGCATCACGAGACTTCCTGTGGCTGTAAAAACGCTTTCCAGCGTCCCAACCATGAGAGTCTTCGCGAATTTCACGCTTGTCTTGTTTCGATTCGATATGCCTATGGAAAGATAGGGTGATAAGACAAGCGTGGACCGTCGCCGCACCAGCACTGCAACATACTGTTTCGAAGGCACGCCGTCGAACTGAAATGTTGAATCGATCTTGGGATGTATAAGCGCTAGAAACTAAGTAAGCCACGAGACGAGACTACCTACGTCCTCGCTAGCGACAAGCTATTCCGCACGCTTTATAACTCATAATCTTTCGTGGCGTTGTTACACGCCTTACGCTTTTGTCTGGAGGTCCTTGTCGCGGCTGAGGTGCAAGTTTGTTTCTATGATGTCGTAGAATAAGCCCTTGGTATTGAATTATGAAAACCCGAAGGCATGCCAGAGAGTAGTAAGAACGAATATAGAAAGTTCTCGAAGTTCCAAGCCGAAAGTTAAACAAATCTAGAATCAATCGCAGCGCTGGGAAAGATTAAGGTGCATCTTGCTTAGCTGACCAATACCAATGCTGAGTTTAGCAAATGTGCATGCCCGTTCAGGCATAGTCTCCATAATGTGCGTAGCTGCCTACTGACATATTTATCTGTTGTCTGCAGGATCCTCGAAGCCTTTACATATCAGGTATGTGTTAATTCCTCTTACTAACAATACTTCAGGGCATGTTTCTATTATGGCTAAAACACAACAAGAGTCACTTCTCACAGACAGAAATCAATTTTTACCCACTCGGTATCTAGGCTGTCGCTATGGTGTCAAAAATTGCAACTGGCACTTTCATCGATAGAAGTGGGCATCGTAATCCTGTTGTATTACTCACCAATGCTTTTCGAGTCATTACAGCAAGCCTATTACTCGTACGCAACTTACCTGATGCTGGTATCTTCGTAGCGTATTATCTCAGTGGCACTTCTTTCGTTGTCAACCCTATTATCTATGGTTAGGCCAGTACCATTTATCAGAAGTCTGGGGATGATGCTGTTCGGTCTGTCATCTTATATACGATGAATACAGGGACAAAAATCCTGTACACATAGTGGGGTATTGTTATGTATCCGGCAACCGATGCGCCGTACTAGTAGAAGCGACCCAGCACCATGATAGTTGTAGTATTCGTGTTTATTGGTAGCACGTTCAGCATACGGTGGGCGAGTCGCTGCCCCTTTCTTCTTCTTAATGACATCACTAATATGAAGACAGCTTTATCGTTCAACTACTGCCGAGGAAGTGATCATACGCTGTGATGATACTTTAGAGCATGTATCGGATATCTTACAGATTCCGACTGCATACCTAACGAAGACAGATTAATACTGATACTTAGGCTTGAGAAGATGGCCTAAACCCTTGAAGGCTATTGATATGGTTGGGTGTTGTTGTTTTGCTACCCAAACCCCAACTAAGCCGGACTCCTGACTATTGAAGTATAAGCTCTGGCATAGAACCTCTTTGTCTTGAAACCGGAATTTCTGCACGATTTCATTGCCTACATAGAAGCCCAGTGTATCTCAATATTGAAATCCGCGCATTCCTATCCCATCGAAAGTCTCTATTTGGAGACCGACGTGAACAACTTGTGCACACAGGGCTTATACATAATAGGTTAAACATTGGATCTTCTGTACCTGATGTGCCAAGAAGGCTTTTATTATTGAGATGCCCAGAAACACATAAAGATCATGCATGCGTTAGAGCAGTATCAGTGCTAGCACCAGAGGCTATAACACGTAAGCAGGACAATAGCTAGACTTTGTGCTACAGCGTGAGACGATTAGCCTGGAGATAAGTATTTGTCTTGCTGGTTTGTCTATTCAGTTCTGAATAAAGTCTTTGTCACATACGATCGTAGGACGCTAAAAATTAGTTCTCTTGCTACATAGCCGTTTGTCAAAGACCCGTAAATTGAAGTCTTAGGTTTTCAGATGTGGTAAGAGTAACGAGGGAATCTAATATAAGTTGCTGTGCGTAGCGTACACAAGGTCAGGGGCTGAAATGAAAGGACTTATACGGCTAAGCGCCCCATCAGTGCCAGGGTCGTTAAAGCAGCAACTTCTTCATTACATCCGGCAAAGTTCAATTTATAGCATTGATAAGCGCTTTCGGATCATTTTCGTGCTGGAGTGCTCGTGATCGTCTGTGTATGCGCAGATAATAGCAATTTATCTCCTTGCTGTCTGCAAGCCTCCAGAGTGAATTTTTTTTTTTCTCATCTGCCTTTCAAAGCTCTTCCGTAATGAGAGTGTCAGCAAAAAACCTCGTTCCCTCTTGGTACAGAATTAGAAAATTTAATAGAAGCTCTTTTGCGCTGCGCCATCGAAAGCTAAAAATCAAGAGAAGAGTGTTACAAACCCAGCCATGAAGCAGGTGTTTCAATAGGAAATAGCTTGCCCCTAGCGGCCTTCCTAATTTTCCATTGTCATTACAGGCTCAGGCATAGAGGGAATTTGGATTGCGGTTAATGAGGAACCGATGGTAGCTGATTGAAAGGAATTTCCGTTGCTTTTTGTTGACCCAAACGTAAGCCAATGCACTACCAAAACTCCAAATACCACTGTCGCTTCGTTAATACCAAGTATTGGGTGATCAAATAGGTAACATACCATCGACAATACACAGTGTGAAACAGACATACGCTATCTGACTTGTTGCGTCAACAAAGTAAATGATAAGATTGATTGCGCCAGCCACGAATGTCAAGCCAGATCCAATGATATTTCTCTTTAGCATTTTCGTAACACTCAAGGAGAGCTGGTCATCTCTCTTGGATCCTCTGCTTAGCAGTCCTCTCAGTACCCTCGGTTTTCGAGTAGAAGGCTGCGACGTTTCAGTCACACAGTACGCTGGATTGCGCGCTTCGTTCTTCAGTACAGGCATAATCAGCCAACAGAAAACAGATGTGAGTCCGATGTTGATGATAATGTCGAAAGAAAAGGTAATATAAGATGGGATCATGTCGCTTCCAATTCGGCAATGGCCGTCCTTGAGGCTGATCCCAGCGTGAGGTGTAGCAATACACCAAAGAGCCATTCCCCCAAAGAATCCAACCACTATTATCATGCCGCCAACCCATATCTTGTCGTGAGTGCGCTTAAATACGTCCGGTGATCGTACGATGTGTACCCTTTCAAGGTAAAATATGTATCTGCTACTAGTCAGCGCTTTCTGCTCTATTGATTCGAGTGAAGTTAAAGGACTGATTACAAGAAAATTTTCGAGGAGAAATACAAGAACAGGCAGACTGTTATTGATGCCCGACATTGCTTATACGTGGTGAGATTCAGGCCGTACAGCAGAACTGAACCTGAAACAACAAGCGCTATAGCCAATACGGTTTGAATGTGAGAAAGAATCCATGAAAACTGCAATTTTTTCTTCTTTTCGAATTGCTTCGCACGCATGCCTGCTGTGTATTAGTATCGCGATGTGAAGCTGGCTGGACAAGACGTACCCAATGCAAACGCCAGTCCAGATAGACAAATAATAGAGATGACGCCATAAACCAGGCGACCGAGTGTGCCTGTTCCAGCAGCAACGGCTTGTTGTGGACCCACTCTAGGGGCAATCTGTGGTAACGGCAACCCCTTAACAAGTAATATAGGGAAGAGACAGAAAGAGGTCATTGGGTTTGTTCTCCAAAACATCATGTTCAGATACACGCAGGAAAATGAAGCTATAGAGAATCGCAAGCTGAGAATTGAAAGAGGGTGTAAATATGCTATAGGTCTTCAAGGAGTCTAGATGTTTTGATCCGCCCACCGAGAATGCGCCGGCCATTTAGGTTCTGTGGAGCATATCCGGAAGAGAAGCTATGGTCTCTACTGGACATAAAGTAAGGACTAGCGGACGGCCATGTTTCACATGGTTGTTCCCGGTTCCAGGTGCCGGGAGGGCTGAACAACGTTCTTGCGTCGTAGTGATCTCTGAATAAACCTCACACCGCACACCAACTCGCCCGTCTGGAGAGCACCACGACGCAAGAGCCGTACCAATTGATCTATCTTTATGCGAAAGGTAAACCGTGCTTTAAGATGCATGTCAGCTGCGTTTAGTGTTCGGTAATTAGACAGAACTGCCGTTCATGCCTGATAGATCGGAACCCCCCTTTCTCATAGCAGGGATGTCCTATCTACTCAGTTTTGTACATTTTCAACCCACACCCAACGGCATCCCCATAAAATCGCCGTTTAAAATCATGCTGACGCTCGAGAAACGTGAGAGCCATCTAGCCTCAAGCTTTAGGAAGCTACGTTACCTTAAACCATGGCTAGTTGTTACATTAGGCTTAGCGTAATACGTAAAGTTAGCCAGTCATCATTTACGGAAGACGAACAACAAGCAGTATTCGTGATATTTAGGTTGAGCAATGCACGGAGAATTAGGTTTCCTGTCCGTTCAGCTATATAAGAGCAGCATGCTAGCAGATTCGTCATTAGGTGATCGCCCCGCTGTTGTGTACATAGCTTTGTACGTTTTGCTATCGTTTCGGGCCTTGCTGGAAATGTGCACACAATCCACGTGAGCAAAAATTGCGTAGTTGACGAAAAGTGACGCTCTTGTTATTTATTTCCTATTCAAATTGACCGTGCTCCTTCAATATTTCGACTTCCAGCCCAAACACCCAAGCCCGATTACTTCGGATTCGAAACCGGTCGACCTGCGCGTCTATCTGGCAGAACCCCAGCATTGGCTGCCGTCTTTTTTGCGTCGGCGGAGACTTGATTGATATCTGACACTTTGGTGTTCCCGTTCACGCTCGGTCCGTTTCTACCATAATTACCAGTAACCGTGTTATTTGCTGTATTGACTCCGTTCACTGCGTACCAACTACCACTCGATAAGAATATGTTATTCTGTATCAGGTATGAATTCGATCCTTCATCAGTATACATGCCAAAGCCAACGTTAGAATCAAAAGCATAGTTGTTGGTAATGTAGGTTGAAGGGTTCTTTGAAAGCGTGTAGATAGCACCCAAGTCCGTGTGCGACAAACCGTAACCGTGAATTAAGTTCCCGTCGATGCGGTTGTTCTGCATGACGGTTGGAGTAGAATATTGTGGTTGATATTTATAAAGTCCACGGCGAACATATTCTGAGCTACCACCAGCGTCGTTAGAACCCCAGCCGTAGCCAATGCAGATACCAGAGTAAGGTGCTGGATTTCATCACGTTAGAGCATACATTTAATTAACGGGAAATTGGCTCACCGATATATATGTCGTTGTGTGAGATGGTAGAGTACTGAACGTAGGTGGTAAGAATGGGTACAGTGGAACTGAACAGCGAAGAAACGTTATAGAAGATATTGCCGGATATTTCTAGGCGGGTGTTGATCATGCGGGAGTCACTCGGATGATGTGCATCAGCTCTGATGCCCCCAGCGGTGATGCTGTTTCCCATAACCTGAGAGAAATAACCATCCCTCACAGCAACATTGCTAGCCCCTAGGCCGACGCCGGTCAGGTGTGCATTTGCGTCGTTTCCGATTCCGATTCCACCAGCACCAAATTGTGTATAGTTGCCCCCAGTAAGCACAATGTTCTTGGCTGCACTGATTTGAATGGCAGACGGCATTTGACACCAGTGCGGTCGAGTAGATTCGAAATTAGACTGATCGTACGTTTGATTCTCACAGATGTTACCGCCCGTTTGTTGGTCTATATATCCAATTGACGAAGGTTGCAACCAGGTTGTGTGTGCCTACACATGTTAGTCTGACGTCCAGAATATCTACATATCCACCAAACTTACAAAGCTTAAGCCGGTAAAAGTAATATCGTGAACTGGGTTGTCATATGTGCCACCGAAAGCCACAAGCGTCTCCGAAATACCCAAATAGGTCTCGGCGGTAGCCATATCCTCTCCCGATAGGGGTTTGTAGTACACCTTACTGGCTGCCGAGTCAACGTAGAACTGACCCCCTTCGGACAGCAGAGCTAGAGCATTCTGCACCCAGACCCCAAAATCGGCATTTGGTTTGGAAACAGTATCGTAGCCCCAGTTTTGGTTGAACCAAGTGTTTTGTTCCATGATGAGCGCTCGGTTGCCTGTTGACTTGATGGGCGCATACCTGTCCGCAAACGAGTTGATAAAGCGCACCTCGGCATCAGCAATACCTGCTGTAGATGTGAGCCAGTCATATGAGCTTGAAGTCCACGTCATAGAAGTGCTTGTGAAGCTAAAGTCCTTTCGATTGATTTTCTTTCGGGCATAGTTTGATGCTTTTCCGTTCACATACAGGCTTCTCGATTTAGTTCCACTTGGAATACTAGCAGAGTATATGCCGTTGGAGCCCGCCGTCCATCCGGTAACCTTATAGCCACCCGATATCAATGCACCAGATCCCTGCCAGTTGACGGTGAAGCCATTCTTTCCAGAGTCTTCCGCAGTAAATTTGAGTGGTGCTGAAAGCCTGTACGTCCCGGCGCCGATATTTACTGTTATGTTTGCTGTCATAGAACTCGCAATCTGACTGCGAACTGCTTGCTGTGCTTTCGATAGCGTCTGGAAGGGTGTAGTAGCCGATGTACCAGCATTATTATCTGAGCCATTGGGCGCTACGTAGAAGTCTACAGCAGCCCCGAGGCTGTTGAAAACCGTCGCGCAAATAAGGAGTATGTTAGACTTCATTGTTCTCAAGATTCACATTGGATAACCTGCGACCCGCGGCCTTTTCATGCAAGATTTAAGTCCGATGACAAACGGAGAATTTCAAAATCATCAATTAATAGGCGGATAGTAAAGGACAAGCACATTAAACGCGGGGATATGTGGATCCCTAAACCGCCACTGGCTAAATTCTATCTTTAAAGGAACGTCAACATTTTGCCTGGAGTTCTGCCCTCCATATGAGCAAGGCGGAGAATATTTTCCCAACGTTTGGACTTACCCCGCTAGCTTTTATAGTGTTAAGGACGCTATATTGGACATTGCTTTGGGATGCAAGTGCATGTTATACTGACGTGATTCGTGGAGCTACCTCCATGCTAGAGACATTTTCCCGGGACTGGAGCTTGTTTTGATCTTGACTTGCTCCACATACGCTTCAATACTATAAAATCGCTACGTATAACTAATATCCTTCCAATCTCACGAGTCGTGGAGTATTTCAATGTGATCTTAACGCGACATTATAGCAATAACTCCGCCTGTTATGATGCAGGGATACTAAACAATATAACCAAGGCATTTGCAGCAGGTTAAACTCATCAAGTCTTGAATCGAATTGTGTTTGCACACGAATTCTTCTCATATCCACGACTTACCACCATGCTTTCAGCGGTTGTAGGGTTCTTGCTTTTGGGAGCGACCTCGGTGCTTTGTGCCCCAGCGCTCCATGATTCTTGTTTGTTTTCACCCTCGGTGATGTATAAAGTATATAAATGCTAAGCTATTGAAGCAAGTCGAAGTCTCAATGTGAATGTACCAGACGCACTGACGAAGCGCGCAAATTCGGCTGGTTGTGGAAAAACACCTACAATAACATCCGGCACAAAATCCATCACCGTGAACGGAAAGAATCGTCAATATGTTATACGTGTACCATCTGGATATGATAAGAGCAAGCCTTATAAGATTATTTTCGCTTTCCACTGGGTGGGTGGCACGATGAACGATGTGGCTGGGGGCGGAAGTGACGGTGCACTGTGGGCATACTACGGAATGCAAAAAAAATCTTCTGAGACCGCTATTCTTGTCGCACCGCAAGGATTAAACAACGGCTGGGGGAATAGTGGTGGTGAAGATATCGCATTCGTCGACGCGATGAGGCAGACCATTGAGAATGATCTTTGTGTGGATACAAAGCAACGCTTTGCTACAGGCTTTTCATACGGGGGCTCTATGTCATTTTCGATTGCCTGCTCCCGAGCTAAGGATTTCCGTGCTGTGGCAGTCATCTCTGGAGGGCAATTGAGCGGATGCGATGGTGGGAATGATCCTATTGCGTATCTCGGGATTCACGGAATCAGTGACGGCACTCTTTCCATTTCTAATGGGCGGTCCTTGCGCGACAGATTCGTAAAGAACAACGGTTGCACCTCAATGAGTCCAAAAGAGCCGGCTGCTGGATCCAAGACCCATGTCAAAACAGCTTACTCCGGATGCAAGGCTGGTTATCCTGTCACTTGGCTAGCATTTGACGGTGGCCATGCACCTGCCCCGGTTGACGGTGGTGGCGACAGTGGGGCTCGAAGCTATACACCCGATGAGATCTGGAGCTTCTTCACTCAGTTCTCCTCGTAGGAAATACGCGGAGGGGATAGCAATAGTGCACTCATTTTCTATGAGATTCTTACCAATACAATTTTGATAGTTGTTATGAATCTGCGTGTTTTCCTTTCCCTACTGAACGTGATCGGCCGTAGTATCATATTTGACATGCCTTCAGTGGTTTGATCAAGATGAGATCAGGGTAAAATATATCAGTGTAAGGCATCACAAACCTCCACATTATCCTTGCATGGTAATATAATTGCTTGAAATAGTTTCCGAAATAGTCACGCTATATGCACATCAGCTTTGATTTCTTCTTAGAGTCGACCCTTTCTCTAACCACAAGGCTCCGGCTCTTATCTCCCGCCATTTCAAGTCTTTCCCTTTCCTCCCAAGCTTCTCAGGACAATGGCCCCCAAGCCCAAGGCCAAGAAAGTATTTCATACTGGAATTCACGCTCGTAGCTGCTAAAGACCTACTTTGAGTCAGTTCAGGGCCCTTCTTAGCGCCTTCAGCAACCATCTCGTTTGCGTCTTGGATCTTGCACGAGCGATCGGCACCAGAGACACAGGTCACATATACACAGAATACCTTTCGTAGTTTCTCGCCTTTATGGCAGAAGGGACCTGGAAGTATGTAAAATGCTCATTCTCAGTTCCAACGTTGCGCGATACCTCTTGCCTGAATAACTCTTCCTCCCTCTTGATCCACTGACGGAACATCCAAACTTCCTAGGATGAGGCTTGATCTTCGAATAAACCCTAAGCCTTAGTTATATCAGTCTAGACAGTCCTGGAATCGTGACGTGTGGTCGTATAATGGGTGAGGAGAGGTCATGATTCATTACGCTAAGACATGAGGATGCGCACAGGGAAATTAACGCAAGGATAGTGTAATTTATTTGACGATAGCGTTGAGCTTAACATATAATCTCTCGGAGATAAAATCAAATGGAGTGGTTGCACTGGCACTAAAAGGTGACTCACCGACATTTTACGAAGAAGGTTTCGTTACATCATTCATGGTTGGGGTTAAAAATGTCATTCAATTGCCTCGACACAGGATACACATCTCGTGCAATAACATTTGTCTGGACCAGCAAACATTAGGTAGTAGACGTCCAACTGCTCTTACATCTGGTGGATACACGATTTTGTAGTGGATATTTCTCTGGTGAAAGCAGCGAGTTAATATCAGCTCAATAGCGCGCTTTCCTACAATGCATGAAGAGAGGCGTCATACAATCCAACAGCGCTACTTCCATAGATGAGGCCGCAGTGTATTTGTACTGTGCCACCGTTTAGGGTAAACAAGACCTACGCCTGAATATTCACCGCTAATATTAGAATGATCTCCCGCAAACTAGCATTGTTTGGAGCGCATTTCATCAATTGCATTACAATATGTATTTCAAAGAATTGATGGAAATGCCACCCTGGTCTCCTGCAACGAATGTAATGTAATGTAAGTAATATTCTAACGCCGCCATCTACAAAAATTGGAACCTCCCATGGGGTATAGTGGGCGCACCGAGCACTGGCAAGTCTCATACAACGAAAGTCATCGAAAGGCGTTTTTAAGGGCGGAAGACACCAGATGGCGTTCGCAGGTTTCCGCTTTGGTAGCCGCAAGTGGAATTGTAGAAATCGACACCTTCAAGTTCGACTCCCGCGTCCAGCATAAAGCTTCAATTTGATCTGATTTCTTCAGTGCATATTGTCACGGACCATGTGATAGGCTGACAGTAATAACATTTGGAGCTAGTTTAGTGCATATCTGTCCGTAGACACCATGTGCAACTGCTATCTAGCAACGCAAAAACGTAATATATTTCCAACTTCATAAATACTCTTCATTTCATTGTTGCAAGATGACATGTGTCTCTCTACCCATCCCCCACGTTGTTGGAGAGTTCTTACACACTCTAGGGTTTTTTCGTATCCAATTCTTTCGACTGGGCCCAGGGCTTAGGAAAAGTCTATCTTCCATCCCTTGCTAATGCCCACCTTGGGGTCTCGTATAACAGCCCAGTGGGCCTGCTTACCGCTGCCTTCCACAAATTCCATCGGCACTGATTTTCTTCTTGCGCTCTCTTTCGCACCCTCTTCCATTACCACCACTTCCTTCTTATTCTTCCAGGCCTTGGGGGCACCGACAATGATGACTTTCTCAACCCTGACTTTGGCCATAGTCTTTAAGTAGGCGTCAAGCTTAGCGGTCCGGGAGCCAGAAGCAACATTCGACGATGTGAGAACGCTGCGCTTGCCATCGAATGAGAAGCGGCGATGAATGTATGCGCCCTGTTCGTAGTCGAACGTTTCACCGTCATCAATATACAGAGAACCCTTGGCGGAATTGTCTTTATCGAGCGCAACGACAAGAGTAAAAGGATCATATTTCATTAACCCTGAGGAGCGGCGTGCGCGGTCACGGCGAGGGATAATGTTACCGCCCTGCATAAGAAGAGGAATCTTCTCAAGGGGAGCCGGAACAGTGTGATGGCCAGCGCCTTGATATGTTGTGTAATCAAAGTAATCGTAATAGGGTTGATTATCGGCGATGTATATGGAGACACTGTCTGCTCCTTCTTTGGTTACAGGTTTAGCGAGAAGACCTGTAGAACCAATGTAAAGTTGATCATCAACAGCGAAGCCTCGTTCATCATCAGGGTGAACAAAGAAATTGGGTCGGATAATAGGAGCACCAGTTGTATGAGCCTCGTAGAAAGCGGTGTACCAAGCAGGGAGTAGTTGGTAACGCAATCGGAGAGCTTGTGTAATGATTTCGGTGTAAGGCGCACCAGGAATATACGGCTCGCGGCGGCGCGTATCAATGTGAGCATGTCCACGGAAGAAAGGATAGTAGATACCAGCTTGATACCAACGAGTTAAAAGTTCCTTGCTGGGGTTACCGAAAAAGCCACCGACATCAGCACCGGCAAACGGGAAGCCGGAAATACCCTGGTTGAGCACCATGGGAATAGAAGCCTCAAGATGCGACCATTCAGCCAAGTTGTCGCCAGTCCACATGGCAGCGGAGCGCTGACTCCCAGAGTAGAAAGCACGAGTAAGCACAAAGGGCCTACGTAACTCGCCCTTTTTGCGTTCTATAATAGCCTGATAGGTAGCATTGTGAAAAGTCATGCCGTTGACGTTGTGTACATCTCGGTGCTCCCAATCACCAAAGTGGAGATTATCTTTAGGCATGGTAGTCTCGGGACCGTTGAATACGGACGGCTCGTTCATGTCATTCCAAATGAAAGTGTTAGGGGCAGTACCCTTGAAGCTGTCATACTTGAACAGCCCCTTCCACCATGAGATAGCTGCAGGGTTGAAGCAATCGATCCACATGGAACTGCCGGGCCAGCACCAACCCTCATATTGATTCCCGTCCTTGTTTTTAACAGCAAGATCTTTCTTTTTCAACTCATCAATGACAGGATAGCTGTCGGTGTTCTTGATATGAGGATCAATAATAGCTACAAGTTTCCTGTCACTCTTCTCCAAATGCTTGTGCATTTTTGCAGGGTTAACAAAAGTTAATGGGTCCCAAGTGAAGTATTTCTTCTCGTTTGTGTACTCAATGTCAAGCCAGATGACATCGTAGGGAATCTTATACTTGTCGAATTTGCGATCCACGTCCTTGACATCTTCATCAGATACATAATTCCAACGACACTGGTGGTAGGCGATGGCAAACGATTGGGGCATAGCGGTGTAGCCGGTAAGCTCACCATATTGACGAGTCAAGTCTTGAGGAGTAGGGCCGAGGAATATGAAGACATCTAGAAGACCACTCTCGGAGATCCAGTGTGTTTGAGTATCTGTATGGCTCTTGACACCTAGAGCGAGGGGATTTGAAGCAGATTTGGATTTGACCACATCAATCCAGGTTTCGGCAGCATTCAACCAGAAAACACCGACAGTAGAACCCTTGCGATGGGCCTGCATGAAAGGAATGGCTCCATAGAGAGTCATTGGGCTATCCATCTCGTACTCGAAGACGTCGGCATTGTACAGTCTATACGGTTCATTGTAGTTTCCATCGCCACCTCTGGAAAGTCGTTAACATGTGAAAGCCTGTACATGATGAATAATCATACCTCGTAGTCTTCAGGGACAACCTGGTGGCATGTTCAGGAATGCCAAAAACATGCTCGTAGCCCGGAAACGAGATGTCCAGAGCCACGGCCTCGGGGCCACGGGGTTTCGAATCCGTGTTACCACCAAAGCTCTCTTCCCACCACGTGCTCTCGTCTTCACCCGTGACTACTTCCTCTTTCTTCTCTTGTTCACCCTCCTTTTTCTCCTCTTCACCCTCCTTTTTCTCCTCTTCGCCTTCCTTCTTCTCCTCACCCTCCTTGGTTTCTTCAGTAGGCTTCTCAACCTTGGGGCGCCAATGTTCTAGGTTTAATAGCCCGCGTTCGTTGAAGCGGACATGAACTTCACCATCTCGTAGGAACTCGATACCAAAAGGATGATGACGAATAACAGCCTGGTGCTTGCTGCCTGCACCGTAAAAGACACGAGTGTAGCCCTGCTCAGCCGTCTCGCTCAGCGCGGCTCCCTCAGCGACGTCGAGCCCGCCGACTAGAGCCCACTTCGAGGCTTCATTGTAACGTTCTTTGCGGGCCTTGCTGTCGTGGCGGAGGACGATGTCGCCCTTCTGTCGCTTCTCCTCATCAAGCGTGACACGAGCCACGCCAGATTCAAGGAAGGTGACTGTTAGGGGAAGCCGAACCTTCTCCTCACCGTCCTTGAGCGTCTTGAGCACCGTTGCGGATAGCTGGCCGTGCTGGAAGGCAATGGAGGCGGGATCAAGAGCGTATGGAGAGAGCCACGAACTGGAGGCAGCGGCAGCGTCATCGGCGAACTGGCGGTTACGTTTGCAGAAACCAGATTGGGCACAAGTCTTGAAATTCTCGTGTTTTACGCTGAGGGCAGGGATGAACAGGCAGCACAGCGCCGTGGAGAGCAGAAACAGAGTAATGGGCGTCCACCGGGGAGCCGAGTGTCGCCGTAAAGTTGCCATGGCGATTGGATCCTCCAGCTGCGAGCAATTGCGGTCGCGCGCAGCTTTTGGTGTAAACAGCTCTGCAACGCCCACGGAGGGAACGCCAGGTGTACCACAGCTCGGCGGGCTTGGGACGGATGACTAAGGATGCATGCATGCACAATATTGCATAAAATTGTGCAGAGAGCCCCGCCAATGTGTGAGGTGTATGAAAGGCCAGCCAATTACCCCACCACGGTAGCGCCCAATATTTTCTCTAGTCCATCCGCCCCTCCACGCCCTCTGCAACCACACTCTGCTCCTCTTCTCCAAACAACTACGCCAGCACAACAACATCTCACAATGTCTAACGAGCAGACGTATGTGCATCGTCACCATCATATTCATTTGGGCACACACTGACCCATCCACAGCTTCATTGCCGTCAAGCCTGATGGCGTTCAGGTGCGCTTGCCCCCTTCTCAGCTTCCCCTCTACACTGCACAGCTACACTGCACAGCATGCTAACGCCTGCTTTTAGCGTGGCCTCATCGGACCCATCATCTCTCGCTTCGAGAACCGTGGCTTCAAGCTCGCTGCCATCAAGCTCGTTACCCCCTCCAAGGAGCACCTTGAGAAGCACTATGCCGATCTCTCTGACAAGCCCTTCTTCCCGGGCCTAATTGCCTACATGGGCTCCGGCCCAGTCTGTGCTATGGTCTGGGAGGGCCGTGATGCCGTCAAGACCGGCCGCAAGATCCTCGGTGCTACCAACCCGCTCGCCTCAGAGCCAGGCACCATCCGTGGTGACTTCGCACTTGTACGTCTGGCACCACGCACCTAGATAGCCCCTCGCACGAGAATGTACGCTGATTTTCTCAGGATGTTGGCCGCAACGTCTGCCACGGCAGCGATAGCGTCGAGAATGCCAAGAAGGAGATCGCCCTCTGGTTCAAGGACGGCGAGGTCCAGACCTGGAAGCAAGCCTCGCACGACTGGATCTATGAGAAGCCTTAGAAATTTTCCAACACATGTTCTTGCGTAGGAAGAATTCGTCTTCTGCGGCTTAAACATGGCAACTGACTCGACGCCTGATGGTCGCTTCGACCATCATAGTGGACAAGCAATCTGGGTGCTTAGCTCTTGGTTGTGGTCAGTTGTGGTGGGTACAGTATCGCACAAAATTATGACACGAAATAATGAAATGAAACTGTTCATGGTTCCGAGCATCTGGCCACTGCAAATGTTACGTGCAAAAGTTGTCCACTACAATGTTGTGATCCACTTGGACCGACCATAGGTCAAACCCGCGCTTTTGTGGAGCTCTAATCCTCCGAGACCTCATTGCCTTGTGTTTGGACCTTGCCTTTGCTCCGTGTTTTGATCTCTCTCTCTTTCTCGTCCAACCCCGCCTTGACCGTGCTGAGATACCAGCTTCTCAGCTTGCCTACCTCTTCTCTTTCACCGTCGCCTCTTTCGACTGCTGGGCCTCTGATTTCTTCTCGTTCTTGCATCTCTCCATAAGTCCCTCTCTTCTTGCCATAAAGCGGCTTGCTATATCGCCATACGCACCATGCACTCTCGTCAGCACTCACTAAGCACGGGTGCCGGTTTAGGCTCCGCACCCCAAATGCCCGAAGTAGTATCACATCACCCTCTGCTGCTATGGGTAGAGCGTCCTCATATGGTCGGAACAGCTGCACAGTTGTCTGCGAAGGATATATAGATATATCGGTTATGTGCAACGTCGTAGTATAATGTTTAGGGCCCTTGGTAGCTCGTGTAGGCGCAACGCTGGCTGTTGTGACAAGACCAAAGACATCAGGATTAGAAGCCGCATGAAAGCTTGATGAACGGTTCAGGAAGAACCGAAGGTCTTTAAGTGGCGTATAGTATGATAATGGCGTCGACAGACCTATCGTAGGCAGCTTTTGCTTCCCTTTCTTGACTTGGTCTTGGATGCCAGATCTTGCGTCGAGGGTTGCAGGTGAAGATGCTGTGTCCGCATCTACTGATTTTCGCGAGGTGCCGACCCTGTCCACATGTAATTGTGGTTCGGTCTCGGCTTCAGTGGCATCGCGCTCGTTCAGCGCGAACGAGCGGAAAGCCTCTGAGGTCGACTGAGTAAGCTGCGGAGTCATAGGAAGAGCTCGATTTTGAAGTACGAAGTCGACAGTTTGAGATTCAGTCGAGGTTTGCTGTGATGCTTCGGGAGTCATGGGGATCTTGCTAGCCTTAAGTGGTCTCTTTGTGGATTGAACAGGCGTTGGTGGGGAACTTCGTAAATCGTCCACTTCTTCTCTAGCAGATAAGTTTTTCGCAGGAAACGATTCTTCGACTGGAAGAATATACTCCTCATTTGCCGGTCGCTGTGATCCATAAGGGCTATACGCCTCTATAGGGAAATTAATTGGATTGCTGGAGTTGGTGTATTTTTGGATACCAATCTGGGAATCATCAGAGTATTGCATCGTGGACAAGGAACCTTCCGAATGGAGACTGCCTTCCTCTGAATCCTTAATATATGCTACATTTGTAAATTTACCATATGAAGTGCCCAGTTCCTGAGAGGGCTCAAAGCCCATGTTAGACAAATCAAGATAGTCCGTTCGATAAGAGTCTCTGTCGGTAAAGGATGACTGTTGTGATGGTTCAACACTGGTACTCGCTTTTGCGTCTATCGGATGATCGCTATGTTTTACCAATCTGGACACAGAGGTTACTGCTTTCTTAGGAGAAATTGTTTTGGAGTGGGATCTAAGGCTATACGGCGAGGTAGAGAATGACAATCTTGTGGGTGAAACAGTCGACCTAGACGCCGTAGCGGAAGGAGAGCGTGTCGTTTGAGAAGCCTTCGTTCGAGAGCGTAATTTTCGTGACGGTGTCCCAGTTCTGTCATCGTTTGGGGAGGTTGACAATTTTGTTCGTGAGCGAGTATTCCTTGAGGGACCTGAAGCTGGCACTGACACAATGTGCATTTGACCGACCCTACTGCCTTCGTTCGGTACAGCGATAAGCAGCTCAGGTGTCTGTTCAGGGGTAAATGATTCTCCTTGCTGTTGGTGGACATCCTCTTCCCCAACATCAACGGTTTTTTGTTGGAGGCTGAAGGAGCTTTCCTCGATAGATTCCAGCTTAATGTCCTGCTGCTTTGCGCTCGCATCGTGTTCTGTTTTTGCGGATGTTTCTTGAACTTCGTAACCCATCATTGGCTCTACGTCCTCGAAAGGTTCCTGATTGGGTTCGGTGGTATTATACTCATCAAACTGAATATGCGGAGATGTCACTAAGTGAAACTCGGGTTGAATATGTACCGGGTCCATTTTCTGGTCAAATGCATCGTCATTTAAAAGCGTCACTGCATCATCCATATCTAACGAAGATCCGAGATCGGGGCGGTTTTCATTCCGGTCAGTAGGGTGGGTTGATTCCTTCATCTTGCTTGCTGGTACGTTTATTGTGTTCCTTTCAGGCGACAATCGATCGGCAACTTCAGTTGCTATAGCGAAACTATGAACGGAAGAGTTGCTTAATGTGTAGTGTGCTACCTCTTCATTATCTATAGTCTCATTAAGTTGTTGAAGGTCATGTTCTGGGTGTCTGTTTGGAGCAAGACTATAAGTATGGTCTTGCTCGGGATCATGGAATACGCGAGAATATCGTTCTTCTTCGTCGGCTAGCGTTCGGACTTTCGACTCGTCCCAATGACTTTGGCTATTATCCTGAAAGACACTTCCTAATTTGTGGTTGACATTTTCCGAATCAGAGTTCGAAAGGAGATCTATAACTTCCGTCATATCTGGTTGGGAAAATCTTAGGGTTATAGGTGTTTCGTGCGGAGTGGTTGCGTTATCCGTTGCTTTTTGTAACGGAGAGTCTGCTTCAGCTATTGACTCCGTGATGCTATCTGAAGTTTTCAAATTTTCTTTAGTGTTCATCACTCGATCGACCTGACAGCTTTCGTGGGAATCACTCTCGTTGTCTTTTTGTTCATCTTCTTGAATCTTTGTCTGCAGGTGAGAGAGTGTGGACCCATCCATGCCGAATGTAAATCTAACATCGGTGAAAGCAGATTCGTGTGTGGGGTGAAAAGCGGGTGCATTAGAAGAGCTAACAGAGCTGTAGAAGCTGGACTCCACAATATACTCTGCTTCAGCTTCAGGCCGCAACTCTAGATCCTCTCGTGGGCCTTGCTGCGATAGGCCGGAGTATTCCAGATAGGACGTGATATTCTCCTCTTTTTCCCCAGGGAAAGGTGACGGCATGGGAAGCGTGGATGAATCCAGAGGCCGCAGATTTGGGCTGGAAGGTTCATTACCGACTGGAGTGAGGAAACCAGAAAGTGGAATGATTTGTAAATCTGTTTGTAGAAGAGGTAGGGTAGGTGGGGGCATGGCGGTCTGAGGTGAAGTGAGGAAATCCCCAAGCTCCATATGTGGATCCAGCTGCTCGCTCGACATGCCCGATAATGGCAATTCAACATTGTCTGCAGCTGTCTGCTCAGCTTCTGAGTCCGCTAGACCAGATATCCCTGCTGAGGTGGAATATTTTGCAACAGCATCGGAAGCTTCGTTATCCGACAGTACTACAGCAGAGCCTGAAATGGATATTGAATAGTCCAGATTATCGAAAACGTCCGCATTGCTTTGAGTGATGGGACCGTTTTGAGTGTGCTCTACCTCAACTAATTCCTTCTCATCGCTGCTGATATTCTGTACGGAGCGGAGTTCTATAGGACGAATCTCATCCGGGCCGGCATATAAATCGTAGTAATCAGCATCACGAACAAACTCGTCATTCACCTCACTTGAACCCAGATTTTCCGGTCGAAACTCAGTGTTCATGACCTCACCTTTGTTAGAGTCCCGTTCATTATCTTCATCTCCTTCGAGGGCCGGTTCTTGGTCTGACGGGAAGGCGGTTACTGGGGCTATTTGCGGCTGAGGTCTGGGTGGGGAAACTGGGGTATCTGGGAGTCGTCCAACCGGGATAGGGGAGGCGTCAGCACCAACATACTCATCC
>Ga0247757_10001054_pt1 | contig 20032 bp, 19 predicted proteins | sample UWRJL126311R4_FD_180929 | JGI IMG/M metagenome (GOLD analysis project Ga0247757, IMG submission 180929) | Plant litter microbial communities from Arlington Agricultural Research Station in Wisconsin, United States - UWRJ-L126-311R-4 | ecosystem: Environmental > Terrestrial > Plant litter >... | reverse complement strand
CGAAAAGAAGTTGTGCGACGTGAGCGCCACTGCCTGTGACAGATAGCTCATCGTGGTCTCGCCACCATAAGACTGCCAGTTGGTGTTGGTCGTGAAGCTGACTGCGGTGTTGAAGGACAGCCACGGGGCAACGGCGCCCATTTTCGACGGGTTCAGCGGTAGAACGTCTTGTAAGCGCAGCATCACGTAGGTGATGAGCTGCGTGAACAGCGAGAAGCCGAGGACGGCCATCGCGTAACTCTTCCAAGTCTGCTCGCGATTGGAATCGACGCCCGCCAAGCGATACAGCGCGCGCTCGATTGGCCAGCCCACTTTGCGACTGAGGACGTTCGTTCCGGCGAAGACCCGCGCCATGAACCGTCCGAGAGGCCAAGCGACGGCGGCCACTAGCGTGAAGAATACGGCTACCAGCAGATAATATCTTGCGGACATGGTCAGAAACGCTCCGGTCGCGCCAGCACGTAGAAAAGGTAAACAGCGAGCCCAACTGCGCTCGCCACTGTTAGCAACAGGTCAAAGGACATGGTTCAAATCCGATCGCAGATGCGCACGAAAAGCGCGCACAGCCCAAACAGCAAGACGGTGGTGCCAACAGTGAGGAGTTCGGTTCCCATGGTTTCCAATTTCTCTTTTTGCTTGGCCCGACTACGGCCCAGGTATGCATCGACTATGCCGTGCACGATTTGGCCGGCAGACACCTAAGAAATCCGCTGGATCGTGCGCCCGGGCACGGTCATGCAGGCCCGATCGTGCACGGCTGCATGCTGAGAAAACTCGCGTCGTGCGCAAGTTCGGCGGGGCTCCTCGTGAAGTCCGTTCCGAACCGCTTTCAGCGCATGATGTCACCAACTCGCGCACGACGAGAGCTCCAACGTCGTTGCCGGGGACACGAACGCAAATCGTGCGCTCGCCCACGCCGGCGAGCTGCTGCGGCTCTGATGCGCTCGCCCGCGCCAATCGCGTCAGGGGATGCCGGCGAATACCGCAGATAACTGTCTCAGCGCCCCGCGGCCGCCAGGCTAGCGTGGTTCGCTGAAGGAGCCGCCACGACAGTACTCGACACCAGGCGCGGTCGACCGGATTGGGCCCGCCCCAGAGCTTGTACCGAGCTGACGATCACGTCGGCATCGCCAGCCGCCTGGGCGATCGCTGCGAGGGACGCGTCCAGCAGCTCGTCCGGGACGACTAGCGACAGTTCCAGCTCGCTACTGGTTTCGCGCATGTATGCTGAACCCCGGTAAACCTCGCGGCGTGGAGGGATACGCCCGAAGGTCATCACCTGGCGCAGAGTGCCAGACACTCCGAGCCGCGCGAGCGCGGCGTGCATTGAGTCAAAGTAGACTGGATGAATGACCGTTTCGATCTTTTTCATGATGAGCTCCTGTCGTTTCGCAACGAACAGCCGCGCTGCATCTGACGTGCCAGTCCTTACCGCGCGGAACAAATAGCGGTGCGCAGAGGCGGTTGCGCAGTTTTCGACCAGAGTCGCGAGCCGGTGCTCGGTTCTCGGATACTTCGAGTCAAATCGAGAGTTGCAGGTCCGCCCGACTTCATGCGCGGCCGCACGAGTCGAGCCGACTCGCTGTCGAACGCGCAACCCGTGGTTGCGGCATCATTACTGTAGGGCCGGCCCTCGACCTCATTTTCGTCGGTTCGAATGCAGCATCGCCCGACCGCGTCGTGCACGGTTGCAGTCGCAGTCCGGACATGGAACTGCAAACCGCGAGAAAGCGTGGCGGGTGCAACTGGCACACGAGATGCAATTGCGGTTGCCATGTCCAACGACCCCCCCGGCGCAAGCGTTCACGCAGATATTCCTAGCCCGTTGCGCTCCGAACAGGAGCGTGCCGCGTTGGCTTTGCGCCGCCAGGCTCGCTCGCTCGAAGCGAAGAGCTTCCGTTGCATGACGGTCGAGCCAGCGAGCGTGTCCGGTTCACTCCCCCCGCCGCATTTCGTTTTCTTCTTGGACGACGGTCGCGCGCTCGCTTGGTTCGACGAAGAGCACCCGTACATCGTCCACCCGAGCTTCGATGACCTGTGTGAGATGCACGCGCTACTGCCGGCGTTGTTGCATGCCGCATGACTCTCTCACGCTCTGTAGTATGGCAAGGGCGCCTGAAGAAGTTCGGAAACCCTGGGTCGATCTCGGATCCATCGAACTGTGCCGCTGAGGTCCAATGAACGTTGCATTTTTGCTGACCCCGAAGCGTGAAGTCGTTTGGGTCAGGGCCGCCGGAACGGTCGCGGAAGCGTTGGAGCGAATGAAGCCAAACGGGTTCAGTGCCGTTCCAATCCTGGATGACGACGGCTGTTATGCCGGCACACTCGGCACGAGCGACTTGATCTGGTACCTCTTGGAGAGCGGCCAGCCCTGGCAGGACCGCGCGCGTGCCACGGCACTACTCGATGTGCCCCGGCGTTTGCACGACACGCCGGTCCACATCGACGCGGACATCCCGACGCTCATCGCGCGCGCCGGGCGTCAGAGCTTCGTGCCCGTAGTCGACGACCGCAAGGTGTTCATCGGCATCGTACGTCGGCGGCCAATCATCGAACTTTGCAGCCGACTTGCGGGCCTCGCCGACGGCGAGCGCGCGCTCCGTCAGAACGCGGACCTGGGCGCCGAGTGACGACACGACGCTCCTCGGATTCGCGCAACACTCCGTGACCCGCCTTTTCATTCGGCGACTTCACCAGCGGCCCCAGGCGAAGTGCCCAGGGCCTCTGTAACGGCGAGCGAAGCGTCAGGTCAGCGAATGTGCCCGCCGTTGAAGCGCAGGCCTTGACGATCGAAGCTCTCGTTGTTCTTGTGCATGATCAGCTGATACGTGAACGCCGAGCCCTGCTCGCCGATCAGCGCGGACCAATGCAAAAAGAAGTGCCACAAGCGGTACCAGCGCTGGCCGTAGGCCGCGATGATCGCTTTTTCGTTGGAGACCCAGTTGTCGCGCCAGGCGCGCAGGGTGATGACGTAGTGCGGGCTCATGTTTTCGACGTCGATGACTTCGAAGCCGCCATCTTCCGCCGCGCGGATCATGCCCGACAAGGTGAGGCTCGCGTCCGCGCCTGGGAAGATGTAGCGCGCCATGAACAGCGCCCAGATCAGGTCTTCGGGGCGCAGAGTCATGGCCGTGAGCGGGTTTTGCGGGTTGTACAACGCGCGGATGCCCGTCCACTGCAGCACGAACAAGCCGTCGTCTTTCAGAAGGTCGTGGACCTTCTTGTAGTAGCTGACGATGTTCTTGATGCCGACGTGCTCGCACATCTCCAAGCTGACGATTTTATCGAATTGGCCGGTGACGTTGCGGTAATCACACACTTCGACTTTGGCGCGATCGCCCACGCCATAGGCGTTGATGCGGTCGGTGCCGAAGTTCACTTGCTCTTGGGCGAGCGTCACGCCGTAGGTCTTGGCGCCGAACTCTTTGGCCGCGCGGGCCACGAAGGTGCCCCAGCCGCAACCGATGTCCAGCAGCGTCTCGCCCTCTTTCAGGCGCAGCTTCTGGCAGGCGCGGTCGATCTTTTGGTACTGCGCTTGCTCGAGCGGTACGCCGGGGTTTTCGAACCAAGCGGCCGTGTAAACCATGGCCTCGCCCAAGAACCAGGCGAAAAAATCGTTGCCGCGGTTGTAGTGCTCACCAACGATGCGGCTGTCTTGGCCCTTGGAGTGGATGGCCACCTCGGGCAAGAAGTTCGTGAACGCCCACTTGAAGTGGGTGTCGGTCAGGCCGAACGACATCGTTTCGTGGCGCGAGTTGAAGAGCTGCTCCCAATGCTCGGCCGGGATGTCGATTTGGCCTTCCATGTAGGCCTCGTACACGCGCGAGATCGGAACTTTTTTCCCAGTCCACTTCCGCGCCAGGCTCGCGTCTTGGAACTTTACGAAGTCGTTGATTATTTTTCTCATGAGGGTCTTCGAGGAGTCCAGGGCCGCCGCAGGGGCGGTTTTCCGTGCGGGTGGGTGTTTTTGCCCAGAGTTTCAGCGCACGCCTACCGTGGGGTCCATTGACCCGTCAAGTGCCACCTCCCGCGGGCCGGTTTGGAGGCCGATGATGCTGGCGAAACGAGCGTTTACGCGCTGGTTACCGCGCTGGGCGGGGGGCGCCGCAAGCGGCTACGTGGCGGCACCGCTGAGCACCCTGCTGGCGACGGCCGGGTCATGGTTGGCGTTTGGGCCGCGTCAGCTCGCAGACGCAGTGATGGTCTACTTACTGAGCATCGTGCTCGTGTCGCTGCGTTTCGGCTACGGGCCATCGTTGCTGGCCGCCGTGCTCAGCGTGCTGGCGTTCGATTTCTTTTTCATCCCGCCCTTGCTCACGTTCGCCGTGCAAGACCTGAGTCACGTGGTGACGTTCGGGGTCATGTTGTTCGTCGCCTTGGTGATCAGCGGGCTCAATCAACGCGTGCTCGCGCAAGCCGAGGCGGCCACGCGGGCGCAGCTACAGGTGGAGACCGAGCAAATGCGCAGCTCGCTGCTCAGCTCGGTATCGCACGATTTGCGCACGCCCTTGGCGGTCGTAACCGGCGCGGCCAGCGCGCTGTTACAAGACGGTGTCGACGCCGCGACACGCCGCGAGCTGAGCGAGACCATCTTACAAGAAGCGCGACGGCTCGAGCGCCTGTTGCGCAACCTGCTCGACATGACTCGGCTCGAAGCGGGTGCAGTCGTCGTTAAAAAAGAGTGGCAACCGCTGGAAGAAGTGGTCGGCTCCGCGCTCAATCGCCTGGAAGAAGCGCTCGCCGGACGCCCGCTCTCGATCGCGCTCGCGTCAGATTTGCCGCTCGTGCCCTTGGACGCCGTGCTCATCCAACAATTGCTGATCAATCTGCTGGAAAATGCGCTCAAGTACACGCCCGCGGGCAGCCCGCTCGAAATCCGCGCGAGCGCGGTGAAGGCGAGCGATGGCGCGCCGGGCGTGGAGCTCGCGCTCGCGGATCGCGGGCCCGGCATTCCCGCCGGCCAAGAGCTGCGCATCTTCGACAAGTTTCAGCGGCTGAGCGGCGCAGAGGGCGTGGGCGTGGGGCTCGGCTTGGCGATTTGCAAAGCGATCGCCGTGGCTCATGGTGGAACCATCTCCGTCCGCAACCGCGCCGGCGGGGGGGCGGAGTTTCGGCTTACTCTTCCGGTTACCGGCAAGCCGCCGACGCTCGAAGTGATGGACAGGACACTCCCGTGACCGATCCCAGCCCACAGCTGCTCGTGATCGAGGACGACTCGCAGATGCGTAAGTTCCTGCGCGCTTCGCTCGCTAGCCAAGGTTATCGCGTCGTCGAGGCGCTGAACGGGAGCGAAGGCCTCGCGCATGCCGCCACCTACAACCCCGAGTTGATCTTGCTCGATTTGGGCTTACCCGACATCGACGGCTTGGAGGTGACGAAGCGCCTGCGTGAATGGGCAACGGCGCCCATCATCGTGATCAGCGCTCGCGGTCAGGAAGACGACAAGATCAACGCGCTCGACGCAGGCGCGGACGACTACCTGACCAAGCCGTTCGGCACGGGCGAGCTTTTGGCGCGCATTCGCGTTGCGCTGCGGCACGCGGCTCGCTCGGGGGCCGAGCGCAATGCGCCGACCATCACGGTGGGGGAACTCAGCGTCGATCTCGACAAGCGCATCGTGCATGTCGCGGGCAAGGAGGTGCACCTGACGCCCACGGAGTACAAGTTGCTCGCCCTATTGCTGAAGCACGCGGGCAAAGTGCTCACGCATCGCCAGTTGTTGAAAGAAGTTTGGGGGCCTGGCTACGCCAACAACACGCAATACTTGCGGGTTTACATGGTGCAACTCCGGCACAAGCTGGAGGTAGATGCCGCACGGCCGCGCTACCTGCTCACCGAGCCTGGCGTCGGCTATCGCTTGAAGTGCGACACTTGACGACCTCCCACCCGCGCATCTTGATCAAATCTTTATCGCGAACCACCCAGTGTTGACGGTTTCTTGATCCGGGCGCGCGCATGTTGAAGCGCATGGCACCCGTCACTCGCATCACTCTGAATCAGAATCTTGCGCGCGCAGACGTGCCGCTCGACGTGCCGCGCGGTGATTCCGATCTGCTGCCGATCGCCGTCTTTCTGTGGTTGTGCAGCGTGGTGCGGGTGGCACTGACGGTGCTGCATCATCAAAGCTTCGACGTCGAAGCCACGTTGGCGCTGACGTGCGTCCTGACGCTGCCGCTGCTCATTCAGCGCGCTCGACAGGCGTCCGGTAAATCCCGGTCATAAACGCCAAAGAGTGCGTGGGCCCCGCCGGCCGCCCGCTGATTCTCGCTCGAAAGCGGTGTTCAGCCGCGAACCCAGCGCAGCGCGTCATGCGTCACGCGGCTACCCGGCCGGGGGGCGCGGTTGTGGCCGCACTCGTTGCACGGTACGACGCTTCGCGAAGCTCCAAGCAATGTGCGCGTCCAGGCACTTTGGCCCGCGCTCCTGAGCTTCAGTTTCGGTTTCTGGGAAGCGTTTTCTGCCTCGCACCGTTGCGCGGCTTGCTCGAGCGAGCTCTGCCCGCTCGACGCCAGTACCCATCTATAACGACGCGAAAACGGACGCGCCACACGAATCGACCTTTCGAACATGAAGCAAACTAGCCCCGCCCTCTCCGTTGGCGAGAATACCGATAGCGCGCTGCCGCTCGCCAGCGACGCGCAGATTCTTTCTCGCGCCGCCTTGCTGCGCCAGAAGCCCGCGTCGCAACATAACGAGACGGGCCGCACGCACGGCATGCCGTTCATCTTTTGGCTCCTCGAGCAGAACGGCGCGTTGCTGCTCGCGGCGCCCACGGTGTTTGCCGCCCTGGTGCTGGCTCTGAGCGGTTTCGGCTTCACCTTGGCGGGTGCAATCACCTTCGGTCTGGCTTGGCTCGCCGTGCCCCTGTTCGGCGTGGTGCTCCCGCTGATGTACTTGGTCTACCGCTCGTACCAAGCCGACGATCAGCCGGCGAACTGGACCGAGTACTTCAGCTTCAAAGACGCCGCCGACGGCCAGCGCTGGGCCGGCAAGAAGATCCCGATGGAGATCTTCTACGAAGCGTACATGGCCGAGAAAATCGACTTCAAGCAAGACGTGTACGAAGTCATGCTGCGCCGGAACCAGCTGTTTCGCTTCTGCTTCACCTGGGGCGACGTGAAATTCTACTTCCGCGAGTTTTTGGGCCAAAATGTGACCCACAGCCAAGCCTCGGACAAGGGCGACATTGCCCACGTGTACGACCGCGGCAACGATTTCTACAATTGGTTCCTCGGCGAATCGATGACGTACACTAGCGGCATCTTCCGCGATCCGGAAGAGACGCTGGAAGCCGCACAAGAGCGCAAGCTCGAGACGGTGTGCCAGTACGTGCAGATGAAGCCGGGCGACAAACACTTGGACATCGGCTGCGGCTGGGGCCCGATGATCACGTACGCGGCGCAACACTACGGCTCCCACAGCACCGGCATCACGCTCGCCAAAGAGCAGGCCGCCTGGGCCACCGAGCGCGCCGCCAAAGCCGGCGTGTCCGACCGCGTCCGTATCATCGTCGACGACTACCGCAACCTGCCCTCGGAAAAGTTCGACAAGATCACCTGCCTCGAGATGGCCGAGCACGTCGGGATCAAGAACTTCCAAAAGTTTTTGCTCCAAGTGCGCAGCATGCTCAACGACGACGGCATCTTCTACCTGCAGATCGCCGGCCTGCGCCGCTCGTGGCAATTCGAAGATCTGGTCTGGGGCCTGTTCATGGCCAAGTACATCTTCCCCGGTGCTGACGCGAGCTGCCCGCTCGGCTTCGTCACCTCGCAAGCCGAACGCGCAGGCTTCGAAGTCCACCGCGTCGAAAACTGCGGCGTGCACTACGCCGTCACGATCCACAAGTGGTACGAAAACTGGAAGAAGAACGAAGCCGCGATCGTCGAAAAATACGGCCAAAAGTGGTTCCGGATGTGGATGATGTTCCTCTCCTGGTCCGTCATCATCGGCGGCCAAGGCAGCTCGACCGTGTTCATGGTCACCATGAGCAAGAACATCAAAAACGACAAGTCGACCGTTTCGCCCGAAGAAGCCAAAAAAGTCGCCTACAGCCGCCGCGATCGCTGGATCGGCCAAAAGCCGGTAGCGACGCAACAGTAACCCTCAGGGTGATTGTGATGGTCACGCGCGAAGGCTGAGCCTCACTCAGCCTTCGGCGTCGGGCCCCGACTTTCGAGCCCCCCCGCTCCGCCCGCGCTCGACGCGGCACATCGGGCACGCGGGGCCCGCCGCGGAGTGTTCTCCGAGAGCGAATGTAGAGTCCGAATCGAACTCGGAACCTCGCTCGTGTTCGGGCACTCCACCTGGTGGAGGTGGCGCCGCCGCGAGTGCACCGGGTAGGTCATTTTTGACGGCACCCTCATTTTTGACTGCACCCCGGGTCAGGTCCACGGGGGCTCACTGATTCGTCGCGTCGAGAGCACTACGCCCAGCCAAAGTGGCAACGCGGCGGCGAGCTCTGGCAGGTTGCTCTGCGGGGTGTGGCTCACATGGAACGAGAGCGCGAGCAAGCTCGAGCCCAAGGCACCGAGTGCGGCCCAGCGTGCGATGCGAAACGAACCCGCGTGCCCGCGCATGGCGCCGATGCCGGCTACGAGAAGCGCGAGCAGCCAGGGGGGGACGAGGAGCACGTTGTAGTTGGCGGCGGCGGCGGAGTGGGCCGAGAAGAACGTGAGGTAGCACAGCGCACAACCGAGCAACCCGAACACGCTGCCCAACAGGATGTACGACGTGCCGAGCGCCAAGCGCGGAGCGAGGCGGAAAGAGCGGCCGAGCGCCGCAAGCAAAGCACCGATCCCCACGCCTGCGGCCAAGTAGTAGCCCGTCCAGTTGGGCGGCGTGGCACGCGGCGTGGCGAAGCGCGAGGTGAGCAACACTCGTTCGCTGCGGATTAGCGGTAGCGTTTGCCCGTCGCGGCTCACGGTAGCCTGCGCGAAGAGCGCGTGCAGCCGTTCCGGAAGCCAGGCTTCGTCCCAAACGGTGACGCGCGTGTCTGACTCGCGGCCTACGCCCAGGTCGAGCCCGACGTACAGCAGTGGGGCGTCGGCCACGAGGCGCCGGGTGTGTTCGCGGTAGCTCATGCTGGCGGGCGGCGCGGGGCGTTTTTTTAATTGCCCGTCGAGCACACGGTCGATGATGTCGCGGATGCGAGTGGAGCAATTGTCGCGATAGTAGTCGTAGCGGTAGTAGCGCAGTTCGGGGCGCGCGTTTTCGCGTAGCGCGTCGTGTAGCCGAACGCGTTCGCCCGGTGTGAGTTCGAGTTCGGAGGCGAGCAACGACCGGCCTTGCTCGCCGTACGAGCGCAGGGTGCCGCCCATGCCTTGCACGGACAGCCAATAGGGCAGCTTGCCCGCGACGGAATCGAGCACCAGCGTTGGTGAGTCGAATGCGAACGTGCCGTAGTTGTACACTTCGTCACGCAGCTGGGCCGCGTCGTGCACCCAGATCGCGCTGTGCCCGAACTTGGTGAATGGGTGCTCGCCGGGGCCCATGGTGAGCAGTGAGATGCGCAGCTCATCGCCCGGTTCGGCGGCGTGGAGGGCGGGGCTCGTTAGCAGTGCGACCAAAGCCAAGAGCAGCAGGGAGAGTCTTCGCATCGCCTCCTCGCCAATGTAGCTCGTCCGCTGGACGTGCGTAGTGGGGCCGACGAGCGCCGAGCCGCCCACATTGCCCCCATTGGGTTTTCACCAGAATTTGGACAGGACGTGCCCGAGGTCGCTACCATTTCTGTTCACCTGGAGATCGCTCATGCGTCGCCCGATCAAGACCCCGCGTCGTTCGTCTCGTCACACCGTCAAAATCGACTGCCAGGTGGTGCGGGAGCGAGATTTTCGCCTGATCGCGGACCGCGTGGTCGATCTTTCGGCGACCGGCGCGCTGGTCGGGCCCGCCGATCCTGCGCTCACGGGTGAACGCATCTTGGTCTCGTTCCGCATTCCGCGCAGCTCGGTCTGGGTCGACGCCGAAGCAACGGTGACGCGCGTCGTGCACGGGCGCCGCCCGGGCGAGTTCAGCCGCGCATTGGCGATCGAGTTCGATCGCCTCGAGGCGATGCCGCGCTTCATGCTCCAAGAGGCGCTGCGCGTCGTGCCACCCGCGCCGCCCAAGTCGGCTCCGGGGCGCCGCAGCAGTCCGTCATTGGTGCGCGGCCTGCTCCAATGACTTCGCGCTACTGAATTGACGTCGCGCTATCGAGTGGCGGCGACACATGCGCAGCCGCTCGCTTCCGTGTTCGTCGGCCAGAGCACGCTCAGCTTGGGTACCGCGCCGCAGAACGCGCCCTGAACGGTGAAGGTCAAATCACCGCTGCCGCTGCAGGCGCCGTCCGCGGTCGAGTTGCCGCTCACTTGCAGCTCGGCGAAGTCATCGGGTTCCACGCTGATGCCGGCTTTGGGCGTGCTCGTTCCGCCGAGATGCGCCGGGAACGTGGGCCCGAGCAGCGTGAACGCGAGGTTGCCCGTGTTGTGCACGCGGTATTTCACGCTGTCGGGGCACACATCCGAGCTCAGATAGGTCAGCTCGAGCGGAGCGACGAGCACATTGCCGTCATCGTCGCTGAACTCGAGCTGCGCGCCGTAGAGCGTCGTGTTCAGCTGCACGGTGTGGGTGCTTTGCTCGGCTTCGTTGGTCTCGAAGGTGAGCTTGCCGGTCGACTCGTCGCCAATCGCGGCCGAGGTTTTGGGTGCCGGTGGCGTCACTTGCAAAACCGCGCTCGCCTGCGCTGCAATTTGCAACGGCAGTGGGGTACCCACAACGTAGCCCGCGGTCGCGGTCGCGCCGAGGATCGTGAGCGGGAGGCTACCGCCGTTGCGAATCACGAGCTCGGTTGGCCCGCTGCTCGCGCCGCAACCCACATCCACCTGGAGCTGGGTCGGAAAAATCGCGAACGGTGCAGCGGGGGTGAGGGGGCCCTCGCCAGCGGCGCCCGCATCATCGTCATCGCTGCGGTTTCCGGCATCATTGCTCACGCGCCCGCCAGCTCCGGAGCTGCCTCCGCCGACGCCGGCGCCGCGACCTGATTCGCCGCCGCTCTGAACCAACGATGCCGGCCGGCCGTCATCACTACCGCAAGCGGTGAGGGAAGCCGCGCACATGCCCATGGTCAGTGATGCAAAAGCAAGCCAGCGAGCTTTCGACATGAACGGCGCCTGGACCATAGCAGAAACTCCTTTGTCCAATGGTTCTAGAAACTTGCTGAGCCGCGGAGAGCAGCGTCAAGCGGGTGTCGAGCGCGCGAAGAACAGGCGCGCGCGACGCCTGGCGGCCGCTGGCACGTACCGTGCTTCAGATTGTGTCCATAGTGCCTCAGGTTCAATGTCTCGTTCGCCAGCTCCACTTCTGATTCGCGCATCGCTGCCGGTTTTTGTCGCTACTTTCTGCATTTTGCTCGGGCGCACGGCTTGGGCTGAGCAGCCGGTCGTGCCCGCTCCGACATCCCCCCCGTTGCAGGCGTCCCCTTCCGCGCCGGGTCCCGCGGCGCCTATTGCTACGTTGCTCGCCGACCCACCCGCGTTGGTCGCATGGTTGACGCGCATGAATCCCGACGTGCGCGCGGCCAGCGCTCGGGTCGCGCAAGCCAGCGACCAGGTGGGCGCGGCCCGCCTTTGGCAGAACCCGACCCTGGACGTCGGGCTGAGCAATGTCTCGGTCGGTCGCTTCAATCGCGTTACGCCGGGCACCTCCCGCGCCGACACGCTGTCGTATTCCGTCGGCCTTTCACAAACGTTCGAGCTCGGCAAACGCGGGCCGCGTGGTGAGGTCGCGAAGTTGCTGCGCGATGCTTCCGCGGAAGATTACCGCGGCACCTTGCTTGGTTTGATCAGTGACGCCCGCGCCGCCATGACTCGAGTGGCATACCTCGGCGCTCGGCAGCACATTTTGGAAGATACCTTGCAGTCCGCGCAGTCCATGGCCGATCTGACGAAAATCCGCCTCGATCGAGGCGACGTGAGCGGCGTCGATCACGCGCGCTTGTTGCTCGATGCCGATCGCGTCGGTCGTGACGTGTCCGACAATCGCTCCGATTTGCAAGACGCGCTGGCCGATTGTGAAGCGCTCTTGTTCGCGCCCTGTGAGGCGAACGGCGCTACGCTCGAAGCCGCCGAGAAATCCGCGGGCGGGCAGTTCGCCGCGGACGACTTGAACCGCGCGATCGCCGCGCGCCCCGACTTGCGCGCGCTACGCTTGGAACAACGCGCGGCGCTCGCCGAGAGCACGCTTCATCGCCGCAGCGCGATCCCCGACCCGACCCTGGGTGTGGCGTTCACTCGTGACTACTACGAGGTCGCGGGCGCTCAGCCGTATAGCTTCGGCGTGCAAGCCTCGATTCCATTGCCGATTTTCGATCACGGTCAGTACCAAGCGCGACAGTCCGATCACCGCGCAGAAGAGCTGTCGGCGGTCGTGCAATCCACCCAGCGCCACGCCGCGTCGGACGCTCGCTCGCTGCTGATTCGCCGGCGCGTGTTGCAGAGCAAGCTCGAGAACATTCAGAACACGGCGTTGCCGCGCTCGAAGGAGGTCGTCGGCTCCACCACGACCGCATATGAACGGGGCCAAATCAGCATGACGGATTTGCTGATCGCCCGCCGCGAACACGCGGCATTGATGCTGGAAGAGGCGGACACGCGCTTTGCGCTCTTCATCGTCGAAAACGAGCTGCGTCGCGCGCTCGGAATCGATCAGAACTTGGTCGGCCCCACGCCGCGAGAGGATAGTTGATGTTACAAGCTCACGCCGAAAACCCGATCCCACCGTCACAAGGTCATGGTGCGGGCCTGCCTCCGCCGAGCGATCCGACCTTTCGCTTTCGCCCGACCACGCGCATTGGCGTCGTGCTCGCGCTGCTCGTCAGCGTCGCTACGGTGTGGGCATCGTCGCGCTTCGTGCGCAAGGCCGTGCCGCCCGCGCAGCAGCAAACGGGGCTCACCATCGACAACGGCACGGTCGCCATCGCCGCGGACGCGCCGCAGTGGCAAGTCTTGTCGCTGGAGACGGCCAAGCCGATCGCGAGCACGTGGACCGACGCCGTACCGGCTTTCGTCAAAGTCGATGAAACCAAGGCCGCGCGCATCGGCGTGCCGCTCGCGGGTCGCGTCACGCAGGTGTATGCGGAGCTTGGCCAAGTGGTCACCAAGGGCGCGCCGCTGTTCGCGGTGGCCAGCGCGGACTTGGCGGCGCTGCACGTCGAGCAGAGCAAAGCCAAGGTCGACGTCGAATCGGCTACAAACGTGCTGGATCGCACGCGCGCCATCGTCGAGGCCCGCGCCTTGCCGGAGAAAGAGGCGGTGGCCGCCGCCCAGCAACTGCGCCAGGCCGAGCTCTCTTTCGGCGTTGCTTCTTCGAAGCTCGCCTCCCTCGACATCACCTCGAAGTCGGAGAACGAGTTCATCGTACGCGCGCCGCGCGCCGGCCGAGTCGTCGAGAAGAACGTGCTGCCCGGTCAAGAGCTCACCCCGGGCTCGGAATCCGCACTGATGTTGGTCGCCGACTTGTCGACGGTGTGGGTCGTGGCCGACTTGTTCGAATCCGATTCGGACGGCGTGCTGCCCGGAGTTCCCGCGCGCGTCACCATCACCTCTCTGCCGGGCGTGGTGATCGACGGCAGGGTCGACATGGTGTCCGCGGTGGTGGATGCCGAGCGTCATACGGTGCCCGTGCGCGTTCGGCTCGACAACGCCGACGGCCGACTCAAGCCGAACACTTACGCCAAGATGCAATTTCAAGCGTCTACTCCGGCCGGTAGCGTCGAGGTGGCGGCGGGTGCACTGGTGTCGGATGGTTCGCGCCAATACGCCTACGTCAAGAACGCCGCGGGCCGCTTCGTGAAGCGAGATGTCGTTGCGGGCGCCGTGCGCGAGCAACGCGTCGTAGTCTTCAAGGGCATCGCGCCCGGTGAAACGGTCGTCTCAAAAGGGGCGATCTTGCTCGACAACCAAATCGACCTGGCCCAGTAGGGCACGCCCTCGCCCGCGGCCTCGAAAAGCGCGGGCGGCCTCCGGCCCGAATGCGCCGGCTCGGGCTGCGTGTTACGCTTGCCTAGATCGATGCCGGGACGCAAAAGCACTCGTCGCCGCGGAGCCAATCCGGGATGTGCGTCGAGTAAACGACGCGGCAAAGCGGTGGCCTGCGCGGCGGCCGCCATGCTGTGCGCGGGCGTCAGCAATTGTGGCTTCCCGGAGTACCTCTTTCCAGGCCCGAGCTTCGGCGGCGCGGGCGGGGTTGGCGTGGCAGGCACACCGACCAACGGTGGCGCCGGCCAGGGCGGCAGCGGAGGCGGCGCAGGCAACGGAGGTAGCGGACTCGTCGCGGGCCTCGACGGCGGCGCTGATGCAGGCGCGGCGGGCGTTGGCGGCTCGGGAAATGCGGGCGATGGATCGGCGGGCGACGGTGGCGCTGGCACCCCCTGCGTCTACCCGACGCCGGTGACCTATCCCGGGCACTGTTTCGATCGCACGCTCAACAACGGCGAGACCGGCGTCGATTGCGGTGGCGTCGAGTGCTCGCCGTGCTGGAGCACGCAATCGTGCGCTCGCGAGTCTGATTGCTTGAGCAATCTGTGCATGAACAACGCCTGCGTGCCGCTGCTGTCTAGCTTCGTTTACTTGCCGTTCGAGGTCACAGCGCAAGCGACGGCGCCGAAGTTCCGGTTGAACTTCAGGTACGATGGCATGACGACACCCCTCAATTCCCTGAAGATTCGCTACTACTTCAAGCACAACGGGGAGACCGAACCGCTGCTCGACCCGAGCCCGCAGGTGACGATGAACCCGCAAGACACGGTGACCGACATCACCGCGCTGGTGGTCACCTCCGTACATCGCTTTCCGGCCGCCCCCGGCAACGGGAGCCAACTTCCGACCAACAGCTACCTGGAGCTTGGCTTCAGTGATGATACTTCGGTTCCTTCCGGCACCAAGTTCGAAATCACCGAGCAGCTCAGCGCTGGCGCTACGTCCAAGAAGTTCGATCAACTCAGCCACTATTCGTTCCGGTCAACGACCGGGAGCAACGAAGCGATCGCGGTGTACGTGGGCGATCGGTTGATCTGGGGCGTCCCGCCACCCATACAGCTCCTTCCCGCGTGCGCACTCAACGAAGCGGTCAACCTGAACGGGCCCGCGCTGACCGTCAGCGGTGAGTCGCTCGCGGCCGAGGCGGACGCCGCGTTCGCGTTCAACGGCGGGTCGACCTTCGCCAATCCTACCGCCAAGACGGTCCCCTCGACCGACCTCGACACCACCAAGCTGCTCACCACCGGCCGCACGTTGAGCACGGGCGACTCCGTGGTGTGGCCCGTCAAAAACGGTAACTATTGGGCGTACGCGTGGCTTACCTCGACCGTCGCGATGGACAACGGCAGCCTGCACTTCGGTGACACGATCGCGGATCGCTTTTACGGCGTCGTGAACGGCAATCCGGGCGCGGGGCGCTGGGCGCTCGTGGGGCCATATTCGGTGACCGTCACGGGCGGCTCGCTCACGCTGACCGCGGACGGCGCGGTTCACATCGCCGGCCTCAAGCTGTATGAAGCCCCTGCACCCTAGGTCACCTCAGGCCGGGTGATTGGTTAGCGAGGAAACGAGCATGGCGCGAGTGACGGGAGTCGGCGGGGTGTTCATTCGATCCAGCGATCCGAAAGCGCTCGCCGCCTGGTACGCCGAACACCTGGGCATCGCCCTCGACGAGTACGGCGGTGCGACCCTGAATTGGAAAGACGAAGTTCCGGTAGGGACGGGCGTGACCGCGTGGAGCACGTTCCCGAAGGACACGACGTACTTTGGCGACGGCGAGCAGGCCGTCATGATCAACTACCGAGTCGACGACCTGGACGCGCTGCTCGCGAAACTGAGCGAAGCCGGCGTTTGGATCGACCCGAAGCAGCAGAACGAGAGCTACGGCCGGTTCGCCTGGATCAAAGATCTGGACGGCAACCGCTTGGAGTTGTGGCAGCCGCTGACCGGCTAGGACGTGGGCGCGCGGCGCGACTAGACGCGATGCCCGCGGTACGTCGCTTGACGCCGGGAAGGGGCGCCGGAGGCGGGCGGCGGTGGCACTTCGGAAGTACGCGGCGGGACCGCCGTCGATGTGGGGGCAGTGGTGGCTGCGGCCGCGTCGGCAATCAGCGGATCGACGCGGCGCGAGGTGAGCGTCAGGGCCATCTTCAACGCGGGCGTGTTCACGCCGTTGGTCGACAGCACGCACAGAAAGCCGTTCGGCACGCTGCGCAAGTACAGCTTGTGATCGGCGAAGCGCATCACGCAGTGATCGAAGTCGTCGCCTTCGGCGCATAGGCCTTCGTGAAGGCGCACCACGCGCCGTCCGACTTCACTCAGTACGGCGTCGTCGAACATGGGGGGCAGGTCTTTGCCCGCGAGCGCGCCCGTCCTGGTCACGACGAAGCTACCGTGCACTCCGTCGACGTCGCGCATGCCGGATAGAATCTGGGTAATCATCGGGCCTTGGACTGCTTTCTTTCGAGTGGCGAGTTAGACCCCGAAGCGCTCGCGCAGCGCGCCTACCTCGGCGTCTGCAGGAACCTTGAGCGCGACCAGGTTGCCGCTGCGCTCGCGATGGAGGAACACGCGGTCCTTCGGGAAGCTGCACTCGAGGGAGCTGAAGCCCTCCATCCCGAGCATGTTGCCGATCAGCTCGGCCAGGCGGGCCGTGTAAGCCGCCACCGGCGCCAGCTCTTCAGCATCACCCTTGGCGCTGACCACGTTGCCCGCCGGGTCGAGGCGCACGAAGGCCTGAAATTGCGCGAGCGAGAGCGAGTGCGAACTCGGTGGGGCGTTCATCGAGGGTTCTTCTCTTTTTACGAGTTTGGTCGTGTCGCTGCGCAACGTGCCAGTGGCCGTCGCAGACGCGCTGCGGTTGCTCGGAAACGACACGAGCTTGTGACGCCCCGATTCGTCACGCGCTTGGGCGGAGAGGATCAACAAATTCTGCCAAGTGGAGTGGATGGTCGGAGCGTCCGGCCAACCGACGCTGCAGGGCTCTACCGAGCCATCCCGCCACTTCAAGATTTCGAGCGCGGCCGCTTCACCCACGTGATCTCCGCTGAGCGCGTGGATCATCTGCCCCTTGTTGAAGAACAAGTAGCCAATGCGATGCCCGGAGGTGATCCGGAAGACGCGATTCGACTGAGCAAGACATTCCATCTGCACGAAGTCGGGCAACGTTGCACCCTCGAGGCTCACCCGAAAGCCATCGTCATCGATCGGCGCGCGATCAGCAGGAAGTGACATGTCGCTCCGCTCGGTTGCGCAAAACGTGCTCAAAATGTCTCGAAATCACAGGACAATGATCTCATTGCCACCGCGGCGAGCAAGGTATTTTTTCGGTCATCGTTTCGCAAAGAATCAGAAACGAACACGCAATCTCGTGGATCGCGCGTCGACTTTTTGCGCGATTTCGTCGCTGGATCTGCTGGCATCAAAACACCGATTCGTTGCCTGGCCGCGATTCTGAAACATTGCGAACATCGAGTTACCGCTTCGTTCTTGGATGGGTCGATGGTCACGCGCCACGTCGCGACCGTCGTGGCCTTCGGCGGCCGGGTGCGGAACCCTGAACTCAGGCCCGCCTCGGGTTGCGATGCTGGCTCGCGAGCGCCCCTCATGCCCGCTTGCTCCGCAAGATGAATTTTCGGTCATGTCTGGCTCACGAATGATCGCATTCGACCGGAAATTCGGCTCGCAAATTTCGATACACGGAATCAGGGCGTTGTTCGTTGCGGCGAGGCCTGCATTCCGGCAAGTGCCCCTCATGGTTCGCTGGATGTTGAGTTCGCTGCTGCTCTTTACTGCCTGTGCCTCCTCGATGGCGGCCACGCGCAAGCCCGATGGCTCATGGCACCTGAAGTGCGGCTCGGCGCTCGACCGTTGCGTGAAGCAAGCCGAGGACCTGTGCAAGGGTCGTGGCTACGTGGTGCTCTCGGGCATGAGCAAACGCAACTTGTACGGTGCCGAACTCGGCGTGAGTCAAGTCGAAGTGCGCGAGGCGGAACTCGACGTCGCCTGCGCCGATAAGCGCGGGCTCTTGCCGATCGTGACCAGCGCCGCGCCGGCGCCGCCGCCCGCGCCGACTGCGGCGCCCTGAGCGTCACCGCCTGCGTTCATCTGTCGCACCCCCGCTTTCCGCGGTTGCGGTTCAGCGCCCGGAGCCTATGTTGCGACCGGAGCAGAACAGGTGGACGACCCGAACTTTTGGCACCGGCTGCAGTTCGCATTCACGATCGTCTATCACTATTTGTTTCCGCAACTCACGATGGGCCTGGCGCTCATCATCGTGCTTTGGAAATGGCGCGCGCTGCGTACGGGGCAAGAGCGCTATGATGTCGCGGCGCGCTTTTGGAGCAAGATTTTCGGCGTAAACTTCGTGCTCGGCGTCGTGACGGGGGTGCCGATGGAGTTTCAGTTCGGCACCAATTGGGCGCGTTTTTCGCGCTACTCCGCGGGCGTGATCGGCCAAACATTGGCCATGGAGGGCATGTTCGCGTTTTTTTTGGAGAGCGCGTTCGTGGCCGCGTTGGTCTTCGGCGAACGCCGCATGAGCCGGCGCAAGCACTTCGGCGCCGCGTGCGCCGTGTGGGCGGGCAGCTGGCTCTCCGGCTACTTCATCATCGCCACCAACGCCTTCATGCAACACCCCACGGGGCACGCGTTGCTGGAAGGCGTGCTGGTACTCGATCAGCCGTTTCAGTTCCTGTTCAATCCCTGGGCCATCGTCCAATACTTGCACACGATGATGGCGAGCGTGGTCACGGCCGCGTTCGTGGTCAGCGCCGTGGGCGCGTTTTATTACCTACGCGCTCAGCATCAGGATCAAGCGAGCTTGTATTTGAAATGGGGGACGCGGGTTGGCCTCGTGGCAAGCTTTCTCGTGGCGTTTCCCACGGGCGATCGTCAGGCCAAATTGGTGGCCGAGCATCAGCCGATCACGCTGGCCGCGATGGAGGGCCGTTTCGAGAGCGGTGAGAATGCGGAGCTCACGTTCATCGGCCAACCCAACGTGCGCGAGCGTCGCATCGACAACGCCATTCGCGCGCCGATGGTGCTCAGCATCCTTGCCTATGGCACCCCCAAGCGCAGCGTGCTCGGCTTGAACGAGTTCCCGGTCGACCAATGGCCGACGAATATCGAGCTCTTGTACTATTCGTTCCACATCATGGCCGGGCTCGGGACATTGTTCATCCTGTTGATGGGCATCAGTACCTTCCTCGGCCTGCGGGGCAGGCTCGAGCAAACGCGGCCCGTGCTTTGGATCTTGATGTTGGCGTTTCCGTTCCCGTACATCGCCACCACCGCGGGTTGGATGACCGCCGAGCTCGGTCGGCAGCCGTGGCTGATTTATGGCCTGTTTCGTACCGCGCACGGGCACAGCGCGAGTGTCAGCTCGGGCAACGCGCTGTTCACGTTGATTGGCTTCACGGGACTGTACTTCGTGCTCGGTTTGGTCTTTCTCTTCCTGGTTGGTCGCGAGCTTGCGCATGGCCCGGAACAGGAGGCGCATGGCTGAGCTCTGGTTCGCCCTGTTGGGCTTGATGTTGGTCGCCTACGTCGTGCTCGACGGCTTCGATTTCGGCGCGGGTCTGTTGCACCTGTTCGTGGCCAAGTCGGACGCCGAGCGGCGCACGGTGCTGGCCGCCATCGGGCCGTTTTGGGACGGCAACGAGGTCTGGCTGATCGCGGCCGGCGGCGTGCTGTTCGTGGCCTTCCCCGAGCTGCTGACCACGGCATTTCCTGCGTTCTACTTGGCGCTGCACTTGGTCCTATGGTGCTTCGCCCTGCGCGGCGTATCGATCGAAGTGCGCAGCCACGTGACCGACGCGATGTGGCACGCGGTGTGGGATGCCGTGTTCGCGGTAGCGAGCTTGCTCTTGGCGCTTTTGTTCGGGGTCGCGTTCGGCAACGTCGTGCGCGGCGTGCCCGTCGACCAAACGCGTGAGTTCACGATGCCGTTTTTCACGCATTTCGGCACCACGGGCCAGGTCGGCCTGCTCGACTACTACACACTCAGCGTGGGGCTCTTG
>Ga0247757_10001053_pt1 | contig 20037 bp, 19 predicted proteins | sample UWRJL126311R4_FD_180929 | JGI IMG/M metagenome (GOLD analysis project Ga0247757, IMG submission 180929) | Plant litter microbial communities from Arlington Agricultural Research Station in Wisconsin, United States - UWRJ-L126-311R-4 | ecosystem: Environmental > Terrestrial > Plant litter >... | reverse complement strand
TCCTGTATGCTCACACGTATTGTTCTGTCTCCGTTCACCGCGCACAGAGGCCTCGGCCCCGTTTCGCCCGCCGCCACCCAAGGGTCTAAGCTCCCTCCCCACCCGCCCCTCGTCGCCTTCTCACCCAGCTACCTCCACGCTCTTCCCACGCTTGCTCTGTAACGCTCGTTGCCCGCCATGGAGAGTAACCAGCAGGGCTTTGACCAGTCCAAGTATCTCGACAATGCCATCCGCGCCGTCAAGGAGAAGAAACCGCTGCCTGAAATCGACTTCACCCTGCATACTATGGAGGATGGCACTCAAGTGAGCACACTCGAGCGAGTCTGCAAAGGTACGTATGCAACATACGCGAGCAACATATATGTAGCCATTGCCGCAGTTTGACGCATGGAAAGACATGGCGAGTTGTAAGCTGACCCATCCTGGCCGCAGATGTCCAGGCGCCCGCCTTCCACCCGCCGACTCAAGACCAGTTTCTGTCACCCCAAGACCGAACCAAGCCCAATCTCCAGTTCCTCAAGCAGCACTTCTACCGTGAGGGTCGCTTGACCGAGGAACAGGCACTATGGATTATACGGAAGGGAACAGAAATCCTAAAGTCAGAGCCAAATCTTTTGGAGATGGACGCGCCTATAACCGTGTGCGGCGATGTTCATGGGCAGTATTACGACTTGATGAAGCTGTTTGAAGTGGGTGGTGATCCTGCGGAGACGCGCTACTTGTTCTTGGGTGACTACGTTGATCGTGGCTATTTCAGCATCGAGGTCAGACTTCTGTGGCAAAACACAAACTCATCATGCTGACTGTTCTAGTGTGTCTTGTACTTGTGGTCGCTGAAGATCTGGTACCCAAACACGCTGTGGTTGCTCCGAGGGAACCACGAGTGTCGTCACTTGACCGACTATTTCACCTTCAAACTAGAGTGCAAGCATAAGTACTCCGAAGCTGTGTATGAGGCTTGTATGGAGTCCTTCTGCGCTCTGCCATTGGCTGCTATCATGAACAAGCAGTTCTTGTGCATTCACGGAGGGTTGAGCCCTGAGCTCCACACATTAGAGGACCTAAAGAGCGTTAGGTGGCTCCTGTTGATTTATTTAGGCTACAGCTGATTCTTTTTAGATCGACCGATTCCGCGAGCCACCTACTCATGGCCTTATGTGCGATATCTTGTGGGCCGATCCCCTCGAGGAGTTTGGCCAAGAGAAGACCAATGATTTCTTTGTCCATAACCACGTCCGAGGTTGCTCGTACTTCTTCTCTTACCCAGCTGCATGCGCTTTCCTTGAAAAGAACAATCTGCTTTCAATCATCCGAGCGCATGAAGCTCAGGACGCTGGATATCGCATGTACAGGAAGACGCGAACTACTGGATTCCCTAGTGTCATGACGATCTTTAGCGCACCTAACTACTTGGATGTATACAACAATAAGGCTGCAGTTTTGAAGTACGAAAACAATGTTATGAACATTCGCCAATTCAGTAAGTGACCTGGACAACAACAACTTAAAGACGTGCGATTGACTAAAGTAGATTGCACCCCACATCCATATTGGCTTCCGAATTTCATGGATGTGTTCACATGGTCGCTTCCGTTCGTTGGTGAAAAGAGTATGCAATGAATCGAACCGAAACATCTCTAGTTTTTGCTGACCACCATAGTTACCGATATGCTTATCGCAATCTTGAATACTTGCTCCAAAGAGGAGCTTGAAGAAGACACTCCCAGTTCTCTTGCCTCTGGGCCTGCATCCCCACCACTCACTGGAAGCATGGATCCTGAATCGACCGAGTTCAAGCGCCGAGCCATCAAGAACAAGATTCTGGCCATTGGAAGACTCTCTCGTGTATTTCAAGTACTACGTGAAGAGTCTGAGCGTGTTACTGAACTGAAGACGGCATCCGGTGGTCGTCTCCCTGCAGGCACCCTCATGCTAGGAGCGGAAGGAATTAAGCAGGCCATTCACAGCTTCGAGGACGCCCGAAAGGTTGATCTGCAGAACGAGCGACTGCCCCCTAGCTTAGAGGAGGTACGGAAATCTCAGGAAGTAAGTCGAGAGCAGGCTCTCGAAAAGGCTAGCAAGGAAGCAGAGAATGATACAGGGCTTGCCACGGTCGCACGAAGAATCAGCATGTAAGTTTTTTCTATGCCTCTTATCAGGGATATGGCTGACCTAGTGTAGGTCCTCTGGTTCTGGGCACGGTAGGCGGACCAAGTGATTGATGGTCCTTTGGAAGCTTGGTTTGGTCCAAACGTGATTGAAGTTGAATCTTTCTCGTTCAGCTGGGATACACTATCCAGCTCCTCCATATACCACGTCGGCGTATTGCAGGCCGAGGGCGGGATTTAGAGGTTTGCACGTACGAAACAAAGTAATTGACTGGTACTTGGGATGACTAGCGTGGGCGAGGAGAAATGCCACGTGAATATAAACATCCTCGTACATCAATCCGTTGTCCTGTGTTGTGACTAGCAATCTCAGTAATGGTGTGTGATATGTGGGAGCATTATACAGGCTCTATCATCAGAGCATCTTAACGCGATTTTGACGGTGGCAAATTCATTCATTTGCTACCACTACTTGATCCTAGATGCTTCTATGTGCCCCTGTGAATCTTTACAGAACATTAAAGCTATAATAATGGTGTGCGTAAACGAGGATATGGTTGAGCTATGACAGATAAGCGCAGCACTTGGAAGACAGCGCACGTGATCAAGATCGACTGTAGAAACGCCCAAAAGCAATACCGAACTGACGTCTTTGCAATCTGCCACTTGAGTCGCACAATTCCCGACCCGATGCCTCCATGGGTGGCCTCCGTGCCGCGACCGACCACATACTCAAGAGCGCCAGCAATTGACCGTATCGCGACGCTGCTGCGCGGTCGCAATGCCACCAAGCGTGCTGTTCCGTTGAAGTTCCGCGTGCGCTCCGCGTCTACGCTCGTTTCGCCGACCGCCATAAATTACCGTCCGAACGTACCCCCCAAGAACGAAGAGCTGTACAATGCGCTTTCGGGCCTGAGCGGTGCTGCGGAGCAGTATGTCAATCTGAGTCGACTTCAATTGGCTCTCCGAGGCTTGGCGACCGAGAATGCAGTGACGAGAGTTGCTGGTGCGTTGGCCTGCCTGGTCTGATGGGAACGATTGAACACATGCTGATTTTAGGTAGTGTTGGGGTTGAACAGTCAAATTGGCGCTCAGCGACTGGTGAGGCTGCTAGTGGCTGATCCACTGGGAGACGCAGAGAGCTGGGAGAAGGAGCTGGGGGAAAGAGACGACGGGGCTGTGCTGTTGCGGTGAGAATTCCCGCGCATGATTTGTGGTCGCGAACAGCGTGAGCTGACATGTATGAGCAGCTTTGGAGACGCAAACGATGCCCATCCGCCGAGTCCTCTGTACAAAATCCTCTCTGTCCCGTCTAGAGTGTTGAAGACGCACAATTTGGAGATTCTGGTATCGACACTCAATGTCAACATTCCCAGCGCAGTCACTTCTGTGACGGAAAGCTCCAATGATGCTGTGTTGGTGCCGAAATTGGAGGCGACGTCTGCTCGAGGACTGCCGGTTCCATATCCAGTACACAAAACCCTTATTCTGGGCGAGAACCTAGATAGCGCTATCGCATATGGAAAATTCTCATCAGATAGTGCTGGTACCGAAGACATGGTTAAGGTGGCCATCGACTTGTCTGCGCCGGTGAATGATGCTGGACACTCGGAGCAATCAGTGTCTACGGCTGTGAACATTGCAATTGGCACAAAGGGCCTGGACGCTCTCCGTGCATCCATAGCGAACTCTTCCGTCTATGAGAAGAACTGGTTTGCTAGTGGTCTTCCAGTTCTGTCTAAATGGTTGACTTCCAGCCTTCAGCCGGACTCTCTTATTAAGCCCGCTCACATCACACTCATATCTTCCCTTCTCGATGACATAGAGGCCAATATCACAAAAGAGGAGGCCCAGAGACTATCACTGCTTGCTTCTACGATGACCCAAGAACAGCTAAGTTCAGAAATTATTGGCTACCTGGAGCAATGGGCGGAAAAGTCACATCGGGAGCTAAGAGATAGTTTAGATGAGGCTTTTGCGAGCAAAAACTGGAGGAAACTCGCGTGGTGGAAACTCTTCTGGCGAGTCGACGACATTGGCATGATCTTAGAAGAAGTCCTAGAAAGGCGATGGCTAGTATCCGCAGAAAAGGACGGCGTATATTTAGCGGGCAGAATGAAGCAAGCAGGCTTTCCAGACGAGCTACGCCATCCGCCCACCTTACCCGTCTCGACTCCAGAACCCGAAGCTATCGAAACTGAAGCTACTCCGGCCCCCGCTACTGAACCATTACAAACGACCGATCCACAGCCAACAGATCTCTCTACGGATGTTAAACTACCCCTTCCATGGCCCTCGCTTATTCCGTCCGCCCGCTCCGCCCTCCTTGCTTCCTCACTTCCCCCCCTCCAAGCCCTCGCTCAGCGCCTCATCCTCACAACTTTATCGACGACGTCGCTCTCCTCGGCCCTATCGGCACTTCTCTACATCTCTGTATCCACAGTCTCGCTGTTTGAAGCAAGTGCTATTGCAGCGCTCGGCCTCATGTTTTCGCTCAGAAGCATGCAGAAGAAGTGGGAAGGGATGAGAGAGGCGTGGATGCGCGAGGTAAGGGAAGAGGGAAGACAGGTGCTTAAGAGCACCGAAGGCGTGGTTATGCGCATTATTGGTTTGAAGAGTGGGAAAGGTGAGATTTTAGATGAAGGTGTAGAGGAGAGGAGGAGGGCGAAGGAGAGTGTGGAGAGGGTTAGGGAGGTGTTGGAAATGCTGAAGGAAGAGCGGAAATAATGTATTCTAAGTGTATATTTGGTGTTTAAAATGTAAGAGAGGGAACAATGCTCCCTCATAGTACGTGCTGTGATTGCTGTTTGGCTAGGTTTTATTTTAGACCAGCGGAGTCGTATGATGGAACGGCTCAATTTTCCCAATCCGGATTCCTTAATCGGATCTAGTTGAAACTATAGCTGTTTGTTCTGTGCGCATGGGGGTTACACCAAGCTTCTTTAGACGGCAGCGATTTCTAGGGTCTCGTGAGTTGAGGGCTCGCGGCTCCATTAAGCACTTCCTAGCTTGCAACAACTCTATGGAGCACATGATGGCACCCTGCATTTCACATCGCGTTGGTCAATTACGCTGCTAGAGTCTCGCATGGTAACGGTTGCATTTACACATACACCGAGACGAAGCAGAAAACAAGTACGATGGTGACGAGGAGTTGTACAGCATGATAACATGACGTGACATGATTAAGATGTGCTTAGGTATATGGCTTGTGTGAAAACGAATAAGCCGGGTACACTGACATCCTTGAAGACCCTTGAAAGGGGGATTGAACCGTATATAAGAACAGGACGAGGGATTTAAGTACTTGTTGAGGGAAGTGTCATTCCCAACTTTTTCGTGTCGGCGAGAGCATGGATACAAGAAATGGGGTTTGCAGAATACGTGCGATATTGTGATGTCATGTGTGAAGATTCACGTACTTTCCGCAATGCATTCCCAAGGAAATCTTTTACACAGGAAAGGACCTAGTACAAATACTAGCACAAATACAGGGCTGCACAAAGGCCTCGCATATACTGTGTGCAGGACTTCCCACAGTGAGATCGATCCTTCTTCTGCCCCAAACGCCCATACACCCATTCTGTACACCAGAGGTATCATAAATGCAATACTGTGTTGCCTCTGACTCTCATATAATGACAGAAACAATAAGGAATGCTCACTGGGATGACGAAAATGTTTTCACATTCTTGTATCAAGATCAGTGCGACTCATCGGACAAATTGAGCGAAGAACTCGGCGGAGAAGATGAGCTTGATTGTGTAAGCAAAGAGGGAAATATAGCTTCAGTAACGGCAACTGGATTTCCAAATCTGTAATCATAGAAGTGGGGGACTGGAACTCAGAAGGGCGGGATCCGGAGAGGATAAACTGGAATCTGTTGGTGATCCCAATCCTGACGCTGATGATGCTAAAGCCGACACCGTTGGCGATTTTGACACAGGCCGGTTCAGTTTGATCTGCAGCACCAATACTATTAGTATCTCATGGCTACTAAAACATCAGTGCAAGGACTAGTCTGAGACCTCTCCATGATTGGTATTCTTAGGAATAGGCTCAACAAGCTTGCGGCTGGGGCGGAAGATCTGTAGCTGGTTGTCTTCGGCGGCACCAACCATGACCCAAGGGTCATTCTTGTTCCAGTCAAAGTCACAGATACGGTTTGTGAAGCCTCCGTGCATGAAGAGACTGCTTATCGTTAGCAAAATGCGTCGAGGGGTGGGTGAATGTCATACAGCTCCGGTGGACCATCCTCGGCCTCCTCTGGTGTCTGTTCGTCCCCAACCTTGGTAATGTCCCACATGCAAATGCGGCGATCGTAACTTGAACTGGCAAGAATAGCGCTATCTTGAGGATGCCACTGCAGACCAATGACATCACCACGATGGCTCTGGAGAGCATGCAGCTTCTTATCAAAATTGCGCAAATCCCAAAGCCCGATAGTATGATCTGCTGACCCAGTGGCCATGATCATTTCGAATTGGGGGTGGAAGGCAATCGAGTTAACTGCATCTTCATGTGCTCTTTTGCTGTACAGGGCTTTCTTGTGGGAAGCCATGCGAGTATCGATGACTTGCCACGTAAGATCGTCGGAGGCACTACCGATAAGGAAATCGTGGATAGGGTGATACTGAACGTCATTGACTGTAGCGGTATGCACTGTGTATGTAGCAACAGGGGATATCGACCTGCTGCTCTTGGAAAAGTCGGCTTTTAAGTCCCACGTCCTTACTGTAGTGTCTTCGTTGCCCGTAACGAGGTGACCTTCTTTTAAGGGGCTCCACGAAAGCCCGAAGCCCTCCTTTTCATGTCCAACAAGCTCAGCCTCGAATTTGATGCTGTCATCATTCTTTGGGTCTGAAGTATGCTTAGTGCGGTCGAAAATGAGAACTTTACCATCGACGCAGAGTGAGGCGATGATGTCCGGATTCTGAGGCTGATACCTAGCTTTGTTGACCTCACCCGGATGATTTATTTTTTGGGATATTTTGAATTCGAATGGTTTCTTCGCGTTGCCGAAGCCGCCGACTTCACCGCGCTCTTCGTTAAGGTCTGCTAAATCTGGAGTTTGCAGATCTGGTATCTCAACATTGGCAATTTGAAGATAGTTTTGTGCCTGATTCGAGGTGTGCGTGCCTAAAAGAATGCGATGGGTGCTCATATTGGTTCCTTCAACACTAAACGAAATCAGCGCATGGTGGGGAGGATGTGGTGAGAGAGGCATACCGTCTCTTGTCTGGCAACCATTGCGTAGTGAGAGTAGGCCACTCAAGGGCGCGACCGTAGAGCATATCATAGAGGAACACAGAGTTCTTCTTCCACATCTTGTACTCCTCGTTGACCATCTTCTGCTCCCTCATTTCCTGGTCCTCATACTCTTGGGCATCGGGCGCGTCTGAAGAGCACATTGTTAGCAGGTGCAGCTAGAGAGAATACTGAGATGGATGTACCACTCATGTTGTCGTCCATGATGCACTGTTATCGTTCGTGGGAGACAGGTATCTGTACGGTAATTGAGGGTGTAGGGAAAGCCTGCAGCAATTGTTCGGTGGTATAGACCAGCAGGCGCTAGGGTAGGCGCAAACGCGTGCTTCACGCGCTGATGTGCGCTTGCCTCTGTGCCCGCTACTAGCGCCACTAGCGTTTAGCTTGGCATCTGGAGAGGTATACCTTGCGTGCTGGCCGCCAACGCCCAGCTCTTTGAAGACCCCAGCGTCGCGAACCTCACCCCCAACCATCTCCTACCCGGCGCCTCGTGCGCCTCGTTGTCGCCTCTTCTCCCTCTCTCTTTGCTCCTTCCTCCTATCCTCATCCATCGCTTAACCTACGTCCTCTCCGCCTTCTTCTCCGCCGCCACCTCTCACATTCAACAAATATAAGTTGCAGTCATGGGTGTCCCGAAATTTTTTCGATGGATGTCGGAGCGGTATCCAGCGATCTCACAGTTGATTGCTGAGAACCGTATTCCAGAATTTGACTGTCTTTATGTAAGAAATTCAATTAACACGAATACACGCAGTGACTGACTCAGCCCTTACAGCTTGATATGAACGGTATCATTCACAACTGCACTCATAATGACTCAGATGGCCCCACGACTCGTATGTCTGAGGAGAAGATGTTCATTGCTATTTTCAACTACATCGAGCACTTGTTTGGTAAGATCAAGCCAAAGCAACTTTTCTTCATGGCCATTGACGGCGTCGCACCGCGCGCCAAAATGAACCAGCAGCGTGCTCGCCGCTTTCGAACCGCCCTCGATAACGAGAAGGCCCGTGAAAAGGCCATCCGCGAGGGCGTTGAGATGCCCAAGGAAGATCCGTTCGACAGTAACTGTATCACTCCTGGCACCGAGTTCATGGCGAAGCTCACGCAGCAGCTGAAGTACTTTGTCAACAAAAAGGTCTCTGAGGACCTCGACTGGCAGGGCGTGGAAGTCGTCCTTTCGGGCCACGAGGTTCCCGGTGAAGGAGAGCACAAGATCATGGAATACATTCGTCAGGCTAAGGCGCAACCGGGCTATGACCCAAATCGTCGTCATTGTTTGTATGGTTTGGATGCTGATCTTATCATGTTGGGTCTACTTAGCCATGACCCCCATTTCAGTCTTTTGCGAGAAGAAGTCACTTTCGGTCGACAGAGCAAGACCAAGTCCAAGGAACTAGAACACCAGAACTTCTACCTCATGCATTTGTGCATTGTGCGCGAATACCTTGAATTGGAGTTTCAAGAGCTGGAAGAGCCTGGGGCTTTGGGCTTCGATTTTGATATGGAACGTGTCATTGATGACTTTATTCTCATGGCTTTCTTTGTTGGCAACGACTTTCTTCCTAACCTGCCTCATTTACATATTAACGAAGGCGCCCTGGCACTCATGTTTAACGTCTACAAGACTGTGTTACCAAAGGCCAAAGGCTACATCAACGAAGGTGGTGTTATCAACATGGAGAGGCTGGCCCTTCTACTCGATGAGCTGTCACATGTTGAATATCGACACTTCGAGGCAGAAAACGCAGACGCTGCTTGGTTCAAGGGGAAGAAACTGGAAAAAGAGGACGTAATGGAGCGTACGAAGAAACGAGGCCAGATCGTGATGTCAACCGGCCAGCAAACGCTCTTCAAGAAAATAAAGGGTTGGGTGGGAATATATTTGGATACTAGGAATCAGACCCCATACGATCTTCCTGTTAGCTTGAATGCTGAAGATCGTAAGTTTGCCCAGGAGCTGGCTGATAGCCTGCATTTAATCTGGAAGACGATCCAAGATGATGAGGGCAATCGCCATATACAATTGGCATTCCCGCCCAAACTAGTTGAAGATGTTGAAGACGATGAAGAGGAGGAAGTCGATGATGAAGAATCAAAGAAAGCAATCGCGCGTGTAATTCACAAGTACGACAATGCCAAGATTGTTGACATTTCGTCTGAAGAAGCTCAGACAGCCATGGAGAAGAAATACGAAGAGAAGTTTGAGGCTTGGAAGAACCAGTATTACACGTCGAAGCTGGGCTGGGGCCGGGATAACGAGGACGAGCTGATCAAGCTGACAGAAAACTACGTCCAAGGCTTGCAGTGGGTGCTTTATTACTACTACCGTGGGGTAGCATCTTGGCCTTGGTTTTATCGCTATCACTATTCACCAATGATTTCTGATGTCAAAAAGGGATTGAAAGCGGATATCAACTTCAGACTTGGCCAACCCTTCAAACCCTTCCAGCAGTTGATGGGTGTTCTTCCTGATCGCAGCAAAAAAATCGTTCCTGAAGCCTATCATCCTCTGATGACAAGCAGCGAATCGCCGATTATTGATTTCTACCCGCGAGATTTCGAACTCGACATGAACGGAAAGAAGATGGAATGGGAAGCTATTGTGAAGATACCCTTCATCGAGGAGGACAGACTCCTGGCTGCAATGGCGACCAAAGATGACGGGTTGACCGCTGAGGAAAAGGCGCGCAATTCATTTGGCGTCTCTCTGAAGTTCACCCATTCCAAAGACCTTGATTTCATTTATCCATCGCCTCTCCCTGGCATATTCCCTGATATCCCGCATTGTCGATGCATAGAGAACATATTTGAACTCCCCACCATGGAAGGACTGGAAGTTTATGTAGGCCTCATGGATGGCGCTAAACTTGGCGCTCATTCTCTTGCTGGTTTTCCCACTCTGAAAGTGCTGCCCTTTCATGGAAAGCTAGATTTCGCGGGTGTAAGCGTCTTTCAGCAAGACAGTCGAAACGAGAGCATGATCGTTACACTACTGGATACAGCACCGCGCTCAAGTATTGTGCATGCTCAGCAAAAATTGGGCAAAGCCGTTCACGTGGGCTATCCGTTTTTGCAAGAGGCAAAGGTGATCAAAGTGTCGGATGAATTGTTTGACTACACATTACCAGAAACAGGTCCTGCCGTGCCAGTGCAAACTCCACATACCCCCGATCAAATAGCCAACTGGAAGAAGACAGCTGATCGGATTCAAAATACATACAGCAAGCGTCTTGGCACAATCACTGGTGAGATCGAGTCACTGGTGCATGTTGAGATGCTCAAGGGTCTCAGAAAGACAGACGAAGGTGCTACTGTCAAAGAGTACGGTTATATCGAAGGTTTGCAAGTTGATTACGCAACCCAAACAGTTGTTGATGAGGTCATCAGTCCTGACCCGCGGTTCTTGGAGCAGGAGGCTCTGCCCATTGAGGAAGAGTTCCCTGAGGGAGCTAGGGCCTTCTACCTGGGAGACTATGCTTACGGACGCCCCTTACAGGTACTTGGACACGTGGACAATAAGGCTACTATTATGGTCCTAAAGCCGCGGAAGCCCGAGCCAGAGTTTGGACGCGAGGTAGCTCGACAGGCCGAGAGGCTTGTTCCGTATCATCCTTCATACGTTGTAGCGAGGCAACTGCATATGCCGCCTCTCGCCTTGTCTAAATTGACAGCGGCCTTCAACGTTACCTCCAGCGGGCTAAGGCTCAACCTCGGACTCAACTTGAAATTCGAAGCTAAGAAAATGAAGGTTTTAGGTTATTCACGGAAGTCTGCGAATGGCTGGGAATACAGTCAGAAGGCCATCGACTTGTTGGCCCAATATATGGTCAAATTTCCAGAGTTTATCGCAGCCATTATTAGAAACCCTACTGGTGATGGTTGGGAAGATACCGACTTTTTCCCGCCTGATATTGCCAAGCAGAAAGTCAAAGAGATTGGTGCATGGCTCAAAGAAGTCCAGACTAAAAGCTTTGAGAAGGTCCCTCTGGATGCCGAACAACTTGACTCCGACACTGTCAAGCTAATTGAGCAGGCAGCCGATGCCAATTTGCACCTCATTCAAGACGTCGAACCTAAGAGAATCGCGAAAGTGCCACGCAGCGCTCTTCTGAAACCTTCAGATGCTGAGCAGCGTCTAAACAACCAAACTTTCACAATTGGCGACCGAATCGTTTACGTACAGGATTCAGGAAGGGTCCCCATCGGATCTTATGGTACCGTCATTGGAAAAACCCGCACCGCTCGAGCACTGTTGTTGGACATTGTGTTCGACGCTACGTTCATGAGCGGCACTTCCCTTGGTGACCGATGCTCGCCTTTCCGGGGTTCTACGGTTCCAGCGACGGCTGTAGTAAATCTGACGGACAAGCAGGTCATTTCGTATTCCTCAGCTGGTGCCGCGAAGCGACCTCAGCCTACCGCACAGCCTTTCACTCCACGTGGTGCCCCTGGTGGCCCCCAGCTTGTACCTGCCAACACTCCGCCACCTCTACGCGGCTCGTATCGCGGAGCTTTTGGTGGCACAAATACTAATGGCGCTCCTCGAGGACGCGGTGGAGGCCCAGCACCAAGAGGCAATGCACACGTGCAAAACGGCACCGCCCCTATCCCTGGCCCACAGGAGCAACAGCAACTTCCCATTAGGGCTGGACCACCACGCGGCGGACGAGGCGGCTTCGCACCGCGTGGGCAAGCAAATGGTGTCCAAAATCAGAACAACAGTCCCAATGCCCGTGGCAACGGTAGCTTCGTCCCCCGTAACCGAGGTGGTGCGAAGCCAAATCGAGGCGGCTACGTCGACACCGACATGCATGATCCCCTTGAGGGTGTCATTCAGAACAATCCTAACTTTAGGCCGCAGAATTATACTAGTGTTCCTCCGCCTGCTAACCTGGATGCTGGTGGCAGAGGTCGTGGTCGAGGCCGTGGTCGAGGAGGCTATCGTGGTCGCGGTGGACCTCGTGGAGGTACCCCGTCTTCAGCTCTCCAGCAGTAGTAATGCTTAGTCATAGTAGCGGAATAGAGGATGGGTCGAAATAGTCAATACGAACAAAGGCATCATGGATATGCATGACTTGCTCGCCTATAATTTGCAGAAGTGATTACAGAGAAGAACGACTTGAAAACTAGCCATGTCGTGTAAAATGCTCGGGATGTTTATAACCCTTTAGTCCTGTCCGTGTGAAACCTGGGTTTGTGACGATATAGAGTTTGCGGATGCGGTTCGCCAAGACTTCGTAAGTGTAAGGCCAGGTCCAAGCTCCAGTAAACGTGTTAGGAAGCTCTACCTCCGCGATCGCCGCACTCAACTCCTATCGACACCATACACACAATCAATAGCCCACCATGCACTCATTGTTGGTAAGAGGGCAGAATGTTTTCGGGTTCTTCACCACGGTAGCCTTTTCTGTCGCGGCAGTTATTGCGCTGTCGATTTTCATAAATCCCCAAACACCCAAGGCGAGCATACAACTGCGGAATGTTCAAGTGTACGTATACCACCACTGCAGACCCATTCCAAAGCTATGGAAAACTAATATCCTCCAGAGTCAGAGGGCGCCCGCACTATTATAGTTACAAGAGGGAGGAGTATGCACACATCAAGTTTGATCTTGACGCAGGTATGCCCGCCAACGCGCAACGCCCGCACTACTTTCTGCGCGCAATGTTCTAGACTGACAATCTCAATCAAAACAGATCTCTCTACACTCTTCAACTGGAACACTAAACAAGTCTTCCTCTACCTCAAAGCCGTCTACCCCTCCACCAAGCCCTCAGAACCCGCCTCAGAAGCCATAATCTGGGACGCCATTCTCCCCGGCGCCGCCGCTCCTTGGCACCAGAATCATTACATTCACCCTTCTCCCAAGGGCACAAAATCCTCCAAGAAGACCAAGAACTCGAAAGCAACCCCCGCGAAGTCACCCTACCCGCCCGGCATCCTCAAGCTCGACAATCAACGCCCTAAGTACCAAATCACGGACATTACTGGGAAGCTGCAAAACAGAACGGATGTGAGGCTCGAGCTGGGCTGGAATGTGCAGCCGTGGGTGGGCGCACTGCTATGGACGAACTGGCAGGATATTGGTGTGTGGAAGGGATTGGACGGTGGGAAGAGCGATGAGTTTGATTTCCCAGCAATAGGGGTCAAGGGAGGCAAGAAGAAGGATCTAGATGTGGAGAAGGGTAAGGAAGGGCATCGCCTAGAGGTTGGTGGGGAAGCGCCGCGAAGGAAAAATATTTAGAGTGATGGGTAAACCTTATTTGGCACATATGGGATTTTACGTTCCAGTCAGGGGCTTGAGCATGCAAATTTGGCGTACTGGGATCGGATTTTTAGCATTGATCGTATGCGGTTATGGACTATGTTTTGATGCTGTTCCTCATTAATCTAAGATGCTACAGGGCATTGTACTAGACGACGGTCTTTAGATGATCCCTCGAACGAAAAAGTTTACGGTAAACGACCTAGTGGCCACTCTCTATAAGTCTATATTGTTTCTTGGAATCCACGCAGCACACACGCAAAAGCGGTCTACTTCTTTAGTATCTTGTCTTCTGAGTCACCTGCCTTCTCCTTCCAATATTTATCGAAACTAAACCCCACCTCCTCCAACGTCCTAACCCCGAACCTTTCCTCTCCTTTTGCTGCAAAAGCCCTCCTGATCTCTGGAAACTTTTCTCTACACCAAAACTCCCACTCGCCCCAAATCGGTGGCAGCTTCCCCTTCCCCTCATTCTCTACTCCTTCTTTTACTGTGGCGGTAAACGCCCACCGCGACATCTCATTGATATAATTCCCATCCTTAGGGAACGGAAGAAGGTGGAAGTTTCGCCCCGCTCCCATCTCGTCTACCACAGCTTGTTCCCATGCCTGCATGGTAGAGAGAGAAGGCAGGGCGAGGCGACCAGAGTATAAGCGTGCGAGGACAGCGGCCTGGGATTCAGAGAGCGGGAACGGGATTATACGTTGCGGGAGGGTGAGCAATGCAAGCGTGGGCCGCGGGGCGTACAGCAAATGCTGGTATGTGTTTTGCACGTGTGACCCATCGCCAATTAGTTTTGGCGAGAGTTTGGAGAGGAATGGCAGTGAGTAGAAGTAGCCGGTTGCAAACACGATGGCATCAATGTGTTGCTCCCGTGTGCCGTCGGCGAATTCTACAGCGCGATCAGAGATGTGAAATTTAGCGATCGGCGGCATTTCACGTTTTGTAGCGGTGGTGGGTGTTTGAAGCATCGAGGGCGATTTGCTGGACCAGAGGAGAGGCAAGGAGCAGTGTTGGGATATTTGTGTGGAGATATCGGAGCCAGAGGCAGAGTTGCCGACGACAATCACTTTCTTTCCCGTGAATTCGTTAGCTTTGCGGTAGTACTTTGCGTGGCTGATTACCCCGGGATATCTCTTATTCCATTCCTTGATGCCAGGGATGTCAGGCACGTAGGGGACAATGAAGTGTCCGTTGGCCACAATGACGGCGTCGAAGACCTCCTCGTGTTGAGAATTAGTGGGCAGATCACGCGTACGGACTTTCCAAGGGCCTTCATATTCAGTATCTTCAGGCTCGATATTGATTACTTGTGTGGATAATTGCACCAGATGTTCGACTTCTTTACCATAATCTTGGATATATTGCAGGACGGTGGTATGTTTGGGGAAAAGTTGGCTATCTTGCGGCCAATTAAGGTCTTGAAACCCCATTAGCCCGCGGGGAATATTAGTTTCAAGTTGGTCATAGATAGGAGAGAGAAACGAAGGCTCTTTCTCTCTCTGGGCACCATTTCCCCCTCCATTCGGAGCATGATGACTCAACACAGAAGGATAATACCATTCCGGTTCTTGGTTTTTCCCGTAAGGATTCGTTTGGGGAACGGCGAAGAGGTCTTCATCTCGTTGCGAGCCAGTATAATTCCATATTCCTCCTGTCTTGCTGCGCTGTTCGTATATTACTATTTTATCAAAGGCCTTTTCTGCTAAAAGATATCTGGCGGAACTTTAGAAATAATGCATGTGTAATTGCAATTAGAAAGAATTACTTAGCGGCTACAAGTCCAGAGGGGCCAGCTCCCACAATTGCTACAGTTTTTACGCTTAGATATGTTGGACCTTCGACTGTGACACCCATTATTTTAACGGAATGGTGGGGTATAAATCTAAATCTCGACCAATATGAACCAGTTTTCTGACAAACTCGCAGTCTATGGATGTCCCAAAAATGAAGAATAAGCACAAAATAAGGAATGCTAATGATCGCCGATAGCCATAATGTTCAGCGGGGAGCGATAAATGGCGACATACGTTAAGATGTGGATGAGCGCCACATGTGGCTGGTGGACCAGTGACATCAACCCCGCTTGGTCTGGAAGCTCCTCCGACCTGCATTCACTTCCACTTGTACACAATCGTTAAGTCTCCATGTACATACGCCTTCCATTTTCGCGTTTATAGTCCATGTTTATGACTTCACGCATCGGCTTCTAACCCTCATCCACGCTCAAACACGCTGAAACCACGCAAGCTCGTCATCTGGTCTCCTGGCCTTAGCTTGTCCAAACGATGCTGGCCTCCCGCTTAAGGACCAGCAAACCCTTAAGGCAAAACCTGCGTCTCTTTTCCACACAGAGAGCACCAATGGCACCATTACGAATCGGATTCGTACCGGAACATTTCTCTACGCCACTCGAATTCGCGAAGAAGCATTATGGCCTGAACGCTAAACTGTTGCCCTATCCGTCTGGTACTGGACACATGGTCACAGCGCTACAAGATAATGATATTGATGTTGGGGTGGGCCTGACAGAAGGATGGGTAGCCGCACTCGGAAAAGCACAAGCATCACAGCACGATGCAGGCTTCAAGCTTGTAGGCACATACGTCGAGACGCCATTGTGCTGGGCGATATCTACAGGTGCGCGGCGGGAAGAGCTAAAGAACGTGGCAGACCTCAAGGGCAAGACGGTTGGTGTCTCGAGGATCGGAAGCGGAAGCTACGTTATGAGCTTCGTGCTAGCAGACCAGCAGGGCTGGCTTGAAGCACAATCAACAAGCTCACCTTTCCCGGTTGAACCGCTCAATACTTTTGCGAATCTTCGAGATGGAGTAAACAACCACACGGCCGACTTCTTCATGTGGGAGCACTTTACGTCGAAGCGGTACTATGACAACGGCGAGATCAAAAGGATTGGCGAAATATATACACCGTGGTCATCTTGGAAAATTGTCGCAAAAAACGATCTTATATACCCAGCTAATTGGTCGCACGGCGAGCATGCCTCACACCCTCCATTGAAAGAAGAGTTGGATGATGCACTGCAGAAAATCAATAAAGGCGTAAAGCACTTTGAAGAGAATCAGGAGGAAGCGGTGCAATATATCAGTACGAAGCTAGATTATTCCGAAGAAGATGCAAGGGAGTGGTTAAAGACGGTACAGTTTGCGGATGATGTAAGAGGCGTAAATGAAAAGGTCGTTGAAAAGACTGTGCAGATACTGCAGAAGGCTGGAGTGCTTGGCGAACAGGTGAATCAGCCCTCAATGATTGGGCTCGCAAGAAGTAAGGCGTGAAAACGGGGTGACATTCAATCGTAAGGATACCTGGAAAATGATCTCGCGAGATTTTCTCGTGCGTGGACGAATCCGTCACACCTCTGCTGGAAAGAGTTTGTGTAAAATGTGACCTTTTAGCATGTATAACATTCAAGTCATATTTTGGGTTAGTTCTCTGTACAGATGGCATTTATTCGGCAATGCCGTGAGGCTGTGGCTGAGCAAAAGGATGTTAGTTGATGCTGTTTCATACCGGAGGCACCTCGGTACCATGGTCAGGAAACGCCTGAATATTGATCTATTGAAATAGCATGTAGCATCAGTCTTGGCTGGCGTCAACACGTCGGCCCTGGCGACCAAAAACAGACAAACGGCCTGGCGGCTTTGCTTTGTTGCATCCGTGGAGATAAAAATCAATTACAAGATCGTGCACTTGGGGTACACTACCGTAGAGGATGTGTTGCGCAGGCGATTGTGATACCCTTGTCGACAAGATCAAATGGGAAGGCAAATTGGGGAGGGTAACGGTGGAGTGAATGGACGTTCGAGTGATCGGCACGTGTAGTGAAGAGGTGGGGCTAGCCCGTGTCGCCTTCCTGAAGTGATGCCCCTGCCAAGGGAGCCTACCTGGACGCGTAAACATCCTCGTCCAGTCAAGGCGTTGGCACGTCACTTGATGGCCACTCCAATCTCTCCGTGCTCAACAACAGGGGCATATGTCAGAAACGCTTGTGCTCGCCACACGTCTAGCCGAGGCCACGGGCGCCACTGAACCACCATGAGAGTCGGTATATACGCGGCGGATTCGCACGTTCGTGAAGGAGTACTGCTCGGAAGCCGCCTCTCGTTCCATTCTTCTCCCTAGGTGTTCTAAAGTCACCTTTCGTTTGGACCTGTTTGCTGGACGTTTTGGGTTCTCGCACCTAAAAATGCGTTCGTGGTTGCTCCTTATCGTACCTTTTATAAGCGCCATTCGCATCATCCAATCTAATGACGATGGTTGGGCTGAGATTAACGTTCGAACTTTGTTCGACAGTTTGAGCGCTTCAGGCCATGAGGTCGTCCTCTCTGCCCCTGCGGAAAATCAGTCAGGAACCGGTATGTCTCTGACCGCCATAAGGGGGTTTATGTGATGACTGAACAGACAGGCTCCTCGGATGCCGCACCCAAGGTTGTTGACTCCGATGGCTGCCAGTATAGCTCTTGTGTCCCGGGGTCCCCTGCAACTGGATCTAACTCGAGCGATCCTCGTTTCAACTACGTTAACTCGTATCCAGTCACCAGCATCAAGACTGGTATTTTGACCACTGGCCCTAAGCTCTGGAATGGCGCCCAACCCCAATTGGCCGTAACAGGTCCGAATGTTGGCCAGAATGTGGATGTACAGGCTTTCTTCAGCGGTACCATTGGCGCTGCTGTATATGCTGCCCACACGGCGAAGGTCCCTGCTATTGCTTTTAGTGGCCGCTCCGGAGACCCAACTGCCTGGAACAAGCCTACTCCTATCTATAGCAAAGTCTATGCCGATCTCGCTCTAAATCTCACGAATACTCTCATCAGCTCAGGAGCTCCATATCTCCCCGACGATGTCTTCCTGAACGTCAACTTTGCCGAGGTTACCGACTCGAAGTGCAACAGCGCGAGTCAGTTCAAGTTCATTCCGACCCGTGTGACAACGGGTTTGTTCAGCGGGCGTGACACCGAGATTTGCGGCAGCACGCGTCTTCCCTGGGAGGCTGATGTTATCCTCATCAGGAATGCTTGCTATGTTTCGGTCAGCGTGGGTGACGCTGCTGACAAGACCACGGCTGATGCATCGCGCCAGAAGGTAGCTTTTGACAAGCTGAAACCTATTCTTTCTTGCCTTTAATTATAAGATGTCTTTTTTGGGACGCTTTATTCCATATTCACTCAAACTAGGGTTGGAAATTGGTGAGATCTATCTACGTTATTAGAGAGCTTATATGCGGATTTCTTAACAGAATTGTAATTTCATCCATGATTTATTTTCTCACCTGGGACAAAGACTGTTAGAATTAGGGTCGGATATGTGAATGATACCGTGGAAAAAGTGCATTAAGCTGCACACCAACTGGAAAATCCTGACATAAAAGGTTTAGGAAGAAAATATGCATTGCTTTATTAGTCTTTATTAGTCTTGTCTAACTCCGCGAACATGATGATATACTTAGAAATAGTGACGTTCTACTCGATCTACCTCCAGCCATGGTGCATTACTGAGCCTAAAGATAAATATCGTCTCGTATACAGATTGCTATTCATTATGGCTTTACCAAGTCTTTCTGCATCCTTTTGATAGGGTGTAGCAGCATCCCAGGCAAGCACATTCGTTTCTCATCCCTCTCTCCGTCTGCCCCTTCCCCGCCATCAATTCTCTCATCCTCCCCCCAATCCTGCATCGCTACTGGCCAATTAAGCCACCTCCTGTACAGATTTCGCGGAAACCGACTCGCAAAGTACCAGCTCCATCCCTGGAAATTCACCTCCCGGTCGTGATTGTATGGCGAGTCTCCTTGCTCGGTCCAGGCTCCTTGGATAGCTTTAATAGCGCCCCCAGTCGTGCTATCGACTCTATTGCTGGTATCGAAGATTCCGGCTACGTAGGCAGAAGGCCAATTCCGATCGTTGAAGATCGGGTGGGGCGCGTATACGGCCTTCAGGCCATGTTGCAGGGCTACTGTCGACGGCCACATTTCCGCCTGCATGCTCCTGCCCGCAAGGTTCTCCTCGTGCATGGCCTGCAGCATGCGCTTACTGAATCGTACAACCGTATTGATGAACACGCGTCGGTCGATGTCAACGAAGTCAGGATGCGTGAACCGGTCTGCCGTGCCATCTTCGGTTGTAAATATCGGGCGAACGTCTGGTACGTAGTTCCAGATCTTGTCTTTGTAAGACCAGCTTGTGTTGCGAGGGTCCCACATGGGAAGAAGCGTGATGATATCAGCGGGCTCGTCGACACCCCATTCAAACGCGTCTTCTTCGAATGTACGTGGAGGTGTCGGGCCTAGGGGTACCTGAGGTGGTACTGCGCGAGCATAAGGTCGTGGACCCCAGACTAGTGGTGGGATCAGAGAGTGCGCAGATCGGAAG
>Ga0247757_10001052_pt1 | contig 20046 bp, 21 predicted proteins | sample UWRJL126311R4_FD_180929 | JGI IMG/M metagenome (GOLD analysis project Ga0247757, IMG submission 180929) | Plant litter microbial communities from Arlington Agricultural Research Station in Wisconsin, United States - UWRJ-L126-311R-4 | ecosystem: Environmental > Terrestrial > Plant litter >... | reverse complement strand
CTCCCTTGGAAGCGCCCTGACTCCCTCCTCAATCATTAGCTCTCCAACCCATTTGGCAAACTGCTGCCTGGTTTCCCTTTCCTCGGTGCTCTCCTCAGCCTCCCCGACCATGGCGCTAAAGCTCATAATCAGATCGTACCAATCGTAGACGCGCGTATCCGCAATTATCCACCGCTTTCCAGGAGTGGGGTGCCGATGAGATGCTACAATTGCGCGAGCGAGATCTTCTCCATGAATGAAATGCACAGCCCCACGCTTGCGGACATCCTCTTTCGACTTGCCTAAGCGCGGAAGCCATGAGCGAGGAACACGGGTGCCGCCGTAAAGGCCGGATAGATTGAGTGACGTTCCGCCCAGTTCTCGAAGCTCGTCTTCAGCGATGCCACGCAGGTCGCTGGTGTCGTATGGAGAATTGTCATCGGAGTAATCATTAGGCAACTGGTTGAAAATAAAGGTAGTACCGAGCTGAATCCAGTAGTTTTTGTCGCCATGTATGGAGCGGTAGAGTGAGGTAATCCGTTTGGATTGTCCATGACCAGTCAATGGGAAGGTGATGAGCACGGTTTGGGCAGGTGGGAGGTGCTTGAAAGGCGAGGCGTCTGTGGAATTCGGGTCAAACTTGAAGGGCAAAGTGCCATCTCTTCCTGTGGTTGTTGTTTCTGCGTGGGATATCTTCTCCTTTTCCAGCAGGGGGATTAGGAACTGGGCTGTCCATCCTGCTCCTAGAATTAATAGATCCACCTCTTTGGCCATCTCACGGAGCATAACGGTCACACCTTCTATGTTACACACAGTTCCTATGCACGAAGAAGAACTTGGCTATCCAAATGTGACGAATGTCGCTGAAATTTGTATTTTCGAGGAAAATGCAAGACACAACTCCCATGATGTCAACCACGTTGGTTCTCCGCATATTGGCATTTGGCATCGGAAGATGACTAAGCATTCCGCAGAACATTCCTCCAACCACCAGCGCTCATCTTCGCGCGCATGCAAACGCCCGTTACCCGCACGATCTCACAGACAAAATGGCGACACCCCCGCCGACGGTTTTGACGCCCGAGCAGCGGCTCGCAATCGAGCAAGAAAAGCGCTACGAGCGCATGAAACGCAATGTCGCCATCGCCGGCGTAATCGTCTGCCCCATCATCGCGCTCATGCCGCCCCGCAAACTGGACCTCTATACCTTTTCTCTGGGCATGGGCTTCTACTTCTCTGCCGATCATCTCTCATATGAATACAATGGCCGCATGCTGCTGGCTAATCTCACATTTCGGCCTGCGTTCGACCTGCCTACCCAGACGGCCAAGGACAATAGCAAAATACTAAAGGAGCGCGCAGAGATGGATAGGATAAGGAGAGAGGGTATGGTTGAGGGTGGAGAACAGGAAGATAGGAGGGGAATCCTCCAGAAGCTTTGGATGGGTGACGAGAAAGAAGGGTGGAAGGAGAAGAGGATGGAGGAGGAGAGAAAGGCATTAGCGGAGGGGAAAGGCTACTCGGGAATCATCTTAGATCAGATTTGGGATGTCTGGAATTGGGATAAGCGGAAGAGAGGGGCAGGAGAGGAGCGCGTGAAAGAACAACCCAACGACGAAAAGAAGGATGGGCAGTGAGGCAACGTTATGACGATGTATAATATCTGTATTGTATTGTTGTACAACTTGACGCTGGAAACGTAGTTTGGCAGCATGTAAATATGGTGATGCGCAAGTAATAGCACAGAGTTACACGAGCCAGGTTATGTCCTTCGTCGCTTGAAATTTGCTCTCCCGTCCTGACTTCTTCCTCCGCTTTCTCCGCTTCCCTTCCTTTTTGGTGCTGTAATTGATTCAAACACGCCCCTCGCCTTGATCTTCTTCAAAGGACTCCTCCCTTCAGAGATATCTTCACCATCGTCCTCAGCCATGGAATCATCAAGGGCATCATATTTCCTCTTTTGTGCCGTGCTTGGTAACCTCATTAATCGTCGTAGCCGGTTCTCTTGCAGTCGGCGATTGACTTCTTCAGTCACGTCGACGTGCTCGACCTCATATTCTATCGTAGACGGAGCTTCCCTATGTTTTTGAGGTGTATTTGCATGCGAAGATGGAATTGAAGGGGGGACCGGTTCGTCCTCTGGGACGGGGGCTTTCGCACCCTCCAAGCTTAGTCGCTTATTTGATTTCTGCTGCGTCTTAACTCCTGTCGGAATATGCGCCCCAGAAAAGGAATAATAATTTCTCCCTTGCGGAGTGCTGGACTGGGGCTTAGACTAACCGAATTAACCGTTCGCTTCCCCAGCCCTTCTCTCTCCAGCTGGTCGCGGAACCGCTGCATATCATCCTGCAGCCTCCCCGACTTGTTGCGCAGCGAGATCAAATCTGTCGCGAGCCAGTCAGGCGTGTTGTGGTCGGTAGCCTCGAGTGTCTCATTCAGAAAGCGGAGTTGCGATCGTAGATTTTCAATGTGTTGATCAAACTCCTGGACCCCGTTAAAATGCATAGTGGGGTAAGGGTTGGAATACACGTTTTCTGAATGTGGCAGACCGGTGTACAGATTGGTATACGTACGTCGAGCGAGAACGTCGACATTGTGTCTTTGCGCGCTGCGTTATGTGGTTTAAAGGTATGAAACGGAGACTCGGTTCTTCACGTCAATCCATGCCTAGGTAGCTCACGGACCACTTCGCTTGCTTCCGAAAGGTTCCGATCCTTCCGAATACTTTCCTTTCGTTGATCATCTATGGAACTAGTTGTATGGGATAAACGATCGTTTAGGAAGAATAATAAACGGATGCCACCTTTTAATCCCTCAAGAGTAATAAAGCACCCTGGAATAGAAAAAGGGAAACGCATATCGAGGGAATCCAAGCTTCGGTACAGAACAAAAAGTAAAACGTCTGGATGACCGTGCTGTTGGTGTCTTGGAAAGGTTATAAGAGGTTTTCTAAATAGAGTTAGGATCTATTCGCCTGATTGTAGACAGATGATCATTCGTATAATATCTAGTGGTTCGTTACCATACCACACGCGTGTTCCTCAAACAAAATACGGCTAATTATCCAAGTGATGGAAGTATCGTGACCAGATAAAGGCATTTAGCTACAGATTGATTTATCGCTGCCTACTTTGGAGGCATAATGAGATCTAAACGGGAGGACTAGTGGCTAGAGCCCATGCTGTTTGATCCTGACAACACATCACTACTGTGATACGTTTGCATCCATCATTCTTCCTCATCTCTAAATGACAATTTGATGGGTTTACCCTTCTTCTTGGCTTTCTTTTTAGCTTTGGTATCAATTCCTGTTGAGTCTTTGACCTCGCTCTCATCACCAATAATTCTTGCGGCCTTGCGCTTCTTGGTTGCCGCCCCGAGTTCGACAATGTTGTCTTTAGTTTGCTTCGTGCTCTGGGGTGCATTCGAATTTGGCTTGTCGGCGCCTGGAGATATTTGCTCATCGTCCCTTGGCGCATCCTTCCTAGCTACCAGTTCTTCGTATTCAGCTTTCGTCAGGGATTGGTTGGTGTCTTCTAGGACATAGGTAGGCGCATCGTCTTCGTCGTCCTTGTTCAATCTCTTATTTCTAGGAATAGGCCGCTCATGGCGATCGGAATTATCGCCCGTGAGCTCGCCTCTTAGCCGCCGTAGGAAGGTAGGCTGAGAGTTATCTACACTATGTGTTAGCCGCGGCGACAAGCAGCGCTCCCACAAGCGTAGGCTTACCGTACGAGAGGTCTTTGGCTTTGAAACCAGACATTCTTGCGGGCTGGACTGGTGGTACACGCGCGGCCTGTCCACGTCTATGTCGCACGACGCGCGATCACGTGAGAAATGCGGAGCTAGTTGGAGGGCTGAAGATGCGGAGGCGGCGATGTTGACGTCGGCCGACAGGCCGGAGGATTCGTTCGCTAGGCGGCAGATTGGCGCGGCTCTGCGGATCGCTTGGCATTGCTGACTCGGTGATGTGCGCCTTGTTTACTTTGTGCCTCTTCCGGCGGTGGCGTACTGGATGTGTCCTCTGAACCCCTCACTGACTTTCGCTATGGTATCCAACACAAGTGTTGCTTGCTTACAATCAGGCTTTAGCTAAGGGCTGCACCTGTCTCTTTCTCTACGACACGGGAAGCTGCGCGTCACTCGTGCTTGGCGATTTTGGTCCGACGATGATCCTGGCATCTACCCTCTACGATTGTACATTTTGTTACGAACACGCAATCCTTTCCACCCGCACGAAAGAAACCTCTTTCACCGGCCTTGACCTGCCCTGACCTGTTCCTCCTATTCACTCGACTTAGCTTGTCTCAAACACCGTGCAACCGCTCGTTTTCTATTCGGCGTCTCGCCGCCCCCTGTGTTAACACCTACTCGAAATTCCTCGAGCTTTTGCGCCCACGCAACGCAACGTTATTTGACCTGAATATTTATATTGTCTGTTTCTGAAGGAAAAGGGCATTTGCCCGGGCCAGAGCCAGAGCCAGAGCCAGAATACTCTGTGCGTCGATAGGCTTGATCGCAGCAATGGGCGTCTTGCAGAGCACGGCGCGGAAGCTGCCCACAACAAAAGCCAGCTTAGAGAAGCTGGACGACTGGTTGCGCCGGGTCGAGAGACTACATCCTCAGCTCTCTTTCTTTCGGCGGCGCGTTCGCCTGAGTGGGCGCTCGTCCGTCTCGATTCCCCTGGGCATAGTCCTGCTATTCCCGTTGCTTGTCATAGTATTAATATTAATCCTCTTCTTGAGCTCCCCCGACTCCAAGGATGTCATGATGATGCCTACCGGTACGCCTCCTTCGATACGGTATGCTTACCATGCTCCTTCGTGTTGATTGACGCATATGCTAACGCTAGTAAAGAAAGATCAGCGACAAATATGACAAGCCATTTGCAATAGGATGTCTCGAGCCCCAGGTGAATGCCCCCCGAGCGAACGCCGCTTTCGTAGTATTGGCAAGAAACAAGGAGCTTGACGGCGTACTCCAGTCAATCAAGTCAATTGAAAGACACTTCAATCGCTGGTTCCATTACCCTTACGTATTTCTTAACGATGGCGATTTTAATGAAACGTTTAAAGAAATCGTCGAGAAGCATGCGAGTTCAAAGGTCGAGTGGGGGAAAATCAGCCCAGAGATGTGGGGGTTTCCTGACTGGGTAGATCCGGCCGTAGCAAGAGAGGGCATACAGAAGCAAGGTGATGCAGCCATCATGTATGGAGGTATGGAAAGCTACCACCACATGTGCCGCTTTTACTCTGGGTAAGTTACATCAGCTGTCGAATATTCTTATGGCTGACGATAAAATAGCTTCTTCTACAAACACGAGCTACTTCAGAAGTACGAATGGTACTGGCGGCTAGAACCCGAAATCAAGTACTTTTGCGATATCACATAGTAAGTACACTGTACAAAAGCGTCATTGCGCATTCCTGACTGCGTCAGCGATCCCTTCGTCCACATGATTCGAAACAACAAAACTTATGGCTTCACCATTGCCGTAAAGGAGCTGAGAGAGACAGTGCCCAACATGTGGCGATATGCGTCGGCTTTCAGACGAACGAAAAAACTGAAATCGCAAGGGCTGTGGGAAATGTTTGTCGAGAAGCCGGAGGAGAAAGAAGAGAAAGAAGAGAAAAATGACATCCCTAAACAAACGCTGAAGCCCAAGGACACTGTACCACAGGAACTCCTTGATTCGGACCCAGAGACGAGTATGCTGCCAGAGATCGACCCCGAAGCGATGGAGGGCGAATCGTACAACATGTGTCACTTTTGGAGCAACTTTGAGATTGCGCGGCTGGACTTTTTCCGTAGCAAAGAATACAACGAGTTTTTCGACATGATGGACCGTAGCGGCGGCTTCTGGATGGAACGGGTAAGTGCAGCGTTTTCTGTTGATGCGACATGAGCTGAACTGCATTAGTGGGGCGACGCGCCCATTCATTCACTTGCTGCTGGAGCATTGCTTAGTCCGCGGGACATTCACTATTTTCGTGATTTTGGCTATCGGCACACAACGATTCAACACTGTCCTTCGAACGCACCAGCCCGTCAGCTAACTAGGATACCGTACCTGGATAAAACGACGCCGGACGAGAAGACACGCCGCGAAGAAGACGACTACTGGGCAAGGTATGATCCGGTGAAGGAAAACGGTGTCGGATGTCGGTGCCGGTGTGACACTGATATCGTGGATGTGGAAGGCAAGGAAGGCACCTGCCTCCCTGAATGGGTGGACGTGGCAGGCGGCTGGGTGTCGCCGGCGTCGACATAGAGAAGGTTACTTTGGGAATATGGCGATATGGGATGCAGCGGCACTGCTATGAGGCGCTCGGGCGTTTGTGGTTGACTTTGGGCATCATGGGGCGGGATCTACTATCACGATTGCACGCGCGCGGATTGCATTGCTCCGGAACAGCATGAGGCGGCATTGCATGGGGTTGGCAGTCTTTTGTAGGGCGCTTGTACCACGAAGAACAACGAAGGGAAACGTGAGCATCATATAATTGGCCTGGCCTTGTCACGGAGCAGCCAGAGCAGGCTTTGTGATTGCGAATGGAAGCCGGCTGCGTGGTCGATGGTCGGCACCGGGCGATAGGGCGGCGGCCAACAGTGGGTAGCGTGAGGGCGATTGGCGCGGGGCTTCAGCCTGGCCCCTCCCTGAGCTTCCCGTAGGCTGCTGCGATGCCACTCCAACTCACCTGCCTTACCACGTTCCCTTCATTCAACCCTCACTCCCAGCTGCCGCGCCCGTGGAACACGACTCGCCGTACTCTACCTTTACTCCAAGCTCCTGCATATGGGCTACCTCCCCGTCAACGAGCCGCCATAGCGAACGTGTTCGTGCAGCAGCCCCACCTCGTCGTCGCCTCTCGCTCCGACTGTAACATATAAGTACGAGCCCCGTACGTTCCCCCCACTGATGCTCCGCCCTCGTCCGCGCACGCACACCTTCGTACTTCTGCTTGTACCTTGCCAACTCAAGGTACCGGGAAGCTGATATGCCATCGTCTAGACCTGAATCGCCCGAAGCGTTCGAATACCCGCCCGTCCGCGTCAACGACTCGTTAGCCCAACTGGACCTTAACACGCTGATGATGCGTTCGAACGTGTCCCGCTCCGCCCAAGAGGCTCAGTCGCTCGACGAGAGCTCTTATGATCTGTTGAGCGACAGCGTCTTCAGTACCTCGGATGACGAAGGTCACACAGCCTCCGTGGCATCCACCGATGTTTCATTCCAGACCTTCTCCGGTAGTGAAAGCGAGGATGATGATTTCGGTCCCCATTATAATGACGAGTCTGCTCCATTAGGCGAGGCTACTGCTGCTGATCCGCTTGATGCCCAGGTCATGGCTGCTGGCGAGGATAGCACGCTCACTGAGAAGCCACACCCAGGCGACAGCGATAGTGGTATTCACATGTCCATGCACGAGCGAACCGTCACCTTTTCCGATGATACTGAGGGCATCGAGGGCTGTAGTATAATCAAGGAGTTTTCTCCGGAGCAGACATCGGAAGGTGTTCTGAAGCCTTACGGCTGTTCCGAAGTTCGGCTTGCCCTCCGAGCCGCCCTCTCCGACCGCTTTTATCCAGATCACGGAGTCTTCAGGGTTCTGTTCATCGGAAGAATGGATGCATGGGACGAGGAGAAGATTAAGTCCACCATCCTTAACGCTCTCTTGGCTTCACCTGGCTCTTCTAGGTCTATCATGGTGCGGGGTCAGATGGAGCCATATAGCCCAATCTTGCATACTGACCATTGCACGGATTTCCGCGTATTCAAAGATCAAGGCCCTAAAGACGTCCGGCTCGTGGTAACACTCGATGATAAAGATGCGGCTCAGCTTATCTTTATGACCAAAGGAAGGAGGATGAACGTAGGCTCCGCCACATTCCCCGACCTTGTGATTTGCTGTCACCCTCAGACCAACCCCACCGCCATAGAGCCACGCAACCTCTCGGTAGCGTGTACAGTTTTCAAGCAGTTCGGCATTCCATGCCTTGACATTACTGATCACAGACGATTTCGCGACTCAAGCGGACTCTCTATTGGTCGTCAAAACTTGAGGGTTTGCGTCGAAGGCCGCACCACGAAGGGTACTGACTTTGTTGAGCAAGAAGCCATTCCGGTCGATGTCTTCACGTTTATGCAGCTAGATCCTGCCCAGCTGAACCGGCACCTGGCCGCTATCACGCCTCATTCGCGACTTCTCGAGCAGCTGGATGACCCCCGAAGCCACAAGGCATGGAGCTTCAGGAAGTTGGTCCCCTCGTTCCTTGAGCGATACCTCAAGGCCACTCAAAACTCTGCGTCCGCGACTTTGAAATTGGTGCTCAGCCTTGTAGTTCTGACCGGCTTCGTGACGTTTTATCTACTCGGTGCTACTCGGACTCTGCAGTACCAAGTCGGAAACGGTATGTCTACATATGAAGGGGAGAAGACACCTCCAAGCCCATACTGCGAAACTACCGTTGATGTCCCTACAACATCCCAGACTATTTCTTCGATGACCTCCACCAAAGTGCCGAATGCGACGTCTTTTACTCCTACGCCTCAGCTCGCTCTGGCTCCCAGCCACAACAGAGGCAGTAAAAAGACCCGAGGTGAGTCTGAAAAGAAAGATGGCACGAAGCTTCGAATGTCGAGGAAACCAAAGGCGCTAGGCTTCCAGATCCAGACAACTGGCGAGCAACAGTTCATTTTGCTTCCGTCCAAAGATTTGATTGGCAGATCCCGAAAACCGCAGCTACAAATACAGGTATCCAGAGGTGCTACGATCCTCCCCATCCAATACGTGCGCACATCTGAAGGCGCCTACATTGTCAGTTTGGAACAAGATTATCCGATTGGTCCTTGCAATGTCAGCATAGCAACGTACTCCAAGCCGCTGATGCAACAATCGTTCAACGTCAGCTTGGGTAACAACAAGCCCTCAGTCGCACAATGGATGGATACACTGAAGCGTGAGCTTACGGCAGGCCGACGTGAACTGCAATCATCGATGAACTTATATGCTGGGATGGTGCGGAACGGTGTGGGGGCTGTACGTCACCTAGAAGCTCAGCAACTTCAAGATAATGTCAAGGAAGAGGCTAAACGCCAGATGGATGCGGGCATGAAGCTAGTGCAGGGTCTTCAGCGCCAGACATGGATGACAATGCGGAAGGCTACTGCTCCGGCAAGGACATCTCGTCTTGTCCTTCGAGCACGAAACAACTCGTACGTGATCCGGTGCGGACTGGAGCGGGCTGTTGGACTGTCCAAGGATGAAAAGAAGACGCGTTCCTGCGAGGCGGTAGATTGGTAGACTTAATACTGGTGTTTGTTCCCACAGGCGTTGTCGATCTCGATTCCACATAGGGTGGCGTTTGGGAGGTCCATAGTCCGGAGTATTGCACAATGAAGACAGTATATACCAGCAGCACGACGTACGCGCGAAACGGCTTGGGATGTAATGGAGGACATGGTGCTTAGGCTTTCATTATTGGAATTGGTGTGTCGGACGATTCGAATAGTATCTCGGAGTAGTGAATGCTAGACAACGTCCCCATGTACTATTGGTTATTCCTGCTTGCTGCTTTTGTTCAGCCGTCACAGCCATAGGCAGCTCCAGGCTTCCGTGTAGGCTGCGCTGGCGGGCGAGACGAAGGGTGTCATAGGTACGGGTTGCGGAGCGGTCCGTGCACATGATGAGCCCCTCCATCGACGGGCGCTGTTCAAGCGCACTCCTGTTTAAATTCTGGAGCACCGCCAACGAACGCGCTCCCTCACCCAAGCTTGCACCCCTCACTCGCAACCCCACCCTCTTCGGCTGCGTTGACTGTTTCGAGCTCCCTTTTTACACCCACCACCCGCAAACAAACATGGCCGACGCCAAACCTGACCCCGCCGCCGACCAGGCCGCTGCCCCGTCCGCCACCCTGCAGCAGGACGAGACAGCCAAGGTCACGACCGACGTGACCGGATCCAAACCCGCCGAGGGCACCACCGGCTCGTCTGTCACCGACACGGTCGCCAGCGCCGCATCCACGGCCACCGCGGCGGTCAAGGACAACGTCTTCTCCATGTTTGGCGGCGGACCGAAGAAAGAGAGGAAGGAGACCGAGGACGTTGACGAGCCTTCTGGTGCGTCCAAGCCCAAAGACGAGGTAAGTACAACTCGAGATGGCGGGTGGTCTCTGATGGAAGCGAAAAAATCGCAAAAAAAGATGCCAGATCCCGTTATGAAAAGACCCTTATGCCCTTTTACCTTTTTATTCTCCTCCTTGAAACTCCTCTAGGGAGTCCTCAAGAGAGTATTTTTATATGCGACTTTTTCGTTTCAACGGTGATGGGGAGGCAGCTGCTGAGAGCGCACAGGATGAGCACCCCGAAAACGAGGAGCCCGACGTCGAGTTCAAGCCGGTTGTACACCTGACGGAGAAGGTCGATACTAAGACCAACGAGGAGCTTGAGGAGCAGACGTTCAAGATGCGCGCCAAGCTGTTCAAGTTTGACAGGGAGACGCGAGAGTGGAAGGAGCGGGGTACGGGTGATGTCAGGTTACTGAAGCACAAGGAGAACGGCAAGACGCGTCTTGTCATGCGTCGGGACAAGACACTCAAGGTGTGCGCCAACCACTACGGTATTGAAAAATTCTTGCGCTATTGTGGAATTTTGCTGACGTTTCCAGTCGTGCCTGACATGAAGCTGTCGCCCAATGTGGGCAGCGATCGCAGCTGGGTGTGGAACGCGGCCGCCGATGTCAGCGAAGGCGAGCCCGAGGCTCAGACGCTCGCCATCCGATTTGCCAACAGCGAGAGTAAGTGTGCCCTTATGCAATGACGGCTGTAGCCTTAGGACACTTGTTTACTGACTTGTTTGCAGATGCCAACCTATTCAAGGAAGCCTTCATCAAGGCCCAGCAGGAGAATGAGGCACTTTTCAAGGCGAGCGATTAGGCGGATGTTTAAGAGAGAAACAGAGGTAGCACCAACACGATACTGGCTGAATGAGTCCATGATGGCGAGACAGATAGGATGGGTACTATAGCCCGGTGGTGGCAGAACTTCCCCACATGCACATAGATGATTTCTGACCGACCTGGCATTGCTGCTAGCGGTCTTCCCCCAGATAATGAAAACAAGATTGCCCCACAAACTGCCATGCAAGCCACCTTTACTTCTGCTCATCTCGTGTATGCAATCGTTTGTTCGCGTGCATGTACAGCCTTGCTCTGGCGCCTCGCCAAGCCAACGCACGGCGGCCTCCCCGCTAAAAGCTCCGCCAGCCACTCAACCTCGCTCCCGACATCAACGCGACTCCAAGCCCACGCGCGTTCCTCTCCAAGTTTGACTTCTTCCCCCAACTACACCTCACGCATACCTATCAGCAACTGCCAAAATGCCGGACGTGAGTCGCCTGGGAACTGTGCGCCCTTTGCGCAACATGCTAATCATGCGCAGGTCAAGCGTACCGTCAAGCTCATCACTACGCAGCAGCCCATGTACGTGTTGCCGCCTGCCATACGCGTGCCTCCGTATCGCTAACAGTCGAATAACAGTGACGAACCGTCTCCCATGGAGGGTTTTCCGATGCGCAAGTGGAGCATTGAGATTTGGCTGCTGGACGAGCGGGGCAACGATGTCCCCGCGAATTGCTTCGAAAAGGCCGTCTATAACCTGCACCCATCCTTTGAGAAGAATCGGCAGAGTAAGACATCCATCAAGCGTGCACGCTATAGATTGGGCTGACCCGCGCAGCATTCAAGAAACCCCCGTTCCGCATCGAGGAGAAGGGGTGGGGTGAGTTCGAGATGTCTATCGTTCTTACCGGTGCGCACAAGGGCGGAGATCATACCCTCGAGCACGATCTCAACTTCCAAGCTGAGCGATACGAAGCAACTCATACGGTAGTATGTTTGTCCTGTGCGGTAATTTGTATGGTCCATTGTGTGCTAATAGGCATGCGCAGACATTCAGGAACCCCAAACCCGACCTATTGACACTGCTCGAGCAGTCTGGAGGATCGGATGCTAACGGCGTGCGCGCAAAGGGTGATGCAACCAAGAAGAAGAGCCGAAGGGAGAAGAATGTAAGCACGTCGTTGGCCAAAGTTGCGCGTACAGATTGACTAATGTAAATCGCGCCAGGTTGACATGGAGAAGCTCGCCGATGGCTTGCAGAAGCTCAGTGAAGATGACCTCCTCCAGGTCGTCACTATGATCCATGATAACAAAACCGGAGAGACATATACCAAGAACGATGTAGAGAGCAAGTTTGCCTATCACGATCCGTTCTCGGTTTCTGCTAATCGCATGCCAGATGGGGAGTTCCATGTTGACCTTTACACGCTCCCCGACTCACTTGTCAAGATGTTGTGGGAGTTCACATCTTCGAAGACCGATATATAGGACCTAAGAAGCCCTCACCGAGTCGTATTTCGATGCATAACCACCTTTAACTAACTGTCATGCCATTCCGTCGACAAGCTCCCGACCTGAGCCCTCGCCTCTCTTAGTAGATGGTAATATACACACTCCATCGGAGGTCTCCACGACTCTGCTCTGCCCCCAATTATACCAACTTGTCTTATGTAAATCCTTCTGGACCGGGCCGATCACTTTTGGTGGTCTATGTTTCTTGCTTTTCTCATCGGATGATATCTCAAGCCATGGAGTTAATTTTTGTTTATTCATTTTCTCTAAAGGGGCAAAAGCAGGACTGGGATTGGGGGAGTGCAAAGGCGATTTTGCTATGAAATCCGGGAGTTGGTCACTTTTGATTCATTTCAGCCCTTTTGTTTGCTTGGCCGTCTCTTTTTTCCTCGCCCTACGTGCACGTCTTTGCTTCGTGCATATATGGCCGGCTTCGAAGGGGCTTTCGAAGGGAATGTGATAAGGAGCAAGGAGCGAGAGTCATACTAAGACCGGTAATGCTATTCTGAATCATATCATGTGGCTGTATTTTGATTTCCGGAAATCTGTATGTGCGCTCGACGTAACTTAACCAGCAGGGTGGAATCGACACGAAAAAACTGAGATGCATGCCGCATCAGAGCGACCGCTACTTAACCGTATGTACTACAGCTTCGACTTTTCTAAGCTTTGTTCCAAGTTTCCTGCGTCTGAATTTGCTGTTTCCCGTACTTCCAAAGATTGTTTTGGCAAAGCACATAGGAAGTTGACTGATGTCACAGGGTGCGCAGCAATCTGGCGTTCATAAGGCCAGAATCAACATGAAATAGATGCTAAGACTGCCGGAGTATTCGTCTGAAATCTGGTGCATTCAGACGTTAGCGCTCGTCTTCCAGTGCTGAAAAATGAGAAATAAGCATGCTCAAGGCCTTTAAGATCCCTTTATTAAAGAGAGAACTAATGATTGGGAAAAAGTGGGTCTTTGGTGTTTGTATTCTTGACTTTGGTTTGCTAAGGTATCCAATTAAGGTTTGCATGATACATATAAATGGGACGTGCCGTTGGAGCTTAAATAATAGGAACCTATGAATATATCGAGGCTTGAGAATGAGTATACCTCCCTCGAAATACGAACGGGAGGCATCACACTATCAAGAAGATCAAACATTATGTTACACCAATTCCTCTGAAAGCGCGGTCTGATCGGAGTGGAGGAACATGTGTAAGTTCTATGAGGTCTGAGACCATGCGCGTAGAAGCATCATGAACAGCAGCGCTACGACTGAGATATATATTTATCGCAACGTTACGATGGTCACGCCTTGGGTTAGTGTGACGCTAAACCTGTTCTATCAGCGGTTGCCGCAGGAGAGACTGACCGTCAGCTCAAATTTGTTGATTGCATTTCTATTCTCAAGATGATACCGGCCGGAGGCTCAATGCCATCTGGTAAAATGAAGTCTTTGTACAAATGCGATAGACCTCCCAAATCGCGTAATAGATTTGAAGGCCGCAGCCGTTTTTATTCAATGGTTTACGACGTTCCACCCCCAATCGCACTTGAGGGCAGGCCCCCGCTCAGCACACTCTTTGTGAGTGCTTCAAATATGTAGTCATCCTCTCCGGGGACCTCAAAGTCGAATCTTGTGACATCATCCTTATATGGCCAAAGATACTGGCTTGTCACGCTACACCACGGTCAGCTCGATCGCAGCCCTATCCCACTTCATCCAAGTCTTACCGATGATGCTCAGGGCTTGCCTGATACTCATCCAGCGCATCCTTATTCTTATGGAAGCTGACGAGCGCAAATTCATAGCCTTTGCTGCGCTCGATTGGATCCGTTATTGATGGTCCTCCCACCACAAGCCGGCCACCTAGTACGCAGGGCAATGCCTTTAACTTCCTAAGTTCCGAAACGAACTTTTCCTTATGGTTTGTTGATACATCTGACCGGAACTTGAATAGTACTGCAGCGATGAGATGGTGGTCCCCTGAGCAAGAAGAGCTGGATGCGTACCGATATGCACTATCGTCATTATGGAAAATGTGGTAGTAAGGAACTGTATGAGAAAGAGCCGGCTATTGTATTCTAAAGCGGTTATGGAGAACATCGGGAAGAAGGCCGCGTGTGGACATTGAACCTAGGACACTAGGACCCATCTCTCCACGTGATTCGGGATGCTCCAGCTCTACTCTATGGCCCAAAGTTGCCTAGCGCACATCAGTTTGAACCACAGCTTGAAGTCCCAACATGGAAATTCTTCGATAACTAATGATGAATAGCAAAACAAGATTACTAACTCCCTCTATTGGTCTCTCGATCTGATAAGTCTGGAACTACCATGTTTCACCAGAAGTTGCCAAGGCAATACTGTAGTCGCTTCTACGTGATCAGCATACTACTACTGAACTGGCAGTCTATAGACGCAGTAGTGGAGAAGAAAAGAGAAATTAGTCTTCCAATTGGAGGACTAGAAGTATCTTTGTTCCATGTAATGCTAGTAGCAGTGCCTAGGATCTATTCCTCGCGAAAGCAAAATGTCGGAGACAAGGATGCTAAATACCTCTGTTAGAGAGCCTTCATAACCTTTTGTTTCGCTCTTCCGCCACTAAAAAATTGTTATGAGGGCCCTTGATGATATGAGATCCGACCTTTTCGCCTCTACGAGAGCCTATGACGGAGGGTTTTGAGGGTGAACCAACAAAACTTTCCTTCATTCACCTCAACATTAAACGCGGCCCGTGTAGCGCGACTGCAGCACGTGCCCATGCCTCATACCTTTGACGCACCCTCCCTCTTCCGCACAAACAAACCTCTCACCTAACAGTATCCTCTCTCCCCACCCACCAACTTCGACTTCCAACTTCAACTCCCAACGCATACACCCCAACACACTACACCCCAACATACTACACCTCAATACACTATACCCCAACACACTATACCCGGTATGGCAGACTTAATGCGTCACGACGACTCGAGTGGCGATCGTGGTTCTCTCGCTCCAGATCCACCTTGCAAGAGGTGTGACGAAGCAGACACGGCCCGCGCAGCGGCAGAGAAAGCATGCAAAGATGCCGAAAAGGCTCGTGATGCTGCAACCTCTCGCGCACAAGATCGCTGGCGCAACAAGGTCTTTGCCGAACGTCATGCTGAAAGGCTCCAGATGGACCTTAACGCTGTCCGAGAGGAGGGTCTCGACTTCAAACTCAAATGGCAGCGTCTTCAGCAAGCAAACCTACAAGCACAACATGATCTTCAAGCAGTAAAAATGCAAAGCGCAGCTCGAGTCAAACAAGCGGAGCATGGCCTTCGAGAATCTCAGGATGAAGTTCGAACACTTCGAGACCGACTCAATAATCAAAGTCCCATCCTTGCCGCTCTTCGAAACGAGCTCACGCAACAACGTGTGAAGCACGAGGGAGCAATCACTCAACGTGCGTTATACCCGATCTTATACGATGTTAAGAAGAAATACTAACACGTTACTTGTAGTCAAAGTCCAGCTAACCCAGCAGTTTAAGTCTGATATAGATGCTAGGCTGAACATGTACCACCAAAAGTACCTGAGCGACTCAAAGGCACTGCAGGATAAGCTCAACGCGAAAGAAAGCGAGAGCGAATCAACCAAACAAAGCAACCAGATCCTTCGTCAAGAGAATGAGAAGCTAAAAGAAGCGTTCAATGCTGCCCGTGCAAGGGAGACCCTTTTGCAGCAGAAGATCGACCAACTGCATGGCAACGAAGCCAGAATGAGAAGCATGATTTCGCAGCTTGAAAGCAAAACGAAGGAACTATACACAGCAAACAAAAATTTGATGAAGACCGCCATGCAGAATAACACCATGGTGCAGAACACTCAATCCGTCGCGCTGGGAAACGCAATCCAATTCCCACAAGCACAAATCCCATTGATGGCGAATCAGACTCCAGGTTTCATACCAAGAAATGCCACGATGCAGAACACTTACGCCGGCGCGCCAACGAATAACGTGATACATGTCTCACAAACACCGATGCCGCCACCTACGCCTTCTATGCATAGACGTGCACCAAGTACACGCATGTAAGGCTTGCTCCAGTTCCTGGTACCCTTATCTTGCTAATCGAACCGCAGTCACGCAAGCTCACCTTCGCTTGGCCATACCGTGCGTCAAGGTGCCACTCTCCATGGGGTTGCTCATCCTAGTGGCAACCACCAGAGGTTTCCTTCAACACCCGGCGGCGAGAGAGTTCCAGCCAGCAATGCTGGTATGTCTTACGAAGATGACCTTGCTCGCGCGATGATGACCCCATATCGTCACCCTCACAATGAGATCATCCAAAACGAGTTTCACAACTCTGCCAGGTAGGTTTATCGCGCCAGCTGATCACGGATAGCTTCTAACTCTCTATAGTGCTGTAAACCCTGTACCTGCCTCCCGTCGAACCCTTCAAGCCAATCCTACGCAGCCGTCATCAAGGGACCTGGAAACAAGCGGCACTATAGATCCCGCGCTGTTGGACTACAACAGTAAGTTTGATGGCTTCCTATTATTGAAGTAGCGCCGAGACGAGGGCCTCAACTCCAAGTATAGAGGCCTTCGTTCACTCTTCAATAACCATCTTTCTTCTTCATTTCAGACTAATGAACAATTAAGACTTCCTCCCACAGAATCGTATCGACCAGCAGACTGAGGCCCGCTCACCAACTCCAAGAGCTAGCTCCATGGCTGTTCTGGAAGATTTGAGGCGGAAAAATGCTGAGATCAGGGCAAGAATGCTGGAAGATGGCGTAGGCCAGTCCTCTGGCCCTACGGCAACCGGTGCGTACTTCTATACACAACATGTCTATGATCCATGCTAATATTTTGGTTTAATTTAGGCCATCTCTCAGGCCCCGACAGGGCTCCACCGTCACCGAGCGGTTCCGTCCAAACAGTCGCGACCCAACGCGGCGACCCAAACGGCATCCCTGACGGAGGATACGCCGGGGTCGTCTGCGGAAACTGCTACCAAAATTGGTGGCACACCTGGTGCGATGGCGGCGATCCATCAGGACGCTGTGAGAACTGCGTGGCCAAGGGCACGCCTTGCGAACGGCCGCAATGCGACAAGTTCGGCACCGGCCAGTGCCAAAATAAGAGGTGCAAAAAGGCACATGCCACGGATGGGTTCCAGAACCTCCTGGAACCCGGCAAAAACTTGAAACGCAAGGGGAGGAAGGGGGACGGCCACGAGCCGCCCCCAAAGAAGCTCAGGAGGGATTCTGAGCAGGGGCGCTCTTGAGGGGTTCGAGTAGAACCGCTAGTTAGTTTTTCTAGAATAACTATGCCAGAACTCTTTACGTGTATATCCTTTGATGATGCTAGTTCCTGGCAGTCCATTGGCCCTCGTTCTGCCTTATGTGGAAACGAAAAAAGGTGGGTGTATCCCCCTTAAGGGTCCCCCCAAAGGGTTTTCAGGTATAACAACAGAGAGAAAGAAAGACCTGTGAGGGTCCTCTAAAGGTGGTGTCTAGTTTCTTATTTTTAACTTTTTTACTTCCGTAATGGCCTTCTAACAATAGTGATTATTATCTCAAGCTTAACCTTACTCCTTTAGGGGCTCTCTTACAGTAATATCTGGTATTATGTTCTCGACTCTTTTGCTTCTGCAGGGGCCTTTCTCTAGCAGGATCTCAATTACCAACACAACGATTGACAGCGCCTTGAGTCTCCACGGACGAAATGCTGGATTCTGTCCCGAGGCTTTATGATGAGTAAACACGAAGAAGGCAACAACAATGTCATGATTAGTACCCAGAGGAGGCTGACTCTCGCATACCTACCATAGTTAAACAAGGTTCCGCTTACCAACCTCGCCGCCCACATGGTGCTTACCCAATACGCTAGGGCATTTAATGGCTACAACATATTTCCTTAAATGGTCAACAGTATACAAGATGCGTAGGGCTGCAACCGCGCTACCAAAATTGCAGTTGCTGTATAAATATCCAGCACAGAGCCGTGGAGATTCTATCCGTCGCACACAAGTTCTGACGCTCTAACATGAAGTTCTTTCTCAATCAGCTGGTGGCTTTTGCAGCCGCCGCATCGGTCGCTTCGGCGGAGCGCGCAGGTGCTAATGAGCACCTGCAGGTCGACGTCTTCCATCTCCCACAGAAACCAGTCCAATACCAGAACACCACTCAGCTTTGGTCACCCCAGACTTTCACTCTGATTCACTCGAAAGACGAGGCTGTACTCGTCGACGCCCCTACAGTTGCCGAAGATGGCACGGCTCTGGCAAACTGGATTGCAAAGACAGCTCAAGGTACAAAGCTGAAATACATCTACATCACGCACGCGCACGCCGACCACTTCAACGCCTATCCCCAGATCCTCGCCAAGTTCCCGGAGGCTAAGGTTGTCACTACTCCTGGCGTCATCTCGCATATGCCCGAACAGTATGCGTACCCAACTTGGGAAAAGCTCTGGCAAGGCTTATATCCTACGCTGCAGAAAGCGGATCTCTCGCTCGTCCACCCTCTTCCGCCTTCCAACAATTTTTTCATCAAAGGCTCCAAGAACAAGAAGCACGAATTCCGCGCGATCCTCGTTGGTGAGGGCGATACCCCCGACTCTACCGTGCTCCACGTGCCCGATGTCGACCTTGTGGTTGGAGGCGATGTTGTGTACGGTCACTGCTACCAATACCTTGTTGAGAACCCCACTCCCGAGCTGCGAAGCCAGTGGGTTGCATCGCTCGAAAAGATTAAGAAGCTGAAGCCAAAGGTTGTTGTCCCGTCGCATACCCAGGACACCGAAGGATTCGGACCGGAGCATTTACAACAAACGCAAGACTATATCAGAGGATGGGAGGGTCTCCTCAAGGAGGCAAAAACCTGGCAGGAACTCGAGCAATCAGCGAAGAAGAAGTGGCCGGACAGGACTGGTTCCTTCATTTTGAGATATTCTTCACAAGATCCTTTCGGTGCGACTTTCTAGCATTATGGTGACGTCGTTACGTGTATGTTAGCATATTTAAAGAATAGTATATCAAGTATGAACAAAGCTTGATATATCTATTTAAAAGCTTGAATCTACTTGCTACTCCTCTTTTTTCCGTTTGATGGTGCTGCGCTGTACGACTAACATACTCAGAGTGCCGAGCGTCGATGCCCCCTGAGTCTCGAAAACTGCAACGTCTGCCGAGAACTCCTTTACAATCCAGTTTCGCAGCTCGATGGCTAGTAGAGAGTCTACACCATACGCTTGCAGTTGCCTGTTCAAATCGACGGATGAATGATCCTGGAATGCGGTGAGGGAGTTTCCTAGCTTCTCTGTTATGGCCTGCGACACAATCTCGGTAGCTTGATCGACAGTTGTAGCCGCAGCAAATCTCTCCCGATCCCTTACACGCGACTTTCCGCGTCCATCAACATCAGAATTTGTACCAGTGGTGTTCATAAGCGGCCACAGCATTGGCTGGCGACTGAAATCAACACTTTCAAGCCCTTCACCAGCGCCAGTACTTAGACCAATGGCCACTTGAGATTCCATGGGCGAGAGTAACGGTAAGCTTTGGTCACAGTAGTAGTCCAATATGCCGTAGAATTTCTCGCGCGTAATACCTTCTAAAGTGCCGTATGCCATCACTCGGTTGAGAAGGTCCGGGTTCTCGGCGAGGATTCCATCGTCGACCATGGCG
>Ga0247757_10001051_pt1 | contig 20046 bp, 17 predicted proteins | sample UWRJL126311R4_FD_180929 | JGI IMG/M metagenome (GOLD analysis project Ga0247757, IMG submission 180929) | Plant litter microbial communities from Arlington Agricultural Research Station in Wisconsin, United States - UWRJ-L126-311R-4 | ecosystem: Environmental > Terrestrial > Plant litter >... | reverse complement strand
AGGCGCGGCGCTACGTGTTGGCGCTCGTGAACCGTGACCGCGCAGCTCACGGCCTTTCGCCGGTGGTCATGGACGACGCGGCCAACCGGGCCGGCCAACGCCATGCGGAAGACATGGCGCGCGCCGGCTACACCGCGCATTGGGGGACCGACGGCTCCGTGCCGGAGCAACGTTACTCGGACGCGGGCGGGACTGACTTCGTTCACGAAAATGCCGGCTGCCTCGCGGACGGGAAAGTTCGCAAGCTGGACGCGGCACCGCGCTTCGAGGCCGCGCAGCTGGAGCGAGTGCAGAACGCGTTCATGGACGAGAAGCCCCCGCACGACGGTCACCGCCGCAATATTCTCAAGGCGAGCCACACGGGCTTCGGCGTGGGCGTGGCCAAACCGAACGGCGTGGGCATTGCCTGCCTCTCGCAAGAATTCGTGGACGACTACGGAGACTACGCGCCGCTGCCGAAGACCGCGCGCGCGGGCGACGTGCTGCGCATCGAAGGCGACGTGAAGGGAGTGATCGCGTTTGGCGGAGTCGGCATCGGCCGCATCGAGCCCGCGCAGCCCATGACCGCGGCTTACCTGAACACGACGTACACCTACGCCGTGCCGTCACCCAGCGAGTTGTACTTCCCGAAAGGCTTCGTGACCAAAAAGCCGGTCGAGGTGAACGGCAAGCACTTTCGGATCGACGTGCCGCTCGGCAAACGGGGCGAGCCGGGTCGCTACCAAGTCAGCATCTGGGGCAAGTTCCCGGGCGCGGGCAAACAGCTCGACATGGTGAGCTTGCGCGTGATCGACGTGCGCTGACGCGCCGATCTCACCACAAGCGCGCGAAAAGTAAGTCCAGAGCGGCGCTCGTGCGTTTTTTGACGGCTTGCCTGGCTGATCGAACACCTAGGTACAGGACATCAAGGTGATTGGCTGTCACGTTGGGCCGTGTTCCGTCGCGGCGCGTGTAGTTCTTCGGAGCACATATGAAGTTTGCGCGTGCGTTTGCGATCGTACCTACGATCGCGCTGTGTTTGCCGCTGGCCGTGGCTTGCGGCTCGGCTGCGAGTTCGGGATTGTTCGACGAAGTGGCGGGCGCACCGGGTAGCGCAGGCGCGAGTACCGCGGGCGCGCGTCCCAGCGACGGAGGCGCGAACGCAGTGGGCGGTACGGGGGGCACGGTCGAGGGGCTCGGGGGTGAGCCGAGCACGGGCAGCGCGGGTTCACCGAGCGAGCCCACGGGCGGCTCTGGTGATGGCGGCTCGCGCGACGGCGATGGCGGCTCGGGCCGTGCGGGCGCGAGCAGCGGCGGTGCGGGCGCGAGCAGCGGCGGTGCGGGCGCGAGCAGCGGCGGTGCGGGCGCGAGCAGCGGTGCGGGCGCAGGGGGCACCGCGGGCGCGACTGCCGGCGCGGGCGGGACTGCGGCCGGCAGTGGTGGAAAGTCCGGAGCGGGCGGCACGAATGGCGGGTCGGGCGGCTCTGCGGGTTCGAGTGGTGCGGGCGGTTCGGCCGGTTTGGGCGGCACCGCGGGTGCGAGCGGCGCTGGAGGCTCGAGCGGTACTGGTGGCGCGGGCGGTGCGCCGGTGTGCCCGGCGAGTCCGCCGCCGAAGAACGAGATTTGCGACGTGACGACGCCCACCAGCTGCTTTTACGCGGGGCAAGCGTGCAGCTGTCTGCCGAGTTCCGGCGGCCCGAACGCCAACAAGAAATGGGCCTGCTACGGGGACGGCGCGGCGTGTCCCGCGAGCAAACCGACTGCCGGCGCCTCGTGCAAACCCAACGATGGCATCGAGTGCCCCTACCCGGCTAACGACTTCTGCGCCTGCGTGGGCAATAGCTTCGAAGCAAAGTGGGTGTGCCAGGCGAACCCGCCGACGTGCGCCGCAATGAAACCAATGGAACAAGCGTGCACCACGGTCCGTACCTGCTCGTGGGGCGCGAACAAAGAGCAGGCGTGCTTCTGCAATGGCACCCGTTGGGGATGCCAAGGCGGCTTCTAGCTCACTTCGACGCGGACACGGCCGGCGGCGGCGCGGGCGCTGCATCCGTGAGACGGATGTTGCTCACCGGATGCGCGAGCGAGCTGCCGGCGTTGTCGATCACTTCCACGAAGCCGAGCAAGAGGCCCTGACGCACCTCGAGGAAGGTGCCGTTGTCCGCCGTGTCGAGCATGGCCGCGACTTCCACGTTCATCGCGGAGTCGGTCAGGCCCACCAAACGCACGCTGATGCTGCCCTCGACGACGAGTGCGGTCGCGCGCAGCAAACTCTCGAGGCCGTGCAAAATCTGGCTGATTTGTTGGGCGGGCGAGTGAGCGATGCCGAGCACGCAGTAAAAGCGCAGCCGGTCTCGCGCGCTGATCGTCTCTACCCGCATTTCGGCGAGCTTGCCGTTGGGGATCGTGATCATCGTGCGATCCGCCGTGCGGATGCGCGTCGAGCGCAGGCCAATCGATTCGACCGTGCCGGTGATGGAGTCGACGGTGATCGTGTCGCCCTCGCGAAACGGTTGATCGATGGCTAGCGAGAACGCGCCGAACAAGTTCTCGACCGTCTTCTGCGCCGCGAGCGCGAGCGCGATACCGCCGATGCCGAGGCCCGTGATCAAGCTGGTCACCGGGTAGCCCAGCTCGGCGAGCACCACGACGAATGCAAACGCCGCGACCACGAATTTGCCCAGCCGCGCCCCGAGCATCAATAGGGAAGCCGCGGTGTGCGAGTTCTTGGCCCAGTGCGCGCTGCTGACCGTGTGCTGCGAGAGCTCGACGGCTTGCCAAAGTGCCCAAAACAACGCCGCCAAGAGCGCAGCCGAAAAACCGCGCCGCACGTAAGCGTCGGCCGGCTCGTACAGTCCGAGCCAGGGCAGGAGCACGTAGCTCACGATCACGGTCCAAGCCAGCGTGGCCGGCCCGCGCAGCTTGCGTGCGGTTTCGGCGCTCGTGATCGGCAACCAGCGCTTGACCACGAGCCGAGAGAGGCGAGTGATCGCAAACCCAACCACGAAGCCGCAAATCAGCAGCGGCCCGAGCGCAAGCCACTGCCACCAGCGCAGCTCGCGCGGGCCGAAGCGCAATGACCACTTGGGCAGGTGCTCGATCAGCCAACGGTTCTCGAGGTGCTCGTACCAAGCGTCGATGTGTGAAACCGTGCTCGCAGAAAACACCCAGCGCGCGCCGTTGCGGTCGACACGCCGAACGATCACGACCGGCTCGGGCTTGCCGGTCGCACCGGGGACGCTACCCAGGTCCTCCCGGTCGAGCGGCGAGCCGTTCTCCGCGCTGCCACGAGGGTTGGGCGACAGCTTCTCGGCGTCGATGAACAGGTGACGATCGAGCACGTCGCGCAAACGCTTCGCCAAGATCGGACCATCGTTGCGATCGACGGCGGACAAATCGAGGTAGCGCGCGGCGTTCTGATAGTCACCACTACGCGTGAATTGCCCGAACTCGTTCATCGCCACCCGCGGGGAGTCGGGCGCGGGCTTGTCTTCGACGGGCGGAGCGGGCGTGACCGTGTCGGCGGCGCTGACACGGCCAATGACGCCGAGCGAAAGCGCGAGTGCCAACAGGCAGAGCCCTAAACGTCGCCGCAATCGGGCGGAAAAACGCGGTTCGAAGCGCATGGCCCGGCGAGACTTCGACTGGAACGGCGGCGCGGCAAGGGGGCTACGCGAATCCTGGCGCAGCCCCCTCCTCGCGGCTCGATCGCTTACTTGAGCAAGCTCTTCAGCGTCGTGCCCATGTCACTCGGCGTCGGCGCGACGCGCACGCCGGCCGCCTCGAGCGCGGCGATCTTATCCTTCGCCGTGCCCTTGCCGCCGCTGATGATGGCGCCCGCGTGGCCCATGCGCTTGCCGGGCGGCGCGGTGGTGCCGGCGATGAAACCCGCGACCGGCTTCTTCATGTATTTGCCGATGTACTCGGCGCCGCGCTCTTCGGCGTTGCCACCGATTTCGCCGATCATGATCACGCCCTCGGTGTCCGGATCTTCGTTGAACAGCTTCAGCACGTCCACGAAGTCGAGGCCCGCGACGGGATCACCACCGATGCCGACGCACGTGCTCTGGCCCATGCCGAGCGCGGTCAATTGCCCGACCGCTTCGTACGTCAACGTGCCCGACTTGGACACCACGCCGTACTTTCCGACGCGGTGAATGTGGCCGGGCATGATGCCGATCTTGCACGCGCCGGGCGTGATCACGCCCGGGCAATTCGGCCCGATCAGCTTGGTTTTGCGGCCTTCGATGATGCGGCGCACGCGCACCATGTCCATCACCGGGATACCCTCGGTGATACACACGGCGAGCTTCAGCTCCGCGTCGAACGCCTCGAGGATCGCGTCGGCCGCGCCCAGCGGCGGCACGAAGATGCAGGACGTGTCAGCGCCCGTTTGCTTCACGGCCTCCGCGACCGTGTCGAACACGGGCACGAGCACCTTCTTGCCGTCCGGGCCTTCGGCTTCGAACGTCTCGCCGCCGCGGTTGGGGGTGACGCCGGCGACGACTTGCGTGCCGTAAGCGATGCATTGCTTGGCGTGAAAGGAGCCTGCAGAACCAGTGATCCCCGAAAACAGGACCTTGGTGTTCTTATCGACCAGAATTGCCATCTCGCTTGATTTCCTTCACGCAGCGCGCACGGCGGCGACGATCTTCTTCGCCCCGTCACTCATCGTGTCCGCGGGCTGGATCGCGAGCCCACTGTCTTTCAAGATTTGCTTGCCGAGCTCGACGTTCGTGCCTTCGAGCCGCACGACGAGCGGCACCTTGAGCCCGAGCTCTTTGGTGGCCGCGACCACGCCTTCGGCGATCACGTCGCACTTCATGATGCCGCCGAAGATGTTGACGAAGATGCCTTTCACCTTGGAGCTCGATAGGATCATCGAGAAGGCCTTCTTCACCTGCTCTTTGGTGGCACCACCGCCGACGTCCAAGAAGTTCGCCGGGTTGCCGCCTTCGTGCTTGATGATGTCCATCGTGGACATGGCCAAGCCGGCGCCGTTGACCAAGCAACCGATGTCACCATCCAGCGAAACGTAGCTCAGGCCTGCCGCCTGGGCTTCGAGCTCGACCGGGTCTTCTTCGGCCTTGTCCATCAGCTCGGGCCACTCCTTGTGGCGCCCTGCGGCGTTGTCGTCGAACGTGATCTTGGCGTCGAGGGCGACCACCTTGCCGGCTTTGGTCACGACCAGCGGGTTGATCTCGCAGAGCGAGAGATCTTCTTTCTCGAACAACTCGCCGAGCTTCGTGAGCAGCTTCACGAACTCGTTCACGGTGTCCTTCGGGCTCGGCGTGCCTTTGCCGATTTCGAGCGCGTACGCGAGCTTGCGCGCCTGATACGCCGCCAAACCCGTCACGGGGTCGATGTGCTCGGTCAGGATCTTCTCGGGGGTGTGCTCGGCCACGGCTTCGATTTCGACGCCGCCTTCGGTCGAGGCCATGACCACGATCCGGCGTTGCTCGCGGTCGACGACCAACGAGAGGTACAGCTCACGCGCGATGTCGAGCCCTTGCTCGATGTACAGGCGCTGCACCTTTTGACCCTCGGGGCCCGTCTGGTGCGTGATGAGCTGCATGCCGAGGATCTCGCCGGCGATCTTTTGCGCTTCCGCGGGACCGCCCTTGACGACCTTCACGCCGCCGCCCTTGCCGCGGCCGCCCGCATGGATCTGCGCTTTCACGACCACGACCGGGATGCCGGTCTCGTCGATCAGCTTCTTGGCGACGCCCTCGGCTTCGCTGGCCTGAAAGACGGGATACCCCTTGGGCGTGGGGATGCCGTACTTCTGGAAGATCTGCTTACCCTGATACTCGTGAATTTTCATGTTGTTCGCGGGTAGCGCTCAGGACTTGGCTTTGACGATGTCGACGACTTTTTGCACGCTGTCGGCGCTGGTCTTGAGCATCGTCTTCTCTTCGGCAGAGAGCTCGATTTCGACGATCTTCTCGACGCCACCGGCGCCGATCACGACCGGCACGCCCAGGTACAAGTCCTTGTAACCGTACTCGCCCTCTAGGTACGCGGCGCCCGGCAGGATGCGCTTCTGGTCGAGCAGGTAAGCTTCGGCCATCTGGATCGCGCTGGCGGCCGGCGCGTAGTAAGCGCTCGTGCCCATCAAGCCGACGATCTCGCCACCACCCTTGCGGGTGCGGTCGACGATCGAGGCCAGCTTCTCTTTCGAGATCAACTGCTGTACGGGGATGCCGTTGATCGTGGTGTAGCCGAGCACGGGCACCATGTCGTCGCCATGGCCGCCGAGCACGGTGGCGCGCACGTCTTTGATGCTGGCGCCGGTCTCTCTTGCCAAAAACAGCGAGAAACGCGCGCTGTCGAGCACGCCGGCCATGCCCACGACCTTCTCGCGCGGGGCGCCGACGCGGCGCTTGTACTCGTACACCATGGCGTCGAGCGGGTTACTGATCACGATCACGAACGCATCCGGGCAGTACTTCTTGGCGTTGTCGGCGACGTTTTGAATGATCGGCAGGTTCGCGCCCACCAAGTCGTCACGCGACTGACCCGGCTTGCGCGGGATGCCCGCGGTAATGATCAGTACGTCGACACCGGCCAGGTCTTCCCAGTTCGAAGTGCCGGTGACCTTGGCGTCGCTGCCGGAGACCGCGGTCGACTGCTCGAGATCGAGCGCCTTACCTTGCGCGAATTTTTCCTTCGCCGGGATATCGAACAGAATCACGTCGCCGAGCTGCTTGAGCACCGCGAGGTTCGCGAGCTCGCCACCGATGTTGCCCGCGCCGATGAGCCCAATCTTCTTTCGTGCCATGGTCGAATTGCTCCTGAGTAATGCCGTGACTTTCGGCTAGAAACGCCAACGGGTGGTCCGTACCACTTTTGGGAAAAGTTACCGTCCTGCGAAGTGCCAACGCCCGAGAGTTTTTCGTGACGCCGACGAGCCGACGGGTGTGCGGAGTAGACCAGCAACAATCGCGCAGCAACAGGCCATCCGTTCCGACTGAAAGCTGGCAATCGAGCTGCCTTATTTAGGCCGCCAGGCGGGGATCGGACGCAGGTGTATGGTCGTTTTCGAGCTCGCCTGCGTCGTCCGGCACGGCGGGGGCCGGCCCGGTTCCCTACCCCCGCACTGGGCAGGTCTGACTCCGCGGCTCCGTGCGGGCTGTGCGGCTGTGCGGCTGTGCGGCTGTGCGGGCTGTGCGGGCTGTGCGCGAGGGCGAAGCCTGTCGGCACGCACTGATCGGCCGCGGCGATGATCAATTCCGGAAGCGCGCGTCTTGACACCACGGAAACAGATTGCCAACTGATGCCCACCGAGTTGCTCGGCGCCCCGCCGCGGAGAACTCAGACAACCGAGCACCCGGGTGCGCCGATTGTCAGCAGTGACTCGGAAAAAGACACTGCGAAAATTTTTAGGGCAATCGCGAAACGCGTCCGTTGCGATCGAGTGGATGACGACAGGGCTCCTCGAAGATGTCGAGACCGAGTCGGGAGCGAATATCGAGCTGAGAGCGGCGCACTCGCCCGTGTCAGGTGCCACGCAGCTTCAGCGCAAAATTATTCTTACTGATTGGCTTCACAAGCGACTGGTCTGCGGTGCACGGTGTGAAGGTGAGATAAGGTCTGCCCGCACACCGGCCCGTGACAGAAAAATTAACGTGCTCAGTCGCGCACCGTCCGTAATAGTCAGTACACAGTTTTAGAGGAGCGAGATCAATGCAGAGTACGCGGTTCAGCGTGTTCGCGATCGCGCTGTCGGCCAGCGTGTTTGCAGGCTGCAGCGGGAGCCCGAGCGTCAATCAAGCAACAGCAGGTGCTGCAAATCTGCCGGCCGTGGCCGGTTCGGGCGGTGCCGGTACGGGCGGAACCGAGTCGGTCGCGAGCGCGGGCTCCGGCGCACAAGCGGGTACCTTGCTGTTCGTACCGGACCCTGAAGACGCAGCGGGTGCTCCGGGCGTCGCCGGCTCGGCGAGCGTGCCGTATCCCGACACCCTCCCGGTCGATTTTACGGCGGCCGACATGTTCGGCGGCTTCAAGGTCGGTGATGCAATCAACCCTGGGGCTGGCCCGACCGATGGCGAACCCGAAAACCTAGACGGTTGCGGCACGACCATCTTGGCCGTGATTCGCGACTTCAAGAGTGACGGGCTCAATTTCGAAGGCAACGTCGGTGACGACCGCAACCTGGTGCTGCCCGAGCTGGGTGCGGACCACAAACCCGTGCTCGCTTCTGCCGAGCCCACCAACACCGTCAAAGATCCCGCGCAGTTCGCCAATTGGTACCGCACGGTCGACGGCGTCAACAAGGCCTACAAACTCGAGCTTTGGTTCGGTCCGAACGACGGCGTGAGCAGCTTTCAGAGCACCGAGTTCTTCCCCATCGACGGCAAGGGCTTCGGTGACGAGGGCAACGCGCACAACTACCATTTCACCACCGAAATCCACACGCGCTTCAAGTACGCGGGCGGTGAGTCCTTCAAGTTCACCGGTGATGACGACGTTTGGGTGTTCATCAACGGCAAGCTCGCGATCGACCTCGGTGGCGTGCACGGCGCGCAAGACGCGGCCATCGACATCGACGAACGCGCGGACGAGCTGGGTTTGGTCAAAGGCGAGGTCTACTCGTTCGACATGTTCCAGAACGAGCGTCATACGTGGCAGTCGAACTTCCGCGCGGACACCAACCTGAACTTCGTCGATTGCGGTACGATCGTTCCGGAACCAGTCATCCCGAAGTAGCAGGCGGCTGCGTGTACCGTCTCTTCGTGTACGGCTCGCTCAAACGCGGGCGAGCCAATCACCACGAGCTGCAAGCGGCCGAATTCGTCGGCGCCGCGCGCACGGCGCCCCGCTTCGCGCTGCGAGTCATTCACGGCTACCCCGCGCTCGTGCCCGGTTCGCGCGCGATCGCCGGCGAGCTGTATCGTATCCCCGCCGGTGCATTGCCCGCCCTCGACGACTTCGAGGGCGCCGCCTATTCTCGCGCGGAAATCGAGCTCGAAGGCGGCGAGCGAGCGTTGGCTTACCTGTCGGGCGAACCCGATGCAGGGGTCGTGTTCGGGGGCGACGAATGGCCCGCGCCCCCGCCAGATCAGTCGCGCGATTCGTAGACGTTCATCGCGGGTAGCTCGAGCGCGGTCAAAAAGCCGCCGTTGCCGCAACCCGTGTCGATACCGACCACGTTCTCACCCGCCCACAGATCGGTCGGATCTTCGGGCGTATAGCCCGAGAGCTCCGGCGGTAAGTATTCCGTGCGCGTGTGACCGAACACGACCAACTTGCCGCGATAATTGCGAAAGAAGTGATCGTCGCGCAGCCACAAAAGCACGATCGGATCGGGCGCCGCGCTCGGATGAAGGAAACCCTCGGGGCCGCGCGGCAGGCCGGCGTGCACGTAAATGGCGTGCTCGTCCTCGTACCAATAGGGCAAACCACGGAACCACTCCACGACTTCGCGCGGGAAGAAGTCACCCGAGGTGAAGACCATCGCTTCACTCTGTTTTGGCAGCTCGTCTTCACGCGGTACGGGGCCACCCACGAACGAGCGATAAGCCGCCAAGCAGCCGTTGCCCGGCGGGGTCACGAATTCATCCCAACCGCGGTCGATCACGCGCAGCCAAGCGTCCTCGTGGTTGCCGCGCAAAGCCACGACCTTGGCCGGCGTTTTTCGATGCAAAGTGCGTACGAACTCGATCACCTGTGCCGAAGCCGGTCCGCGGTCGATGTAGTCACCGAGAAACACGATCGTGTCCTGTGCGTCGAGCGTGGGCAGGCAGGACATCAGCTTGTAGAGGTGCTTGGTCTCACCGTGAATATCGCCGATCGCGAACGTGCGCTGCGCCATTGTCAGCCTGACGCTATCACCAGCGCGCAGCCAGCGTCACCCGCCAATCCCCCGCTGGTCGTGGCGGTCCTGTCTGCTAGTTTGAGGGCAGTGACAACGCAACGCGCGTCGACATTCGCCATTGGCATTGCGTTGATGTGCGGAGTTGTGTGCTGCGAAAGGGCCGAAGCTCAGCGCGCGATCGGCGCGCAATCGGCCCCGCGGAGTGTTGCCGCGGTGAGTCCAACGCGAGCGGGCGCCGAGCCGGTGCCGACTTCGGCGCGCGTCGCCGCCGTGCCGGAGCCACCCCCGCAGTGGGATCGCGATGGCGACGACGATGCCGAGATCGATCAGCCGGGCGCTGCGCTAGAACCCGGCCACTTCGAGCGGGTGGGCCGCGCGCCGGCCGCGCTTCAACGCATTTGCGATCTGACGGCGCTCGGGAGCGCGCTGTACGCCGCACACGCAACGCGCCCGTTAGGCTCGGATGGTGCAAGTATCACGCGCTATCGCCCCGAGGACTCTCGCCCGCTTTCGCTCGCGTTCGACTGGAACCGCGCGGGCGAGCCGAGCAAGGGTGGGGGCGCTGGCCAAGGTTTCCTGCGTGTGCACGCGATCGAAGGGCGCTTGTTCGTGGCCGACGCGGACCCGCCCTACAACGGTTTCGGCATCTCCGAACCAGGCACGGAGGGCTTCGTGTTCGTCTCCACGCCCGAGGGCGAGTTCGCGCGCGCACGCATGCCGGGCCACTTACCACCGCGGCCACCCGACGCGGCCGGGAAGGCCGGTGCGGCCGTGTTGCCGCGCGCGTACCACGTGATCGACGCCATCCGCTTTCGCGGCAATCTCTACGCGGCCATCGGCGCGGTGCCACCGGGACAACGCGCGTGGCACGGTGCATCCCCCGGCGCGCTGCTGGTACAAACCGAACTCGGCGCCCGCTACGAATACGCCGCCGACTACCCACGGCCATATCAAAACGGCGTCTGGCGGCTGACGTTCATGGTCCGCTTCCGTGACCGACTGTACGCCGGCCTGCAGGACTACAACCAGAACGAGCCGAACGACTACGTGTACTTCGCGCCTCCCCGCGAGCGCGCCCTGATCGAACAAGGCGACATTCACGCCGCGCGTGCCACCCGCTCAGGCACCGCGCAAACCCTGCGCTGGTATGCGGATAGCGGGAAATTGTACTGGATCGCTTGGAACCGCGACGGCGTGGGCCTGCGCGTGACCGCCGACGGCGACAGTTGGCGCGTAGTCCCGCTCCCCAGCGACGTGGGCGTGCCCACGGACCTCGTGCGCTTCCGCGGCGCGCTGCACGTGCTCACCTCGCGCGCGCTGCTGCGCTTGGACGACGCTGGCCCCACCGTGCTCGCGCGCGTCAGCGACAAGCGCTCGCCGTTCGAACTCGACGACAGTTTCTGCGCCGCGCCCCTGGCCGTCTTTCAGGGCGAGCTGTATGCCGGTGGGCAGCGTGATGGCGCGTTGTATCGTTTCAAGGAGGGGATTTAGCCAAGTCTCATGGCCAGATTGGGGTTTGGGTAGCGGGCGCGGAGCGCACGCAGCGGCTCAAAGCTCGAAGCGTGACGGCCGCGCGGTGCGCTGCGCAACGAGCGCTCCACCAGGTGGAATTTCGCGCCGACGCCGTATTCGGTGTCGCAAACGAGAGTTCGAACTCGAACTCTCATTTGCAACGTCACGGGGCCTGGCCGTCACGACGCCATTCGCAGACCCGGAGCCCTAGCTCTCGATCGTCAGCTGGCACGTGCGAGCACGATCAACTGAGCCGAGCGCGGATTGAAGCGCCGACCCGAGAAATCGCCGTAGCGCGCCTCGATCTCGAATCCGGCCCGCTCCAGCAGTTCCAAGACCTCTGCCGGCCGATAGTAGCGTTGAGCGATCGGAATTCGATATGCAGCGCCGCCCTCTCTCGGCAGGTACGTGTAGCTCACGTCCAAGCGCTGCTGCGCACGCCGCACTCGCGACTGCTCGAACACGTCCCAGGTGCGGCCCCCGTGGCGCAGGGTGACGACCGGCTCGCCGTCGTCAGGCGCCGCATCATCCCGCGCAGAGCTGCGCGCGAACGGCTCCGCATTCCATACGTCCAAGGCCAAGATCCCACCCGGCTGGAGCGCGCGGCGAGCCGCGCGGAAACAAGCCAACGCCGCGCGCTTGCTCAGCAAGCAATACAGCGCGTTGTAAGGCAGCAGCACGCGGTCGAAGCGCTTCGAAAGCGAGAAATCACGCATATCGGCTCGGAGGACGCGCACTGACTTGCGCTTGCTCGGGGGGAGTGCGCGCAGATTGCGTTTGGCGAGCGCGAGCAGCTCGGGATCGAGCTCGAGGCCCACGAACTCGCGCTTTGCGGCGGCGAGGGCCAAGAGCAGGCGTCCCGAGCCGCAGCCGAGTTCGAGCACGCGCTTCGCGCCGCGGCACAGCTCGCGGTAAAACACAGCATCTCCCGCGTTGCCGCGATGAGTGAGCGCGTACAGCTCGGCGTTCACTCCGCCCGCTTGAGCTCGAGTTCTTCCCAGCGCAGCGTGAACTTGTCGACGTCCGCCTTTGCCTGCTCCAGCTCCGCGGTGACGCGCGCGATCTCTTTGCCGCCCGCGGCGTACGTCTTCGGATCGGATAGGGTTAGACCGAGCTCGGCCACGCGTTTCTCGGCCTTTTCGATCGCGTCCGGTAGGCCGCTCAGCTCGCGCTGCTCGGAGTTGCTCAGGCCTTTCTTCTTGTTGCTGCTACGCGTGGCCTGCGCGGGCGGTGGAGCCGAGGCGGCGGCCGGCGCGGCGGGAGCCGCGGGCGGACGCGACGCGCGTTCGAGCTGCTGCTGCGCCTTCAAACGCCGATAAGTCTCGTAGTTACCGGGATAACGGATGGCTTTTCCGCCCTCTTCGAAGGCCAGCACGCTGGTGGCTACGCGATCCAAGAACCAGCGATCGTGAGTGACGACCAAGGCCGTTACTCCGAAGTCGACCAGCATGCTCTCGAGCGCGCCGAGCGTCGCGGTGTCCAAGTCGTTCGTGGGTTCGTCCAGGATCACCAGGTTGGCACTTTGGCGAAGGAGGCGGGCGAGCGCGACGCGCGCGCGCTCACCGCCGGAGAGCGAGCCCACTTGCTGACGTTGCTTGTGCGGGTCGAACGCAAAGCGCTCGAGGTACGAACGCGGCTCGATGATCTCGCCGCCGAGCTCGATCTTGGATTGATCGCCGACCACGTTGTCCCAGATCGACTTGCTGTCGTCCAATCCCGAGCGACGCTGATCGAAGTAGGCGACCTTCGTGTTCTGCCCGAGCGTCACCGTGCCGCCCGCCGGCGGCAGCTCACCGAGCATGGTCTTGAGTAGCGTGGTCTTGCCGCTGCCGTTCGGACCCACGATGCCCACGCGCTCGCCCTCGGTCAGGAACATGGTCAGCTTGTCGATCAGCACGCGCCCGCCGATTTCGACCCGCAGATCGCGCAGTTCCAGAATGGTCTTACCGCTGCGCACGATGTCGAGCTCGAGCGCGGCCGTGCGATCCATGCGCGGCCCGGTCACGGCTTTGGCGGCCTCTGCCCGATCGATGCGCGCCTTTTGCTTGGTGCTGCGCGCCTTGGGCTGGCGGCTCAGCCATTCCAGCTCTTTGCGCAAGAAGTTCTGACGGTTCGACTCGGTGCGTTCTGCGTGCGCCAAGCGCTCGGCCTTTTGCTCCAGGTACAATTGGTAGCCGCCGTCGTAGCTGTACACCTCACCGTTCGCGACTTCGACCGTGCGCTGAGCCACGCGGTCGAGCAGGTATCGATCGTGGGTGATGAGCAAGATTGCGTTCGTGTACTCGTCGATCAAATATTGCTCGAGCCATTCGATGGTCTCGGCGTCCAAATGATTGGTCGGCTCATCGAGGATGGCCAAGTCGGGGCTGGAGATGAGCACGCGGGCAAGCGCCACGCGCCGCTGCTCCCCGCCGCTCATACTCGAGACCTTTGCGTCGGTGCGGTGAATGCCCAAGTGATCCAAAAACGCCTCGACCTTGTGCTGGCGATCCCAGCCGCCCAAGCGTTCGACATCGCTCTGGGCTGCGCTTTGCTGTTCGAGCAAGAGTTCCAGATTGCCTTCACCACGGCCGAGCGCCGCACTCGCCGCCTCGTGCCGTGCGACGGCTTCGGACCAACCGACCAAGCCACTGGTCACCGCCTCGAACGCGGTCGGATCGCCCTCGAAATGCGGCACTTGCTCCAGATACGCAATGGAGGCGCCGCGCCGCCGGGCGACGGTCCCCGAATCGGCCGGCTCGGTACCCGCCAAAATGCGCGAGAGCGTGCTCTTGCCGGCTCCATTCAGGCCAACGACGCCCACCCGCTCGCCAGGGGCGATGGACATGTCGGCGGCGCGTAAGACGGTGTGATTACCAAAAGATCGGTGAACGTTTTGGGCGGTGACGATAGACACTTGAAGGGCGCGGAGCCTACACCGGGCTCGACGCACATGGTACAAATCGCGCGCTGATTCACGGTTATCGAGCGTAACGCGGCAGGATTGGTAGGCAGAGGGGCGAAAGAATCGCTCTCCGCGGGCGAGCTGCGAGCTGAGCACGGTTCGCGTCCGGCGAGGAACAACCGCCGGCTCGACCCTCCGTTGACGATGTTGCCGCTGGTCGTGGGCGGCCTTCAGTGACCGCTACAGCACGCCGCGCTCGTGCAGCTCTTTCACCGCTTTCCAGGCGTAGCTCGCGATCGCGACGAGGAACAACGGCTGCGCGATGAAGGTGAACGCGCCCATGGGATACGGGCCCGGTTGCCACACGTAGACGAGGCTGATCAGTGAGGCGAGCGCCACGGCCATGGCCTCCCACTTGAGTTCATTCATGATCGGCCTCGGCGAATACGGGAGGGGCGACGAGGGCATCGTACCTGGCCGAGCCGGGGGTTCGATCGGCACGGGTAGGGTGCGCCCGGCCGTGGCAATTGAGGCAGCTCATGTTCGATGATTCGAGCCGGGCCAGGACGTCTCGATGCACGTGGACGCCTTCGAACGCGGTCTTGCCCTGATGACACTTCAAGCATTGGTGATTGTCGAAGCGCGTGCGCGCCGCGAGCGGCTCGCGGTACGTGCGCGAGGTGTAGCGAGCCAGGTGTCGATAGCCCTCCATTTTGGCGGCTAAGTCGCCGCTGAACCCGTAGTCACTGTGGCAAGCGTAACACTGCCCAGTGGGGATGTAGCCGTTCTTATAGTGCCGCGCGGCCAAGTTGTCGGACTCGGGATCGTGCAGGTCGTTCACCATCGGGCGCATTACGTGGCACTGGCTGCAGGCTTGCACCTCGTGCACGCCGACGAAGGTGTGATAGTTGGCGATCGCGATCGTCGCCGCGGGCAAGATCACGATGCAGGCGAAGGCGGCTATTTTCCAAAACGCGGTGGCGGGGAGCTTGGTGATCCCCAGCGATACGTCAGGGCGTTCGGAAAGCCGAGCAAAGTTGCGACGAGCGATGAACCATGCCCCGACGAGCGTGAGCAGGCAGGTGAGGGAACCGAGGGCCCGAACCAGTGTGATCCAGTTCATGCGCTTGCGAGCTCCAATCGCACCGCGGTCACCTTGTATTCTGGCTCCTTCGAAACGGGATCGACATGGTCGGCGACCACCTGGTTGATCAGCAATTTGACGTCATAAAACGCGGCAAACAGCGTGCCGGGGCGGCAGCGGTCGGTGATGTGGGCCAGGCCTTCGACGCTCCCAAAGCGGCTCGTGATGCGCAGGCGCGCACCTTCCGTGACGTGCGCCCGATCGGCGTCGCTCGGCGCGAGTTCGATGCGGGCCGGGCCGGCGCCATCGCGCAGTTCCGGAATGCGCATCGTCATAGTTCCGGTGTGCCACTGTTCCACGACCCGCCCGGTGGTGAGTTGGAGCGGAAATTCAGCACTCGGCATCTCAGGTGAGCGCACGTACGGTCGCGTCGCGATCATCGCCTTATGATCGGGGAAGCCGTAAAACTCGATCCCGCGGCCAGGCTCGACCAAGGGATCCGAACCCTCGACGTAGCGCCGCACGGTGCCGGGATGATCGGTGGTCGGGCAAGGCCACTGCAACCCGCGCAGGGCTTTCAAGCGCGGATATGTGATGCCCGCGAAGTTGTATTTGGAGTGCGCGGAGACTTGGCGCCATTCGTCCCAGACGGCCTCTGGCGTGCGCGCCGTCATGAGCTTGCCGTGTCCCAAACGGTCGGCCAAGTCGACCAACATAGCGAGGTCACTGCGACATTGTCCCGGCGGGACTAGCAGGCGTGGGGTGTATTGATAGCGTCGCTCCCCTTGGCCGGTCACACCCTCTTTCTCGATCCACAACGCCGCGGGGAGCAGCACGTCCGCTAATTGCGCCGTTTCCGAATCGGCGAAGATCTCGGCGACGGCGAGGAACGCTTTTCCCATGTTGGCGACCTGCACCGCCGCGTTGGGCAAGCTCTGCGCCGGATTCGTGCACATGATCAGGGCCGCGCGCACTTTGCCCTCCCCCATGGCCTGAAACAGCTCAACCGCGGGCAACCCTGGTTTCGGACTGATCGTCCCCGCGGGGACACCCCAAATCTGCTCCATCTCCGCGCGGTGGATTGGGTTGGCGACCGCTCGACCGTTCGGCAGCGCATGAGAGAGCGCCCCGGTGTCGCGAACGCCACCGCAGGCATTGGGTTGACCCGTGACGGAGAACGGAGTCGCGCCGGGCCGCCCGAACTGGCCCGTGAGCAAATGCAACGAGCTCACCATCGCATTCAAGGCCGTGCCTTGGGTGCGCTGATTCAACCCCATCGTCCACAGCGACATCGTGGCTTTGGCTTTGGCGAAGCGATGCGCCACTCGTCGAATGTCGAGCGCGGTAACGCCCAATTCCTGACTGACTTGCTCGGGCGTGTAGCTCGCATCGAGGAACGCCTTGAAGGCTTCGAAGTTGGTGGTTGCGTCACCGTCCGTGAAGCGAACGTGCCGCTTCACGAATTCGCCATCGCACAGGCCGTCCGCGCAAATGACTTGGGCCATGCTGTTCAGCAACAACAAATCGGTCCCCGGGATCGGTGCGAGGTGAATGTCGGCGTGGTCGGCGGTGTCTGTCCGTCGAGGATCCACGCAGATGATCGTCGTCTCGGGATGTAAGCGCTTGCGCCGCATCATTCGCTCGTGCAGCGGCGGGTGGCAGTGGAACGGATTGGCGCCGATGACGAACAAACAATCCGCGTGGTCGATGTCCTCGTAGCTGCCCGGAGGCTCGTCTTTGCCGAACGTTTGCGTGTAGCCGGTGGCGGCCGATGCCATGCACAGGCGCGGATTGCCATCCACGTTATTGGTGCGGATCCCGGCCTTGAACAGCTTGTTGGCGGTGTAGCTCTCCTCGGTGAACAACTGCCCCGAGCCGTAGAATGCAACGCTGTCCGGCCCCGTCGCGGCGATCGCCGCTTGGAACTGGGAAGCGACCAGCTGCATCGCTTCTTCCCAAGTGGCGGGGGTGAGCGGAGTGCCTTTGCCCCCCCGGCGGATCATGGGTGTCGTAAGCCGGCCTTGAACATACGGAAGCGCGCGCAGCATCGAGCCCTTGACACAGATCACGCCTGCGTTGTGCGCAAGTTCGTCCCCGCGTACGTCCGTGACACGGCCGCCGCGCATGCCCACTTGAATTCCGCAGCCCGTTCCACAGAACCGGCACACGGCTTTGGTCCAAGTGTCCGCGTTGCCCTTGGGCAACAGTGCCTCCAGCGCGGCCCACGCCCCGACCCCGAGCGCGTTGGCGCCCGCCACGCCTGCCAACAGGCGCATCAAATCCCGACGATCGATGCTTGGCTCGTCACCGTTGCTCATCGCTCGACGATAGCCGGTTTACGGGATTTGGAAAATGCGGTGACTGATCCAAACGCGGAAGCTCGATCCGTGCGGATTCGCGTGAATGGTGCGCGAACTCGAAGGTCAGCTCGTGAGCTGCCTACTCATCGACGCGAAAGAAGAAGGCGAACTCTTCGTCGTAACTGAGACGCCTCTCGCCGTCACCCGCCCGCAATCAACTTCTCGACCTCTGTGCCATGTAGAACCGGAGAAGCGCGCGTGCCAATGCATCTCAGTCGCCCGTATCGGAATGAGGCGCCGCCACCCGCTTCGACTGCGGCGACCCGCGTTCCCTCAAGAAGATACTAAAGACGACTACCGCGGCAATTGCCAAGAACTCGCTTTGCCAGTTTTGAAACGACTCGAACCAGAACTGGCTCGAACCCATGAATTCGAGCAGGCCTTGCGCCGGCCTGCCGTGCTCCAGCAACTCTTCGTTGTTCTGTATCCGGCCACCTAACGCGTGGAAAACGAAGGATAGCAAAAACAAGCCGAAGAATGCCAGCGAGAGGGAGTGTTCGTAAACCTGCAACACCCATCCGCCGCGGCGCACCGGCCAAGGTGCATCCGAGTCTTGCTGGTGCAAGCGAGGATCCTCGTCGCTCTCGCAGGGCTCGTCGAAGGGTCGGGACTCTGTCGAGCCTTTTTGACGAAGCTTCACCGCGATCAGGATGAAAACGCCCATCTGCAAGAATTCGCTTTCCCAATTCTCGAACAGCGCTTCGACGAAGTGACCGCTCGTCAGGTATTCAGCTAGCGAGAGCGCCGCACGACCGGCGTCCGCCCGCTGCTCGTTGTATACGGCGCGACCGAAGTAGATCTGGAGCACGGCGCAGCCCAAAAAGAGCGCGAGCAGAACGATTGACAGCGCGTTATCTTGCCAGATCCGCGCTAGCGCGGAGCGTGGCCTCGCGGACGTTTCTGACGGCGGTTCCCCACCTGCGGCAGTATTCATGCGCTGGAGCACTGCAAACACTGCGCCGTTGAGGCGCGCTCGATGAAGACCGCCAAATCGTGAACCGTCGCGCTGTTTGGGGTGCGCCGAATCGCGTTGAAACCATGGGTGTCGGCGCGCCATCGGCATGCACGATCTCCCACTTCACCTCGGAGATGGAGTTTTGCATCTGAAGCACGGGTTTGCACTCGATCCGCTCGCCGCGCGCGAGTCCCCACTCAGTTGCAGAACGTGCGGTTGACGCGCAGGAATGTGCCGTCGGCGCGCGTGCGCATCAGCGCGCACGCTGCTTCGTCCCGGAGCGCCATTCCGGCGCCTCTTCCAGCGTCAACCGCTACAACCCTTCCTGCACCAGGAACGCACCAATGGCGGCGGCCACCGGTCCCGGAGCACTCTGCTCGACCAGCTCAAGTAATTGTCTTCCCGCGTTTCAAAGAGCGACTCGGCAAGTAGGCGCCACATGTTCTGGTCGCAGCCGAAACCATGGGCATGGTCGCCGGCCCCTCGCCGAAAACGTGGACGTTGTTCCGAGCCACAAGGGTCATCCGCGGACGCTACTCGTGATTCGTCGCGCCGCAAAGGTCGCTGCACGTCGCACTCGTGTGCTGGAGTATGCCCGAGGGGGCCGACTCAGCGTTGATCCAATGTTCGCGCTTGGACGCCACACTTTGCAAGTTGAGTCGCAATCCGCCTCACGCGATTGTCGAAATGAACGCTAGGTTTCTCGATGACTATCGTCATAGTTAGACGTGCACATGATATCCGCGGCCTTATTCGTAGCCAGCCGTGAGCCTGTTGAGCACGGCTTGCGCGGCGCGAGCGTGTTGGTCGTGGACGATCACGAGGACTCGCGAGACCTGGTGGCCATGGTGCTCGCTGCGGCTGGCGCCTTGGTTTCACAAGCAAGTTCTGCCGCCGAAGCGCTTACGGAACTTGAATCTAAGCAATTCGCTCTCTTGGTCTCCGACATTGGCATGCCTGAATCGGACGGCTACGAATTGCTTCGCCGCATCCGCCGCGCCCCGGCCACCTCTAGCCATGACCTGCCAGCAATTGCCTTGACCGCGTTTTGCACCGCAAATGACCGCCGGCTGGCCCTTTCGGCGGGGTTCCAAGAGCACATGGGCAAGCCATTCGAGCCGCACGCACTGATCGAAGCGGCTGAGCGTTTGATACGTCGTCACTAGCCGCGGCGGTGACGGATCCTCGTCCCGTGGCGATCAGGCAATGACCAACGCAACTGCGACATTGGCGCGGTCGGTGGCGTCCGCAACGAAGAAGGGATGCGGCGTCGAGAGTTGCAAGCCACCACCGGCCGCGGTCTCGAGCGCCACGACGCGCAACACGAGGGTCAGCAGGCGTAGAGACGCTGTCGGCTTACCTGAAATGGAACCGCTCGTAATCGTAACGAGCGGTTCGAGCCATCTCAGCAGCCCTCACCTGCGGGACATGGCCATGACGGAAGGCTCGCACACG
>Ga0247757_10001050_pt1 | contig 20054 bp, 12 predicted proteins | sample UWRJL126311R4_FD_180929 | JGI IMG/M metagenome (GOLD analysis project Ga0247757, IMG submission 180929) | Plant litter microbial communities from Arlington Agricultural Research Station in Wisconsin, United States - UWRJ-L126-311R-4 | ecosystem: Environmental > Terrestrial > Plant litter >... | reverse complement strand
CGGCAATTTCTGGCCGCCCAGCGCGGCCACGTTCCATTCTGGTGCGTCGGGTTCGAGCGCGCTCACGAACGTCGGCTCGCCACCCATGGTCAGGCGTACGTCTTGCGCTTCGAGTTGTAGGTCGACCTCCTCACCCAACGCGAGAATGGCTTGCCACTGCTCCTCGCTGTAGGGCTTGGTCACGCGCGGCACGTCGATCACGCGCTGGACCGACATCTCGAAGTCGAAGTCCGTCTCCGCTTTTTCGACGCCGCCTTCGATGGGGGCCGCGGAGAGCGGATCTGGGCTCACGGCGAGTGGAATGTGCCCTTCGGCCGTGAGCAGGCCCGAGGTCGGGTCGAGGCCGATCCAACCCGCGCCCGGCACGTATGCTTCACACCACGCATGAAGGTCGGTGAAATCTGCGGTGGGACCGGTGGGACCGACCACCGGCTTTTCGTCCGCCACGAGCTGGACCAAGTAGCCAGATACGAAGCGCGCGGCGATGCCGAGTTCACGCAGGACGCGAACCAAGAGCCAGCTCGAGTCACGGCAAGAGCCCTTGCCGATTTCGAGCGTTTCTTCCGGCGTTTGCACGCCCGGTTCGAGGCGAACGATGTATTTGACCGCCTCGTTCACGGCGCGATTCACGTCGATCAAAAAGTCGACCGTACGCCGCTCGGTACGGTCGATGCTCTGCATCAACTGCTCGAATTGGGGGCCGACGGGAACCTTGACGAAATACGGCTGGAGCTCGTGCTCCAGCACTTTTTCGTAGGCGAACGGAGTCTGCTCCGCGCTCGGCTCCAAGAAGAAGTCGAACGGGTTGTACGACTCGAGATCTGCGACCAGATCGACCGTGACACTGAAGTGCTTGGTCTTCTCCGGAAACACCACGCGGGCGAGGTAATTTCCCTGCGGGTCCTGCTGCCAGTTGATGAAATGGCCAGGCGGCTGAATATCCAGCGAATAGCTGTGAATCGGCGTGCGATTGTGCGGGGCGGGTCGCAGCCGGATGACCTGTGGCCCGAGCGTGACGGCGCGCTCGTAGTCGTAGCTGGTCTTGTGATGAAGCGCGATTCGGATAGCCACTACTCAGACCTCGAAGAATTGCTTGTGGATCGCAGTCCCAATGTCATTGATCGCGCCCTGCAAAACGTCGACATATTCGTGAAGTCCTCCCGCCATGACGTCCTCGATCGTTGCGTAGTCCAAACGCGCCCGCAATTGGCCCAGCAAGCGCTCCGCCTCACACTGATAAGTGCCAATCGGCGAACGCATTACCGCGTGCAAGCTCTCTTGTGCTTGACGGACGCAGTAGGAGATTGCGCGCGGGAAGTTCTGGTTCAAGAGCAAGAAGCTGGTGACGTTCGCGGGCGAAGTCACATGAAACAGTTGCCGATACATCTGCAGCGCGCTGGCCGAATTGAGCAGCGCGGTCCAGCCCAGTTGATCGACCGTCGTGCCCACGCCATTACCGGCGGGCAGGAGCAGGAAATACTTCACGTCCAAAATGCGTGAGGTCTTGTCCGCACGCTCGAGCAGGCGGCCGAGACGCGCGAAGTGCCAAGCCTCACCGCGCGACAACGTGGCGTCGGTGACCCCCTCGAAGTAAATCCCCGCGCGCTTCACGCGCCCATAAAAGTCGTTCAAATCCTCGGGATTGACGTCCGGGCGCGCGGCCTGACCGACCATCAAATAGAACTCGTTCAGTTCCTGCCACATCTCTCGCGAGATGATGTCGCGCACGGTGCGCGCATTCTCGCGGGCCGACGCGACGCTCGAGGCGATCGAGTTCGGATACTCTCGATCGAAAGTGAGAAACTGCGTGACCGCTTGCGGAGTGGCTTTGCCAAACCGCTTCGCGAACAGATCGTGATCGCCCGTAATCATGACCAGGCTGTCCCAGCCGCTCTTCTGCTCGATTGGTGAGTCGAGCAAGAGGTTCATATTTACGTCGATGAAACGCGCGACGTTCTCCGCGCGTTCGACGTAGCGACTCGACCAGTAGATGGCTTCGGCAACTCGGCTCAGCATCTTTTGTCTTGTTTAGTTCGAGATCTGGACTGCAAACGTGTGGTCTGAGAACGGAGCTTCGCCCGCGCGAAACTCAAGACTGTGATTGGGACTGGGACTGAAAGCCGATGTCGTTGGAGAGCACCCAGGTATCTTTGCTTCCGCCACCTTGGGAGGAATTGACCACGAGTGAACCCTTCTTGAGCGCAACGCGGGTCAATCCGCCCGGCTGAACGTAGATGTCTTGGCCGTACAGCACGTACGGGCGCAAGTCGACGTGGCGGCTTTCGAATTGGTCGCCGATGATCGTCGGCACGCGCGACAGGGAGAGAGTCGGCTGGGCAATGTAACCGCGCGGATTCTTGTTGATGCGCCCGGCGAAGTCCACTTGTTCCTCGGCGGTCGAGTGTGGGCCGATCAGCATGCCGTAACCACCCGCGCCGTCGGTTGCTTTCACGACCAACTCGGGCAAGTGCTCGAGCACGTACTTGCGATCCTTCTCGTCGCTACATACATAAGTCGGCACGTTGGGGATGATGGCGTCTTCATCGAGGTAGTACTTGATGATGCGCTCTGCGTAGCGATAGATCGCCTTGTCGTCGGCAACGCCCGTGCCCGGTGCGTTGGCGAGCGCCACGCGGCCGTTCAAATAGACCTCCATCACGCCGGGGATGCCGAGCAGCGAGTCGGGACGGAACACGAGCGGGTCCAAGAAATCGTCGCCCACCCGTCGATAGATGACGTCGACGCGTTTGAAGCCTTCGGTAGTGCGCATCTGCACGTAGCCTTCGCGCACGATCAGATCTTGAGGCTCGACCAGCTCGACCCCCATCTGCTGGGCGAGGAATGCGTGCTCGTAGTATGCGCTGTTGAAGCGCCCGGGGGTGAGCACGACCACTTGCGGGTCGTCCCGGCGATCCGAGGCCAAGTAGCGCAGCGTCTCCAGCAACCTGAGCGGGTAGTCGTCCACCGGCCGAATCGACATTTGTTCGAGCACACGCGGAAAGGTGCGCTTCAAGATCTGACGATTTTCGAGCACGTAGCTGACGCCGGAGGGGCAACGCAAGTTGTCCTCCAACACGTAAAATTCGCCATTTTTATCGCGCACCAAGTCAGTGCCGACGATGTGGCACCAGATGCTGCGTGGCGGCTTCAGGCCGATGCATTGCGGACGAAAGTCGGCGCACGTTTTGACCAGCTCTTCCGGGACGACTTTGTCCTTCAAAATCTTCTGCTCGCCATACACGTCGCACAGGAACAAATTGAGAGCCTCGATGCGCTGGCGAAGGCCGCGATCGATGCGTTCCCACTCCTTGGCCGCGACCACGCGCGGAATCACGTCGAACGGGAAGATGCGTTCGGAGCTGCCGCCATCCCCATACAAGGTGAAGGTGATGCCCATGCTCAGGAGTGCTCGTTCCGCCGCGGCCTGACGCATCAAGAGCGAGCCACTTTCGAGCGCGTTGATTCCGTTCACGAGAGGCTCGAAGCCAGGACGTGGCACGCCCTTGGCAGCGAACGTTTCGTCGTAGAACGGGCCGTTTTGAGGGTCGTAAACGTCGAACTTCATGAGCTTTCCGTAAGCAGTCGGCCCCCGTGCTGAGCGACCGAACTAACCCAGAACCTATCCCGGAACTGAGCACGACCTAACGCCGTTGGGGGGATCGCGACGCTTTCAATCGTGTTTCCGACTCGTATCACCAGTTTCGTAGCAGGTTTCCGATCCGCCGGAGATGCGTTGACAAACGCGTTCGGCGAGACGTACCATCGCGCCCCCGCAATGTTGTCCTTCAGCCCGCGTATCGAGCGCAAGCGCTCGCTTTCCACCTCCGTCAGTGCGACGGAAAAGGGCGTCGTGTAGCCGGAAGGGTAACATCGCATTCGTTTGGCGAACGCCCTTCCGGTCCTCCGGGAGGGCGTTTTCGCTTTTGTAGCCGTGCACACGGCAAGGTCGGAGCTGGCCAATGACGTTCGTTTTTCAGCTGCGCGGTTCGAAGAAAATGCTGACCCGGCCCGCCACCCGTTTCTGGCGGCAGACCACGCACGCGCTTTGTGCCCTGCGACTGCGTCTGGCCTTCGTCGGTTTGCTCGGTGTGGCGCTCGGGCGCCGGCTCGCCGTCGATGCCGCGCCCGAGGGCGTGCTGCCCTTGCTGTGCGGCGTGCTCACGGCGTCGGTCTCCGCCACGCTCGGCCTGCTACTCGACGCCAGCCGCGAACTCACCGCGTTGTTCAGCCGCGACTCGACTCCCCTATCGTGGCTATCGCAAAGCGCAGGTCGATGGCTCGGAGAGCCGCCCTCGCCGTTTGCTCTGTACCGAGACAGCTCGGATTTTCCCGCGTTGTCTTGGTACTCCGCGGCGCTGATCGGGCTCGCGGGCGCCGCCCTTTCTTCACTCGGCGGCGGCTTCCGGCGCGCCGAGCCGTACGAACGCCAAGGCCGGCGCTGAGCATGAACTCCACGCGAAGTTCGCTTTGGTCTGCGTTGCCGTGCGCCGTGGCTTGCTTGAGTGCGAGCTGCGCCTCGACGCCCCCGAAATCTGCATTCGACGCGGGCAGGAATCCGGCCACGAACTTCGAGCTCGAGGGCGCCCCGTTCTGCTTCGTCGGCAGCAACAACTACTACCTCGCCTACAAGCCGCCCGCGATGGTCGATGACGTGCTCGAGAGCGCGCGTGCCCTGGGCATAAAAGTAATCCGCATCTGGGGGTTCATCGACCGTGGTTCTCTCGACGGCCGCGTGCGCGACGTAGACGAAGGGGCCGCGCAACGAGGCGTTTACTTCCAAGCCTGGGATGCGGTGAGGCAACGCACGGTGTTCAACGATGGCCCGGACGGTCTGCAGAGGCTCGACTACGCGCTGGCCAAGGCGGGCGAATTGGGTCTGAAAGTCGTCGTCGTACTCACCAACAACTGGCGCGACTTCGGCGGCATGGATCAGTACCTCGAGTGGTACGGGTTGACCACGCACTCGGCCTTCTACGAAGACGAGCGCGTGCGAGCGACCTACAAGGCCTGGCTCTGGCACCTCGCCATGCGGGTGAACGGCCTGACCCAGCGCACGTACCGCGATGACCCGACGATTTTCGCGTGGGAGCTCGGCAACGAACCGCGGGCCTCGGTAGGAACTTCGAATCACGTGCTGACGCGTTGGGCAGACGAGCTATCGAGTTACCTCAAATCGATTGACGCGAACCATTTACTGGCCGTGGGCGACGAGGGCTTCCTCGACGGGCCGAGCGAACACTGGACGTATCATGCGGATTACGGTGTCGATCACCGCGCGCTGACCGCGCTGCCAGGCGTCGACTACGGCACGTTCCACATGTACCCAGAAGCATGGGGCGCCGGCTTCGGCTGGGGCGAGCGCTGGATTGACGACCACCTGAGCGTGGCTCGCGAGCTACGAAAGCCGACGGTTTTGGAAGAGTACGGGCTCAGAGTGACACGCGATCGCTTGGGGCGGGTCACCGACGGACTTCCGACGCGCCTGGGCGCCTACCGAGCTTGGAATGAGCGCATCCTGGCGCACGGCGGGAACGCGGCCATGTTCTGGCTACTCGTTGGCCGCGATACCGAGCAAGGCGGCTCGTATCCAGACTACGATCAGTTCAGCGTTTACCGCGGCGATGCGACAGCTTCGCTATTGAGCGAATACGCGCAGCAGTTCTCGGCGCACGCGCCCGCTTGTAGCGGAGAGCCGAACCGTTCCCCAGCCCCGTCGCCCTTCGTCCGCGTCCGCCAATCTCGGCTCTCGGCCTTCGGTTGGCGCGCGGACGATGGCTGAAACGGCTGGAGTTACGGAGTGACGGGCGCGGTGTTCGTGCACGTGACGTCCGCGACGCTCGTGAACCCGTTGTAACCAGTGGTTTCACCGGGAGCTGCGGCATCCCCGGTGATGATCTTGTACGGTCCACTCGCGCTGGCCGGCGCGCCCGTGACGGTCACGGTCTGCGCGGTGTCCCAGCCGCCGGCGCCAGTCATCGGCGTGAAAGTAACCGATTCCGGAGACACGGTGCCGAGGGTCGTCGCGTCACTCGTCAGCGAGATGGTCACGTCCGCGCTCGGCTGTGAATTGAGCACGATGGTAAACGTGGAGGTCGTACCGGGAGTCGTGGCGCACGTGGTCGGGGTCACGAGCACGCCGAGCACGTCGTCGTCCACGTTCGTCAGCGTGACGGAGGGGGGGACCTTGCCGAGGTAATCGGGGTCATCGCTACTCACGGCCGTGAACTGCACGTCATAGCTCACGTTGCCATCGACTTTCTTGTCATCGACGCCAGTGACCGTCACCGGATGCGGTTGGTCCCAGTTCGCGGCGGTGAAGACCAATTGCGCCGGGGCGACCGTGCCCTCTTTGGGATTGAGACTCTTGACGCCCAGGGTAACGGACCCTCCTTGCGGTTTTGACTTCAGGCTGACGTCGATCGTCACCGGCGAACCGGGCGGTTTTTCCGACGTTTTTGGCGATGAACCCGCGTCGACGTTGAACCCGACTTGGTCGTCGTCGAGGTTCTTCACGTCTAGTTGCGTCCCGAATTTGCCGCTGTATCCCAAGTCGGAGCTGACCGCGTTGCTGAGCCTCACTTGATAGGTTTGCGGACCATCGGCGACGGTGTCTTGCACGCCGGTGATGGTCACGGTCTGGGCCTTGTTCCAGTTAGCGGTGGAAAACGTGAGTGAGGCCGGCGAGACCGTGCCTTCGGCCGTGTTGCTGCTCGTGATGTCGATTCGCACGGAGGCCATCGGCTGTGATTTCAAGGCAACGCTGAATGTGGCCGTTCCTGCGTCTTTCTCTTTGGTCTCGAGGCCCGCCGTGGGGCTGATGTCGAAGCCAGCGTTGTCGTCATCCATGTTGACGAAGGGCAGATCAATCCCGAACTTGCCGTTGTAGCCCGGGTCCGCTGAGCTCGAGCCATTGCTGATGCGCACCGTGTATTGCTGGTCCCCATCAGCCGCGTCGTCGTCGACACCCGTCACGGTGACGGTCTGGGCCGTTCGCCAATTCGCGGTGGTGAACTTGAGGGTGCCGGGCGAGACCGTGCCTTCGCTCGTGTCCAGGCTCGTGACGGTGTAGGTCACATCACCGGCTGGTTGTGAGTTGAGATTTACGGTGAACGTGCTCTTTCCCGCCAATTTCTCGGTAGTCACCGCGGCGGTCTGAGTCGGGATCGGCGACACCACCAACGCCGCGTTGTCGTCGTCCGCGTTGATGACCGATACGTCGTTCGGCTTGCGATTGTTGTAGTTGGGATCGGTACTCTGCGCGGCCGCGAGGATGACCAAGTACGGTTGAGGGCCATCTGCGATGTCGTCGTTGACACCGGTCACGGTGACCGTCTGGGCCGACTTCCAATTCACGTCATCGAACGTGAGCGTAGCCGGACTCACGGTGCCTTCGGTTGGTCGATTGCTGCTCACCTGAATCTTCACGAAGGGTTTCGCCGTCGTCGTAGAGACAGGCTTCGACTGAAGCGCGATGGTGAATGTAGCGCTAAGACCGGTCTCTTTCGTGTTGAGAACGGTGGTGGGCACGATGATGAAACCGGGGCTATCTTTGTCCAGGTTCGTGACGGTGACGTCCGTGGGGTCGGGCTTGCCGTTGTAGTTCGGGTCTTTACTCTGCGCGGGGTCGAGGATGATCTTGTAAGTTGGATTGCCATCGGCAACGCCGTCGTCATTTTGCCCGAGCACCGTGACGATCTGATTGGCACTCCAATTGGCGGGCGTGAACGTCACGCTGCTCACGTTGGGCTTGCCCTCGTTCGTGTTGCTGCTCGAGATGGCGATCGTCACCGGATCGGATGGCTTCGACTGCAGCCTAATGGCGAAGGTGTCCGTCTTCCCGAGTTCCGAGGTCACCAGTCCCGACGTCGGTTCGACGATCACGCCGGCCGAATCGTCGTCGCGATTCGTCACTTGAACCTGCAACGCGAATTTTCCGTTGAAGTCTGGGTCGTCGCTGCTGGCCGCTTCGAGGACTATCGAAAACGGCTGATTGCCATCGACCACCACGTCGTCTTGCACGCCGGTGACGGTCACGGTCTGAGGCGCGCGGAAGTTGACGTCGGTGAAGGTCAGCGTCGCGGGCGAAACCGTACCCTCTTTCGTGTTGCTACTGCTGAGCGCGATCGTGACGTCGTTCTTGGGCTTCGAAGTGAGCGCCACGGTAAACGTCGCCGTGCTGCCGCGCTCGTCCGTGACGAGCTTGTTCGAGCTCTGGGGATCGATGCCGTTGACCAACACGATTTGCACGCCCGCGCTGTCGTCGTCCTCGTTGATCACCTGGATATCGGGCGGATCGAGGGCGTATTCGAGGTCTTCACTCATGGCGACCCCGGTGCGCACGAACAGCAGCGGGCTGCCGTCCGCGCTGTCGTCGTTCACGCCCGTTACGCTCACGATTTGCGGGGACTGCCAGTTTTCCGCGGTGAAGGTGAGGAGAGCGGGCGTGACCGTCGCTTCACTGGGCATGCTGCTGGTGAGAGCAATCGATACCTCGGCCGAGGGCTTCGAGCTGAGCGCGATCGAGAAGGTCGCGGTGGTGCCGCGTTCGCTCGTCTTCAGACGGGTCGGGTCGTTCGCGTCGATGCCGGTCAGCAGCATCACGTTGAATCCGGGCTTGTCGTTGTCGGCGTTGATCAAGGGCACGAGCCGCGGGGAAAGCAGCGAGTACTCGGGATCTTCACCGCCAGGCGTGCCGAGCACGACATTGTACGGCTGATTGCCATCGGCCACTTGGTCATCCTCGAGCCCCTTCACGGTCACGGTCTGGGGTGCGTTCCAGTTGAGCGGGGTGAACGTGAGTGAATCGGGACTGACTTGGCCCTCTGCGGGAACGTCCACGGAAATCGGGACGATCACATCCTGCTCGGGGGGAAACGTGAGCGCGACCGTGAAGCTCGCGGAATCACCGTCTTCGCTGGTGCGCAGCTTGGTCGCATCGACCGTGTCGATCCCGCTGACGTAGGCGACGACGAAACCGGCAGATTCATTGTCCTCGTTGCGGACCTCGACCTTGACCGGTGCCACGTGCGCGTAGCTCTGATCGTCACTGCTGCTCGCGACCGTGATTGTGTAATCCTGAGGGCCGTCTTTTGCCTCGTCGTCGACGCCGGTGACGGTCGCCAGCTGGGGGGCCATCCAATTGGCCGGCGTGAACACCAAGCTCGCCGGGGCGACCGTGCCTTCACTCGACTTGTCGCTGGTCAGACTCACGGTCACGTCACTCATCGGCTTCGAGTTGAGTACGACGGTGAACGTGTCCTGGACCCCGGCTTCGCTCGTCACGAGACCCGAGCGGGGCACGACCGTGATGCCGGCGGTCTCGTTGTCGACGTTGACGAGCACGAGATCGACGGCGTTCTTGCCGCTGTAGGCCGGATCCGCGCTGACGCCGGGGGCGGTGATGATCTTGTAGGTCTGATTGCCGTCCGGGGAGGTGTCGTCGACACCAGTAACGGTGACGACCTGCGGCGCCTTCCAGTCGTCTTTCGTGAACTTCACGCTCGCGGGACTGACCGTGCCCTCGTTGGGATTGCTGCTCGAAAGCGCCACGGTGACGTCCGCCATCGGCATGTAGTCGAGCACGATCGTGAATGTCGCCTGTCCGCCCCACTCGGTCGTGAACAGACCCTTGGTCGGAGCGAGGCGAATCGGCCCGGTCTGCGGCGCTTCCGGGCGATCGAAGGCGCTATCGTTGATTTTGAAATCACCGAAGACCGCTTGGCAACTGACTAGCAGTAGCGTGAACAAACACGCGCCCAGAGCTCGAATCAGGCTCCCGAATCGAGTCATCAGAACCTCCCCATGGCGCCGACATTGCCGAGACCTACATAGGGACGCACGAACGCGCCGTGCGCCGTAGTTTCGTCCTTTGCGCCGCGGTTCAACAGCCAGAGCGCAAGTCCTGTCCCCGCACCCGCAACGCCGACGGCAAAGCCAACTCCCGAGACGGTACCGAACGTACGGTAGTCGCTGATCGTGCCCGCTTGAGTCGACTGACAGTCGCGATCGGAGTTGCAAACACCGATCAAGTCCGAACGCTTGCTCAACGCCAGGCCGCCCGTGATTCCGCCGACCACGAAGCCCGCCGCGGAGACACCGAACGCCACGTACATCATCGTCGGCGCGTGATGCTCGACTTTGGGTGGCGGCGGCGGAGGCAACTCCTTCACCGCAGGGGCCGCATGCGCGTCTGGATCCGGCTCGAGATTGAACGACACGGACTCCTCGCCGCCTTCGCTCAAAGTCACGCTCTTCTTCTGACTCAGAAAGCCGTCCGCCTGCGCTTTCACTTGCAGCGACCCGGGGTTGACCGCGCGGCGCACGCCGATGGCTGCCGACGGAACGGACGCTCCGTCGATCGTGACGTGGGCGTCATTACTACCCGACACGGAGATCGTGACCCAGGCGAGGCGGGGCTTGAGCTGCGCGAGCTCCGTGGCGGCGTCGGCCAGGGCGCGCTGCCAAGATTTCGGTGCCTTCGGTTCGACGCCTTCGCGCACGATTTGCTCGTAGCGTTCTTGCGCTTCGACCAACTTGCCGAGTCCGACGAGCGAGCGCGCCCAGTCGATCATCAACGTAGGGGCGTGGACGAGCGCGTCCGCGCGACTGAAGCGATCGCTCGCCGTTGCGTAGTCTTTCTCTTGCAGCGCCTGGTAGCCCTCCCCCGCCAGCGAGCGCGCCGTCGCGCGGTCGGCCGCACTAGGCTCCGCCCAGCTCGTCGCTGCCCACAAGAACCCAACGCTAAGTCCCGACCAAAAAGTTAAAGACCGTACCATCGACCCTCGCTCAAATGCCGTAATCGCGCGGGGCTCCAGGGGGGCGCGCCGCGGGCGCCGCAGTACCGACGCCGGCTGCAGGCTTCTTTTTCTTTTCCAATTCTTCCTCCAGCGGGAGCGAGGAAGGCGCAAAGATGATCGGGGGCGGCGCCGAAGGTTGCAAAGTGCCCGAGGCGATGGGCGTCACCACGATTGGCGAAGACGCGGACGGTCGCGGGGTTGCCGCTACCGTTGTCTCGGGAGAGTTGCGCAGACTCGCGATCACCAGAAATCCTAGCACCGCCAGCAAGGCTCCGCCCACCGTCAGCACGATTAAGCGCTGTTTCCGTGGCAATGAGGAAAGTTCGGGTAGAACCGAACGGCGGGTACGCGTGACTGGGGCATCCGTGCCCTCTTCGACCGGGGTTTTGTCGTTGAACAGCGCGGGCGAGCGGCGATAGCGCGCGCTCTGATCCGCGCTCGCCGGTTGAGGCGTGCGTGGTGACACGATTCGCAGGCCGTCGAAGTCGCTGAAGCTCGGCAGCGAAGTGCGCGGTGGAATACTCGGCACGGCCATCTGTTTCGTGGTCTCGATCGCTTCACCGAACGAGTCCGCGAGTTCTTTCGCCGACTGGAAGCGTTCTTCGCGGTCGCGGGCGACGGCGCGCTCCCACCACAACTCGAGCGCTTCTGGCAGATATGGCGCGTGTGCGGTGATGGGCGGGATGGGATCGTAGATGATCATGCCCATCAGCTCGCCGAGCGCTTCGCTCTCGAACGGCGGGCGACCATTCAAGCACTGATAAGCAATCACCCCCAACGCCCACAAGTCGGAGCGCCAGTCGATGGCGCGACCGCGCGCTTGCTCCGGGCTCATGTAATAGGGCGTGCCCATGAACGACCCGGTCTTGGTCGTCTTGCCAGCCAGAGAATACTGCTCGTGCTTGGCGATCCCGAAATCCAAGACTTTGGCGACTTCTTGGTCGTCACCGGGCACGAGGAAAATATTCTCGGGCTTCAGGTCGCGATGCACGATCCCGGCCGCGTGGGCGCGAACCAACGCGCGCGCCACCTGACTGATGACTTGATACGTTTGCTCGGTGTCGATCGGACCGAGGCGCTCCAAACGTGCGCCGAGATCTTCCCCCTCCAGGTATTCCATCACGATGAACGGGGTGCCATCCCAGATCCCGTGATCGAAGATGTCGACCACGTTTGCACCGCGGATCTGGGCGGCCGCTTTGGCCTCGCGCTCGAAGCGGACTCGCACCTCCTCGTTCGCGGCCTTCTCCGGATCGACCAGCTTCACCGCGCATTGGCTGTCGAGCGACTGGTCATGCGCAAGCCACACCGAACCCATGCCACCAGCCCCCAGCTTTCGAAGCAGGCAGTAGCGGTCCGCGATGATGCTGCCAGTGGCGGCTGCTTGCACGAGGTTCGGTCTCAAGTGTTCGGGCTAGCTAAGGTCGTCGATCTACATCGATGAGCGTTCATTCACGTTCCCCAGACGCACGCAAATCAAGTGAGCAAATATGCGACAAGGAGCCTAAACTGCCTACCTCACCGCCCTCTAAAAATCAAGGCTCCCGGGCCGGAACCAGCTTACAATTACTATCGCCATGATTCCAGCTCGGAGGTGCTCCGAGGCATAAAGGGGCACGTTCCGGGGTGGCGCTCGGCATGGCTCAGGCTTTCCGTGAAGGCAGGTCGGCTTGCTCTGCTGCGTCTGCTGTGCGTCTGCTATGCGGCTGATGCGGCTTTCCGACTGCAGCGCAAGGCATGATCTTGCGATCTCTCAATCTCATAAAGCTGCAAATTGTGAGATCTTGCAACGTACTCGAAAACCAGGGCTCTCGTCCACGGCTTTTCCGGCCGCCCGCGAACCCGCTGGCACGCCTTCAGAGGGCGCCGCACGGCGGAATGCCGTAGGTGGAATTCGGCGCGTCGAAGCTTGGAGCCACGCGAACCCGTTCGGTCGCCTGCGTGAGTATTTTTTCGATGCGGTTAGCGGAGCGCCTTCGGGACTCGAACCATCGCGCTATGCACGGCCGCGCGCAGGGCGTCACTTCGAGCCGCCGTCGCTTTGGCTTCTTCAGCGGTTGCTCGACCGTGAACGAGTGCGTGCAGCGTCGAACCATCTCGCAGGACGGCCACCGAAATCACACACGTCGCCTTCACCGTGTCAGACGACTGCACACTATCCAACCGCACAATCGTAGCGGACAGCACATAACGCTCGTTCGTTTTGACGCGCGAGAACTCGGGTGAAGTCAGCTCAGCGCGTAGCAACGAGCGCAGTTCACTTTCGACTTCGGGCCTGGCCTTGCCGACACCGACCGAACCCAAGAAGACGGGGACCTCACCCGCGGGCGCGCTCCCAGACGTCAGCAACAACGAGAGAGCGACGAGCCCCGCTGCGCAGCGCGCTGCGATGGCGAAAGGGAGCCAGCGTGCGGTCATCCGTTCGACAGAGCAAGTCCCATACCGCGCGCTCGAAAATTCTTGAGTCACCCACGTCGGCTAACAGAGCGCGAAAGTTCCGGCCAAATTAGCGAGGCATTCTGGGCTCCCGGAGCTCCGCGGCGAGTGCGCGCAGATTTCCTGACACACCAGGGCAAGTGATGGGCGAAAGCGCCTCGCGGGTAGCTTCCCGAAGCGAGGCGGCGAGGCAGTTCGCCAATCTCAATCTGGGCCTCCAGGATCCGGTGCTATAGCCTCGCATCGGTGATGGACGGCGAACCTCGGGGCTTACGAATACTCGCGCAAGGCATGCTCGGCACCGGCCTTTTGCTTCTCGCAACGAGCGCCTGCGCTCCCGCACTCGTTGGCGGGGGAGTGCTGGCAACCCTCGTCGGGGTCGCAGCGGCGACCTCTCACTGCTACGACTACTTGGACGTGAGCGTGCTGGACGCAGACGGTCGGCGGACCTGCGCCGCGACCGTCACCGCAACCAACCGGGGCGATCAATTCGAACTCACCTCCTGCTACTACGCTCCACTCACGGACGGGCGTTGGACTCTCCGCGCTTCGCTGCCGGGCCATGCTGATGCCGTCAGCACGGTCGAAGTCGAGCACGCGCACGATTGCGTTCGGCACGTGCTGAGCGTCGAGCTCACCCTGAAACCAACCGGAAGCACACCCGCCCCCACGCCGCCCTCGCCTGCCGTAGCGGCTCCACCGCTTGCGACGCCGCCGGCAATTCCGCCGCCTGCGATGCCGCTCCCCGCCGCACCGAGTTCGTCAGCAGCGCCGAGCCCCCCGGCTACTGGCGGTGCCACACCACCGCCACCCGCGAGCGCATTTCCGGAGCGCCCTTCGACCGCCCCCTGACGACACGAAAACGTCGCGATGACTCGCGAGTGATGGGGCAGATCTCCCCGACGAATCTGTTGCAAAACGGCTTGCCGCGCGCGCTGTGCGCCTAATACTTACAGCGTGACTCAGAGCGGCACGCCCCCCTTGGGGGATTCACGATCACCCGGCTCGGGGCTAGGCCACAGTCTGCCGAACTGCACCTCCTGCGGCCGCAGTGACGTGCGTCGCTCTCACTCGCGAGGCTTGTTCGACGGCGTCGCGCGCACGCTCGGGTTCAAACCGTACCGGTGCCGAGGTTGTCGCGCGCGCTTCTTTGCGAAATAGAGCCAGCCGTAGCCGAGCACTCAGCCCGCTGAACGCAGCTTGGCTTCCGCGCGTCGACGGAAGAAGCGACGCCAAAAGAACAAGCCCGTGAGCGCCAGCGCGGCGCCGAACACCGCGCTGCCCATTTGGAACCGAACGAACTTGGTCAGCGCCAAGTCCACCGTCGGTGCGCACGAAAGTGAATCGACCGGTGGTTTGTACAACCAGCTCACCATCTGCGGCCCAAGCACGGTGAAGCCGACGAAGCCGGCGATCAGGCCAATGCTCGCAACCAACCAGGTACGGCGGCGGTTGTTCTTCGATACTTCTTCGGCCACGGCGGCAGCATAGTGACTGTCGCGGTTTTGGTCGAGAAAATAGCCGCCACAGCGTAACCGCGCGTCGCAAGCGCTTGCCGAGCGCCCGTGCCGGTCGCATACACGCCGCTAGTGAGTCCCTTCGCGCTCTGCTCGGCCGCCGCATGGCTGCTCGTGTTCGCCTGTGCTTGGCGCTTTCGCTCGCGCACGTACGCCGCCTTCTTCGGCGTGACGCTCGGACTACAAGTGCTGTTCGCAAGCGTGCTGTTCCCGCGCTTTCAAGCCATCTGGCCGCTGTTCGTGTACGGGCATGCCGCCGTGTTCGTGCAATCTTTGGCGCTGATCCGCCCGAGCATGCGCGGCCTCGCTTATCGCGTGCTCGTGAGTATTCCTGGCGCGTTCTTCAGTGCGGGGACCTTGCTCGCCTTGCCCTGGGTGCTGCTGTCGGCATTCGGTGTGCAACTGCCTGCGCCCTGGGTCCCGTACGCGGTGTCCTTGGTCGGCGTGCTTCAATCGCTGCGCAGCAAAGAAGAACAAGTGCACCTGATGGTCGCCGATGGCCATTCCGCGCCCGAGCTAATGCGGCACCCGATGCAAGGTCCGAGCGACGGGCGTCCACTGTCCATCGTGCAAATCACCGATCCGCATCTCGGCCCTTTCATGTCGGTGGCGCGCCTACGCCGCATCTGTGAACGCGCCGTGGCGCGTCAGCCAGATCTGGTCCTGCTCACTGGTGACTTTCTGACGATGGAGTCGCAATCCGATCCAGAACTATTGGCGGCTGCCCTCGCTCCCCTCGCGGCGTTGCCCGGTCGCGGCTTCGCTTGCTTGGGAAATCACGACCATGAAGCTCCCGACACGGTTCGTCGCGCCCTGGAGCGCGCCGGCGTGACCCTGCTCGTCGACGATGCGCGCGAAGTCGAGACCGCGGCGGGACGAGTACAAATCGTTGGTATGGACTTCGTGTGGCGCGAGCGCAAGGAGCACCTTGCACGGGTGTGCGCCACGCACCCGCGCGTCGCGGACCACCTGCGCATCGTGCTGCTGCACGACCCGAGCGCGTTTCGACACCTGCCCGAGGGCGAGGCCGATCTCGCGTTGTCGGGACACACGCACGGCGGACAAGTCGGATTGGTCAGCCTGGGCCTCGATTGGACGATGATGCGAGTGTTCGTGAAAGCGCCCGATCACGGCTTTTGGGCGCGCGGCAACGATCGCCTGTACGTCCACCGCGGCACTGGGCACTACGGCTTTCCGCTACGCCTGGGCGTGCCTGGCGAACAGAGTTTGCTGCTCGTGCACGCTGGGAACTATCGATAGCGCGTCAAAACAAGAACGAGACGCCCGCCGAAAAGTACGGGTACCCGAGGCGTAGGGTCAACGCCACACTGTCGTTGAAGTGGAAGCGACCACCCGCATTGAATACCGGTACCACGCCGAAGTCTCCGTCGCTCCGGTGTGAAACGGCCAAGCCTGGCTCACCGAACACCGACCATTGGCGGTGCAGCCAGAAATTCCACTGCATGACCACGGGCACGAAGACGTAGTTCGACGAATGGTTGCTGCCCTCCACGCACACGGGCACGCCCTGCGGCGTGTACGAGAAATTGCGGCAATAGCCACGACCACCCTGGCCCCCGTAGTGGACCCAATCCAAACCGAAGCCGATGCCGACGGAATCATTCAAATTGGAAATGAACCCTTCGGGCAGAATCTCGATCGTACCGCGAGCGCCGAGACCATAGCCGTCCCCGCTCGGGTCGTCGGGGGCATCGAAGGGAGTCAAGATCAGGTGCGGCTCGAGCTCGAACACGTACGGGGGACGCTGCCCCGGACTACGAATCGTCGACTGCGCTCGAGCGCGCCCCGTGACGCCAACGACGAGCGCGATAGCGCTCAGAGAGACTAGCGTGCGGCGCGCCAAACGCCCCGGGCTCACGTGACCGCCAAACATCGCTCAGCATCCTCCGCAGGCGTAGCGGCCCGGCTCACACAGCATTGCGTCCGTGCCACCCGCGCAACTGATTTGGCAATTCTGATCTTGGCAATGAACGGTGCAGCTGCCGGTGCATTCGACCTGACACGCTCCGACCGATCGGCAGGTCACGTCGCTGTTCGGTCCGACCACGGCCGAGCACTGAGGGGTGTCGTGGCAATCGAAGTGGCAGTTGTCTCCGCACAAGAGCCCGCAGCTATTCGTGTTCCAACACGTCAGCCCGCAGCCCGAGCCGCATGACTGTGACCCCTGCATCACGTCGTGAACCTGCGAAATGCAATTGTCCCCACACACCGTGCCGCAACGATTCATGTTGTGACAAGACTGATTGCAGCCGTCGCCGTCACAGTCCAAGTAGCATTGGTCGCCCTGCGAACACTCGCAGCGATCGCCCGCTGAGCAGCCGCTGCTGGACGTACAGCCCAACGCGCAAAACGAGCCAACCAGGAAGAGGCCCAACGCGGCCAGAACTCGACGCATCTCGCGCGCAGCCTAAAGCAATCGAAGCAAGCTTTGGGCGAGAAACGGTAGGCAGGAGGTTTTATTTTGCAACGGCGCGGCCTCCGTCAGCCGAGCGGGTTGGCCTTCAACGCGGTCAGCAGTTCGTCGACGTTCACCAGGGCGAAGGTGCTGGCGTAGTCACTCATCGCGTAAGGGATCACCAAATCTTTCCCGTGGATTTGGCCGCCGCAGCTGTACACGACGTTCGGCACGTAACCTTCGCGCTCGGTGTGTTCCGGGGACAAGAGCGGCTCGCGCAGGCGGCCGATCACCTTGGACGGATCGTTGATGTCGAGCAGGAACGCGCCAATCGAGTACTTGCGCATCGGACCGACGCCGTGGCTCAGCACGAGCCAACCGGCCTCTGTTTCGATCGGCGAACCGCAATTGCCCAGCTGCACGAACTCCCAGCCGTAGGTCGGCTTGAGCAGCGTCTCGCGCGTGAGCCAGAAGTGCAAATCATCCGAGTACATCAGGAAGATGTGCTCACCATCTTGCCGTGACAGCATGACGTAGCGACCGTTGATCTTGCGAGGGAACAGAGCCATGCCCTTGTTCTGTACCTGCGGCCCGTTCATCGTGCTGATCTTGAAGCGTAGGAAGTCCGTGGTCTCCAAGATTTGCGGGAACGTCACCCGGCCATCGTAAGCCGTATACGTGGCGAAGTACTTGGTCTGCCCGTCGTCTTCCGTGAACTGGACGAAGCGGGCATCCTCGATCCCGTTCGATTCAGTCGGCGAATTCGGGAAAATGATGCGCTCCGACATCTGGTGCATCGGCTCGTAGATGACCTCGTAGTTCGCTTCGGCCAGAGCGAGGATTGAACGGGCCGTAGCGGGGGGCAACGCCTTGGACTGGGTTCGGTACTCGAGCTCGACACCGCGAACCGCGGCCCGCAACTCCCGCATGTTGAAGGAGTCCCCGAGACGCCCTAGCACGCGCTGCGAGAACGCATCAGCCGTGCCCAACTCGAACAGCGTTCGCTCGAACAGGAACTTGTCGTAGAACGGATCCGGGACGGTCTCGGGCGTCGTCACGAATGGCGTGACGGGATCGAGTACGATGTCACTGTTCTCGTCGATCACGCCCGAGCGGAACGTGATCGAAGAGATGTGCCCCTCACCAGTCGAGCGCAAACTGAGTACGAAGCGGCGCGAACCCGACGGCAGGTTGCTCTGGTCCGGATGCCAAACCATCGACGGATTGAACAGCGCCGCGGATTCTACCGAGTATTCTTGGGTAAAATACGACCCGATCAACATTCGCCGATCTTCGGGAAGCGGCAGATCCGTGACCATGAAGCGCCGCATTTGCTCGAAACGCAGTAAGAAGAATTGCTGCAGGCGATGGTGACGCCCGCGGAACTCGTGCATCACGCGCTCGAGCAGCTGCGTCACCTCTTCGTCGCGCAGGGACATCACGCGCGCGAAGATGCGCACCACGCGTGCTTCGTCGACGAGGTTGAAGGGACGGAACAGGACCCGCGCCGAATTCGGGCGGATCACGATATTCGTTCGACGCACGATCATCGGAAACTCTTATCACGTCGAGCTTTGATTGGCCGCGTTCCTCAACGTAGAAAGACCGCGCTCACCGGATTCCGGGGCTTCATCCAAACCGACCACCCGTGTCTCCAATGCTTGGATCTCGACCAATGCGCTCAGGAACGCCAACGTGGATTCCGCGCCCTCGTTCAAGTTCACGCGATCCACGTGCAGGCCGTCACGACAGCCGCCCGAGTCCGGATTGTAAACGCTCGTATCGAGGTCATTTTGGCCTAAAAACCAACCGAAAGCGCGGCGCGCCTCATCCAGCCAGAAACGTTCGCCGGTGACTCGGTAGGCTTCGCTGCATGCGGAAACCGTTGCGTGCGCTTCCAGCGGTTGCTGATCGAAGCGCGCGCGGGGTTCGCCACGACGGTAGAAGCCGTTCGAGCCGATGGGCCGGAAGTGACCGCGTTCGGCGCGCTGCGCTTCGACCAACCAGCGTAGCGAGTCGAGGCCGACTTCGAGCATGCCCTTCATGTCGGGATTTTTGCCGGCAGTCGCAATCACCGCCTGCGCCAGGCGCGCGTTGTCGTACGACACGATGTCCTCGTACCAGCGCCAGTCAGCGGTCTTTACGCGGTCGTAAAGACCGACCAAGCGCGTGACCAGTTCCACTTGCATGCTCTCGGCGCGGCGATCGCCGCGCAAGCGGCCGAGGTACTCCTTGATGCCGAGAATGGCGAACGCCCAGGCGCGAGGCGAACTCGTATCCGCGATGCCGGGCAAGGCGCGCATGAACAGATCCGCCGACCAGGCCCGAAGCTCGCGGCGTTGGGTGTGCCCAACGCACGTGCCCAACGCCCAGAGCGCACGAGCTTGGCTATCCTCCGAGCCCACCGTCTCGAGCCAACGGCGGTCATAGCCCATGAAGTTGCGGAACTTGCCGAGCTCGGCATTGAAAGCGTAATCCACGAAACTCGCGTAGCGCGTGGCCAGTGCCGCGATGTCCTCGCCTCCCACGCCCCGCTTCTCGAGTTGAACCGTCAACATCAAGGCACGGGCATTGTCATCGATGCAGTACCCCTCTGCGTAGTTGGGCAGCGTGAATCGCGCGTGCTGCAACATGCCCGTCGAGTCGGACATTCGCTTCAAGTGTTCGAAGCCGAGTTCAGGCAGTTGCAACTCGCGGGACTCGGACGTGCGTCGCGGCACGACCTTCAACGATCGTTCACTACGATTCTTGCGCGCCGCAGAGAACGTCGACAGGTAGTGCTCCGCGGTCTTGCTCCAAACCATCTCGCGGCTGGCCATGTACGCACGCTTGCGCATCGCGTGACGACGCCCTTCGTCGTGAAGGAGCCCGCAGATCTCGCGCGACATC
>Ga0247757_10001049_pt1 | contig 20090 bp, 18 predicted proteins | sample UWRJL126311R4_FD_180929 | JGI IMG/M metagenome (GOLD analysis project Ga0247757, IMG submission 180929) | Plant litter microbial communities from Arlington Agricultural Research Station in Wisconsin, United States - UWRJ-L126-311R-4 | ecosystem: Environmental > Terrestrial > Plant litter >... | reverse complement strand
CGCCATGCCCGTGACCGCTGCCATGGGTGCCAGGGAGAGGGCCCCGGCGATGGTGGCCAACCCGAACGTCTTGCGGATGTTCTTCAACTTGTGTTCCTTTCGCCGAGCGCGCGCCGAAACATGGCCGTGCGGGGGCACGGCCGTGCTGCCTGAGCAGGCGGGGACTTCGGATCGCACCGTCTCGGTCCGGTGCAACGGGGGGAGATCGGGAAGCGACCTCACCGGGGGTGACCCGGTGGCCTGAGGAGGTCGTCTGGCCTCCTACGGCCCCACTCGCACGCTGGTACGTGGTTTTGAGTTATTTGCTCCCGAAGAAGCTGTTTGGGACCGTACAAACCCGGCTACTCAAAGTCACTTCGGCTTTTCCTGAGATCGCAAACAGATAACGGAATGATCACGACGCGTTCCCGCCTCGTCTGCGCAGGTCAACGGCAGGTTCTCGGCCCGCTGTGAAAATACTGCATTTCCGCGTTTTAGTGAGCCATCTCACTATGATTTTGTGAGCTGCGCCACCGATATCCGTGGTTTCAGACCCGTTCATCAGGGGAAATGCCACGATCGGGCCCGCAGCGCGGTCGTGCGCAGGCACCGGGCGCAGATCCGTTCGCTCGACACCACCGCGCGCTGCGCCGATGCCCCACAGGCGAAATGGGTTCTGCCCATGCGGTTTTAGAGGGTATCGGCTGTAAACGACGCTAATGATGACGCCGAATATGTTGTGCTACATCATCTTTGGTGACACATCAGATCTCGAACGGTCAGATAAGTGCGCACCGTCACTGTGAAATCACTGAAAAGGGCCGCACGACTGCGAATACCGGCGGCACAGGAAACCGAAACTCCTGAGCCGGCCGCCTCACCACCCGACGACAACGCCTACACACGATGCAACACAACGCTTTTCGGAACTTGGCGATGGGCTGTGCGTTCGCTCACCATTCGCTCATCATCACGACACGGAAATAGCCGACACAGTGTCAGAATTCAGTGGCACGAATTCGTGTGCCACACGCGCAATTGTTGCGCCATTCTTCAGCTAATTTGCTGCGAGAATTTCGGCGGGACGACGGCCTCGAGATCGTCCGCGGTGTTGACGTTGGTCAGGGCCACCTGCTGCGCCATCACCACACGCTGGGTGTCGACCGAGTCGACCAGCGCACGCATGCTGCGCGCGCCCGCGGAGACCAGCCGGTCGACCATCCCGGCCAGGTCGGTGCGGTAGATCCCGGCCAGGTAGTGGTCGCGGCCGTCCCAGGGCAGCACGACGTCGACGCCCAGCCGCTCCGCAGGCCCGGCCAGCGCGTCGACGACAGCCACGGTCAGTTCCGGCATGTCGACGGCGCAGACGAAGGCGTGGGCGAACCCCGCCTCGGTGGCCGCGCGCAATCCTCGCCCGGTGGCGAGCAGGGGGCCGACGCCGCGGACCTCGTCGCGTAGCACCGTCGCCCGCAGGTCGGGCAGCGCCTGACCTGGTGCGGCGATGACGAACGTCTGCCCGCAGCGCGCACCCAGGACGCCGACGATCCGCTCGACCAGGGTGGTCACCCCGTCGAACGGCAATGTCGCTTTGTCTCTGCCCATCCGCCGGGAGGCTCCCCCGGCGAGGACGACAGCAGCCAATGGAAGGGTGGACGTCACAGTCGTGACGTTAGCCCAGCGGCGGGCCGCCGGGGCGCAGGACCGGTCAGTCGACCGACCAGGTGTCCTTGCCACGCAGCAGCGCCTGCAGCGCGGCGGTGTCATGAGGTTTCGCCGCGCGCGCCTGGGCCACCTGCTCACGCGCCGCGTCGTCATAGGTGGGCCGGTTCACCCGCCGGAAGACGCCCATCACCATGTGGTCGAGGTTCTGCTCGGACAGCCGGGACAGCGCGAACGCGTACGCCGGGTCGTCCAGGTACGCGTCGTGCACCACGATCTGGTCGGCCGAGACGTCCGCGGTCTTGGCCACGTCCAGGCCGTAACCCGACTTGACCACGCAGTACTCACCGTCCGCGCCGAACACGATCGGTTCGCCGTGGGAAAGGTTGATCAGCCGCTCCTCGGCGCCTTCCTTGCGCAGGGCGTCGAAGGACCCGTCGTTGAAGATCGGGCAGTCCTGCATGATCTCCACGAGGGCGGCGCCGCGGTGCTCGGCGGCTCCGCGCAGCACCTCTGTGAGGCCCTTGCGGTCGGAGTCCAGTGCGCGGCCGACGAACGTCGCCTCGGCCCCCAGCGCCAGCGACACCGGGTTGAAGGGGTAGTCCAGCGAGCCCATCGGGGTGGACTTGGTGACCTTGCCGACCTCCGAGGTCGGCGAGTACTGCCCCTTCGTCAGGCCGTAGATCCGGTTGTTGAACAGCAGGATCGTCAGGTTGACGTTGCGTCGCAGCGCATGGATGAGGTGATTGCCGCCGATCGACAGCGCGTCACCGTCGCCGGTGACCACCCAGACCGACAGGTCGGGCCGGGCCAGCGCCAGTCCGGTCGCGATCGTCGGGGCGCGGCCGTGGATGGAGTGGAACCCGTAGGTCTCGAGGTAGTAGGGGAACCGGCTGGAGCAGCCGATACCGCTGACGAACGCGATGTTCTCCCGGCGCAGGCCCAGCTCGGGCAGGAAGTTGCGGATCGTGTTGAGGATGACGTAGTCACCGCACCCCGGGCACCAGCGGACCTCCTGGTCACTGGTGAAATCCTTGGCCTTCTGCGGCTGGTCCGTCGTCGGGACCAGGCTCATCTTGCCCACCGGCGTCAGCCCGAGGTCACTACCCATCACGTCGGTCATGCGTTCACTCCGGTCGCTTCCGTGTCGATGGTGGCCGCAGTTTCGATGGTGGCCGCAGCCAGCCGCGCGAACTTGGCTTTCTCGTTTTCCTTGTCGGCGAGGGTTCCGTCCAGCGCCGAATCGATGATGCTCTCGACTTCGTCCGCCAGGAACGCCATGCCCTCGACCTTCGTCACCGACTGCACGTCGACGAGGAAGCGGCCGCGCAGCAGCAGCGCCAGCTGCCCGAGGTTCATCTCCGGCACCACCACGCGCGAGTAGCGGCCCAGCACGTCACCCAGGTTGGCCGGGAACGGGTTGAGGTGACGCAGCTGCGCGTGGGCCACCTTGATGCCCTTGCGCCGGGCCCGCCGGCAGGCCTCGCCGATCGGTCCGTAGGAGCTGCCCCAGCCCAGCATCAGCAGGTCCGCATCGCCGGTCGGATCGTCGACCTCGAGGTCGTCGACCGCGATGCCGGCGATCTTCTCCTGCCGCAACCGCACCATCAGGTCGTGGTTCTTGGGCTCGTAGGAGATGTTGCCCGAACCGTTCGCCGACTCGAGGCCGCCGATGCGGTGCGCCAGCCCCGGCGTGCCGGGAACAGCGAACTGCCGGGCCAGCGTCTCAGGGTCGCGGGCGTACGGCTGGAACGGCTCGCCCTCCTTGGCGAAGGTGTGCTCGATCCTCTGGTAAGTGCTCACGTCGGGGATGCGCCACGGCTCCGAGCCATTCGCGATCGCGCCGTCGGACAGGATCATCACCGGGGTGTGGTAAGTGATCGCGATCCGCACCGCCTCCACCGCGACGTCGAAGCAGTCCGACGGAGAACGCGGGGCCAGCAGGGCCACCGGCGACTCGCCGTTGCGGCCGAACATCGCCTGCAGCAGGTCGGCCTGCTCGGTCTTGGTCGGCAGACCGGTCGACGGGCCGCCGCGCTGGACGTCGATGACGATCAGCGGCAGCTCGGTCATCACCGCCAGGCCGATGGCCTCCGACTTCAGCGAGATGCCCGGACCCGATGTGCTGGTGACGCCGATGGCGCCGCCGTAGGACGCGCCGATCGCGGCACCGATGCCCGCGATCTCGTCCTCGGCCTGGAACGTCAGCACGTTGAAGTTCTTGTGCTTGGACAGCTCATGCAGGATGTCCGACGCCGGCGTGATCGGGTAGGTGCCCAGCACGACCTGCAGGTCGGCCAGCTGACCGGCGGCCACGATGCCGTAGGCCAGTGCGGAGTTGCCCGAGATCTGGCGGTACTCACCGCTTTTCAGCTTGGCGGGCGCGACCTCGTAGGTGGTGCCGAACGCCTCGGTGGTCTCGCCGTAGTTCCAGCCCGCCTTGAGCGCCAGCACGTTGGCTTCGGCGACATCGGGCTTGCGGGCGAACTTCTCCCGGATGAACGCCTCGCTGTGCTCGAGTTCGCGGCCGTACATCCACGACAGCAGGCCGAGGGCGAACATGTTCTTGGCGCGCTGACCGTCCTTCTTGCTGGCGCCGATGGACTCGACGGCACCGAGGGTCAGGGTGGTCATCGCCACGGCCTGCACCACGTAATCCGACAGTTCTTCGGTCTCCAGCGGGTTGGCGTCGTAGCCGACCTTGGCGAGGTTTCGCTTGGTGAACTCGTCGGAGTTCGCGATGATCAACCCGCCGCGGGGCAGATCGGAGACGTTGGCCTTGAGCGCGGCCGGGTTCATCGCGACGAGGACGTCCGGCCGGTCGCCCGCGGTCAGGATGTCGTAGTCGGCGATCTGGATCTGGAAGGACGAGACGCCCGGCAGGGTGCCCTGGGGGGCGCGGATCTCGGCAGGGTAATTCGGCTGTGTGGCAAGGTCATTACCGAACAGCGCCGCTTCGGACGTGAAGCGGTCACCGGTGAGCTGCATGCCGTCGCCGGAGTCTCCGGCGAAGCGGATGACCACCTTTTCCAGCTTCTGCCGGGGCGCGCCGGTCGCCTTCGCACGCACGGTGCCGTTGTCTGCCACTCGCCTGCCTTCCGTCTTCGTGCTGCTGCCGCTGAGCTCCACCACGCAGCCGCGCTTCGTGGCGAATGTCCGTCGAGTCGCAGTCGCAGCGACGCGCCGTCGACGGACGTGCCCGGAAGTTGGTGTCACTAGCAGTACCGATTATGGCACTTCTCTTAGGCGGGCCTATACCAGGCTCGCGGGCGACCCGCAGGCGGCCACCTGGTGAACGCACAGTTCAGACCCACGAGCGACGGGCCGATCACCGGCGTTTGTGGCGTTGGTCACGTCACCGGGGGGCATGTCGACAGGTGTCAACTCTAAGAATCGGTTACCGATCAGTAGTCAGCAGCTGGCACTAGGCCGGCAGGTTGTACGGCGTGATGACCTGGATCGGAACCGGACGGGCGGGCTCGGCCGGCAAAGCGCCCCGCTCCTGCAGGATCAGCCGGAGCGCGAGACGGGCGTCGGCACGCAGGTCGTTGTGCAGCACCACCGAGAGCCGACCGTCGCGCAGCAGCCTGCGATTGTCGGCGTCGAGGTCGTGGGCCACGAAGATCCGGCACGGCCGCCCCAGCTTCTCGAACGCCGCGACCGTGGCGACGTTGCCGCCGCCGACCGAGTACACGGCCTCGATGCCCGGATTGGCCCGCAGCGCGTCGAGCACCAGGCGTTCGTTGGTGGCGTCGATGCCGTCACTGCCGCTGACCTCGACGATCGAGCGTCCGGACGCCCGCAGCGCCGAGCGGAACCCGACCTCGCGCTCCCCCTCACCGCGGAACACCGTCCGGCTGAGCGTGATGAGCACGTCCGAGGGCGCATCACCCAGCCACTGCTGCACCAGGTAGGCGGCGGTCACCCCGGCTCCGTGGTTGTCGATGCCCACATAGCCGCAGCGGGCGCTGGCCGGGATGTCGGTCGTGTACGTCACCACGGGGACGCCGGAGTCGACGAGGCGGTCGACGGCCTCGGCGACCTCGGGCTCGTCCTGGGCCTTGAGGATCACCCCGTGACTGCCCCGGATCCGGCTCAGCGTCTCGACCGTCTGGGCGGCCGACCCGGACTCCCACAGGTGGAACCGGGCGCGCAGCATCGCGGGCGCGAAGGCAGGCAGTTCGGCTTCGACCGCGGCCCTGAAGGCGTCCGAGAACCGCTGCGGTGTTTGCATGACGACGTCGACGAGGTAGCGCCTGCCGTTGAGCCGTAGCTGGGCACGCTGTTTGTCGAGGTCGGCGATGGCCTGGTTGACCTCGGCGACGGTGTTCTCCCGCACCCCCGGCCTGCCGTGCAGCACCCGGTCGACCGTGGCCTCGCTCAGCCCGCTCTGCTGGGCGATCTCGCGGACCTTGTACCGATGCGCCATGCCGCCCCTTTCTCCCGCGAGCCGACACGAACTCGCGTGATTCCCCCTCCCTCGGCGCGAGTCTGCGTCTCTCGCGGCACTACCTGAGGGGTTTTTGATGGGTCCTTGCCGTTGATTGCGGTCTCGATCACAGCAAGACTAACGGCCATGGCAACACCTCTTCGGTCCCCCGCAACAGCGTGGATCGGCGACTCGGACTGTGACCTCGCCGATTTCCGGCCCCAGGTCGAGCGCGAGACCGACCTCGCCGACTACCCGCACGCCGATGAGGTGCGCGACAACGTCCTGGTGTACTCGACCGCCCTGGCCGACGGCACCGATCGGCGCGCGGTGCAGACCGAACTGATCCGCGCGCTCACGGACGGGCCGGGCGTCGTCGTGTTCGCCGGGGCATTCGACACCGAGGTCATCGACCGCGCCAACGGGGACTACTTCGCGATCATCGACGCCCAGCGCGCCGACGGGCAGGCCGCGGGCGATCACTTCGGCGCGCCGGGTGCCAACGATCGGATCTGGAACGCCGCGCAGAAGCTCGCGCTGCGCGATCCGCAGGTGTTCGCCGAGTACTACGCCAACGACGCGCTCGCTCTGGTGTGCCAGGCCTGGCTGGGCCCGCGCTACCAGGTCACCTCACAGGTGAACGTCGTCAATCCCGGTGGCGCAGCGCAGGTTCCGCATCGCGACTATCACCTGGGGTTCGTTCCCGAGCACCATCTCGCGCAGTACCCGGCGCACATCCACCGCACCTCGCCCGCCTTGACGCTGCAGGGCGCGGTCGCCCACTGCGACATGCCCCTCGAGAGCGGCCCGACCATGCTGCTGCCCTACTCCCAGAGCTTCTCCGGCGGCTACATCGCGTTCAACCGGCCCGACTTCGTCGACTACTTCGCCCACCACCACGTGCAGATACCGCTGCGCACCGGTGATGCGGTGTTCTTCAACCCCGCCCTGTATCACGGTGCGGGAAGCAATGTCTCGACCGGAATCCGGCGGATCGCCAACCTGCTGCAGATCAGCTCACCGTTCGGCCGCGCGATGGAGGCGATGGACCGCACCGCGATGGTGCGCGCGATCTATCCCACGCTGCGGGCCATGCGCGCGGCAGGCCGGCCGCACCACGAGCTGGTGAACGCCGTGGTGGCCACCGCTGAGGGTTACGCCTTCCCCACCAACCTCGACAGCGACCAGCCGCTGGGCAGCCTGGCGCCGCCCAGCCAGGTCGACACCGTGCTCGACGCACTGGAGAACAACCTCACCGAAGAACAGCTCGACCTCATCCTGCGCGACCGCAACGATCGGAGACATCCATGACCACCCTCGGCCTCATCGGCCTCGGCCGCATCGGCACGTTCCACGCCGAGACCCTGACCAATCTGCCGCAGGTGTCCCGGCTCGTCGTCACCGACGAACGACCCGACGTGATCGCCGAAGTGGCGACGAAATTCGGTGCGGCGCCTGCCGATTCGGTGGAAGCCCTGCTGTCGTCCGGTGTCGACGGCGTGGTGGTCGCCGCCGCGACCCCTGCGCACGCGCAGCTCGCGCTGGCCGCCGTGGAACGCGGCCTGCCGACCTTCTGCGAGAAGCCGATCGCCTCGACCGCCGCCGAGAGTGCGCACGTCGCCGGCATCATCGCCCGCTCCGGCGTGCCGGTCCAGGTGGGGTACCAACGCCGATTCGACGCCGCGTTCGCCGCGGTCAAGGAGGCCGTCGACGCCGGCTCCCTGGGCGCCCTGCACACCGTGCGCAGCACCACGATGGATCCCGCTCCCCCACCGATGGACTACATCCGCGGCTCCGGCGGCATCTTCCGCGACTGCGCCGTCCACGACTTCGACACCATCCGCTGGGTCACCGGCCAGGAGGTCGTCGAGGTGTACGCGACGGGCAGCGTCCAGGGCGACCCGCTGTTCACCGAGTACGGCGACGTCGACACCGCGGCCGTGGTGGTGCGGTTCGAAGGCGGCGCACTCGGCGTGGTCTCCGCCGCCCGCTACAACGGCCGCGGCTACGACTGCCGGCTGGAGGTGCACGGCTTCGACGACACCGTCGTCGCCGGCTGGGATCAGAGTGCACCGGTCCGCAACGCCGACCCGGTCACCGATTTCCCCACCGGCCAGCCGCACCACTTCTTCATGGACCGGTTCACCGCCGCGTTCCGCGCGGAGCTGAGCGCGTTCGTCGACGCGGTGGGCGGTGCCCCCATCCGGGGTGCGACCGTCGCCGACGCCGTCGAGGTGGCCTGGATCGCCGATGCCGCAACAGAATCGCTACGCCGTGGCGCACCGGTGACGATCGCGTCCGTGAAGGAGGCACAGCAGTGAAGATCGCAGGAGCACCGATTTCCTGGGGTGTGTGCGAGGTGCCGGGCTGGGGTCACCAGATGGACCCGGACCGGGTGCTCTCCGAGATGCGCCGAGCGGGGCTCAGTGCCACCGAGCTCGGGCCCGAGGGGTTCCTGCCCGCCGAACCGGCCGACCTGGTGGCGACGCTGACCGGTCACGGACTGAGCTGCGTGGGCGGCTTCGTGCCCGTGGTGCTGTTCGACGAGGACCACGATCCGGTCGACGACCTGCGGGCACCGCTGGAGTCGCTGGTCGCTGCGGGCGCGGGGGTGGTGGTACTCGCCGCGATCACCGGCGCGGACGGTTACGACGCACGTCCGGAGCTGTCCGACCGGCAGTGGGAGACTCTGCTGGCCAACCTGGACCGGCTCGCCGCGGTCATCGCCGATCGGGGGCTGGTCGCCGTGCTGCATCCCCACGTGGGGACGCTGGTCGAGACCCGTCCCGAGGTCGACCGGGTGCTCGCCGGATCGAGCATCCCCCTGTGCCTGGACACCGGGCACCTGCTGATCGGCGGGACCGATCCGCTCGAGTTGACCCGCGCGGTCCCCGGGCGGATCAAGCACGCCCACCTCAAGGACGTCGACGCCACCCTGGCGGCCCGCGTCCGGGCGGGCGAGTTGACCTACACCGAGGCCGTCGGCGCCGGCTTGTATGTTCCGTTGGGGCGCGGTGACGTCGACATCGCCGGCATCGTTTCGGCGTTGCAGGACAGCGGATTCGACGGTTGGTACGTGATGGAACAGGACACCATTCTCGACGGCGAACCCGACGGCGACGGTCCGCTCGCCGACGTGCTCGCCAGTGTCGCGTTCCTGACCGGTGCGGTGTCGGGCGTCTCGACGTGAGTCTGCGCATCGGAGTCCTCGGCGCGTCGCGCATCGCCGAGCAGGCGATCGTCGGCCCGGCACAGGAACTCGGACACCGCCTGGTCGCCGTCGCGGCACGGGATCCGCAGCGCGCGAAGGCTTTCGCCGACAAGTACGGCGTCGAGCGGGTGGTCGCCTCGTATCAGGACGTCATCAACGACCCCGAGGTCGACGCCGTCTACAACCCGTTGGCGAATGCGCTGCACGCACCGTGGAATCTCGCCGCGGTTGCCGCGGGCAAGCCGGTGCTGAGCGAGAAACCGTACGCCCGTGACCGCACCGAAGCCGCTCGCGTCGCGGCCGCAGCCGATGCGGCTGGCATCACGGTGATGGAGGGGTTCCACTATCTCTTCCATCCCCTGATGCGCCGCGTGCTCGAACTGGCCGGAAACGGCTCCCTCGGTGAACTCGAGCGCATCCACGTGGCGATGGGTATGCCCGAGCCCACACCCGAGGACCCCCGATGGTCACTACAGATGGCGGGCGGGGCGTTGATGGACCTCGGCTGCTACGCGCTGCACATCCTGCGCCGCTTCGGATCTCCGAGCGTGGTGTCGGCCACGGCGGTGCAGCGCACCCCGGGCGTGGACGAGAGATTCCAGGCCGAATTCGCCTACCCCACCGGTCTTGTCGGCACGATGACCAACAGCATGGTCGACGACGACCATTCGTTCACGCTGACGGTCACCGGGTCACGGGCAGAAGTGCTGGTGCACAACTTCATCAGCCCCGCCCGCGACGACCGTCTCACCATCACGACCGCGGACGGGTCCACCGTCGAGCACCTCGGCACCCGGCCCACCTACACGTATCAGCTGGAGGCCTTCGCTGCTCACGTCGTCGACGGCGCGGCGCTGCCGTTGGATTCCGCCGACGCGGTGGACAACATGGCGCTGATCGACGACACCTACCGGGCCGCGGGCATGGATCCGCGCTGAGCCCGCTTCAGGGGCGTTCGGACTGCTCCACCGCGGCCGCGCGCCGCTCGTGCCAGCGCAGCCGCAACATCAGCAGGTTCCGGTGTGCGCGCCAGCCCACCGACAGGGGATCCCGCCAGACGGGGACGTCCCCCCGGTCGTAGGAAGCACTGTGCATGGCCCCATTGTGCCGCGCCGCCGCCGACTCGGCCTCTGGGCGTGGGAAGCGACACCATGTCGATACCGTGAACGTTGCGTGCGCGGGCGCACCCGCCCGGCGGCTCAGCCCTTGGACGAGCGCAGCTCGTGGGACAGCGCTTCGAGCTCGTCGCCGCCGGCCATCTCCTGCGTGAGGTGCTCGAGGGTGATGTCGTCGTAGGAGCAGTCCAGCTTCTGCCGGCCACGGTTGAGCAGCACGAAATGATCACCGACCAGATGCGCGTGGTGGGGATTGTGCGTGATGAACACCACGCCGAAGCCGGCCTCCTTCGCGGCGGTGATGTACTTGAGCACCACACCGGACTGCTTGACGCCCAACGCTGCCGTCGGCTCGTCGAGGATCAACACCCGGGCACCGAAGAACACCGCGCGGGCGATCGCCACACACTGACGCTGACCGCCCGACAGCGAGCCGATCGGCGCGTCCACGTCGGGCAGATCGATGCCCATCTTCGACAGCTCGGCCAACGTGGTCGCCCGCATCGCATTGGCGTCCAGGCTGAACGGGAAGGATTTGCGGCGCACCTCTTGGCCCAGAAAGAAGTTGCGCCACACCGGCATCAGCGGGACGACGGCCAGGTTCTGGTAGACCGTCGCGATGCCCTTGCCGAGCGCCTCGGCAGGCGAGGCGAACCGGATGGACTCGCCGTCGACGAGCAGCTCGCCATCGGTCTGCTGATGCAACCCGGCGATGATCTTGATCAACGTCGACTTGCCCGCGCCGTTGTCACCGAGGATGCCGGTGACCTCACCGGCGTGCACCCGCAGGCAGATGTCCTTGAGCGCGGTGATGTTCCCGTACGACTTGCCGACGTTGCGCAGTTCCACCAGCGGCACTTTGCCGCCCGACGGTGCGTCGCTGTTCGGCTTCTCCATGGAGATGGTCATCTCATCACTTCTTTGCGGCGTAGTTGCGGAAGGCGTTGTTGGCGATCACCGCGAACAGCAGCATCGCGCCCAGGAAGAACTTGAACCAGTCGGGATCCCAACCGGCGTAGACGATTCCCTGATTCGTCATGCCGAAGATGAACGCACCGATGGCCGCGCCGACCGCGGTGCCGTACCCACCGGTGAGCAGGCAGCCACCGATCACCGCGGCGATGATGTAGAAGAACTCGTTGCCGATGCCCTGCCCGGACTGCACCGTGTTGAATGCGAACAGCAGATGCATGCCGACGAACCAGGCGCAGAAGCCGACGGTCATGAACAACCCGATCTTGACCTTGGTCACCGGTACGCCCACGGCGCGAGCACTGTCGGCGTCACCGCCGACCGCGAAGATCCAGTTGCCGATCCGGGTCTTGAACAGCACCCAGGTCGCGATCGCGGTGAACACCAGCCACCACACCACGGTGATGCGGATGCTGACTCCGAACAACGTGAACGAGGACGCGAACACCTTCTGCGCGGACTCGAAACCGCCCATGTCGCTGACACTTTGGGTGGCGACCTGCCCGGCCACCAGCTTGGTGACCGCGAGGTTGATGCCGGCGAGCATGAAGAACGTACTCAGGGTGATGAGGAAGCTCGGGATCCTGGTTCGCATCACCAGCCAGCCGTTGAAGAACCCGACCGACAGCGACAACACCAATGCCAGCGCGGCACCGATCCACAGATTCAGGTGCAGGTTGTAGGCCAGCATGGACGCCGCGAGCGAGCTGAACGTGACCGCGACACCGGCAGACAGGTCGAACTCACCGCCGATCATCAGCAGGGCGACCCCGCAGGCCATGATCCCGATGGTCGAGCTGGCGTAGAGCACCGTCGCCAGCGACGCCGCTTCCCGGAACGGTCCGGCGACGATCAGGAAGAAGACGAAGATCCCGATCGCGCCGATCGCCGCACCCATCTCGGGCCGAATCAGCAGTCGCTGGAGGCGGTTACGTTCCTTGACCCGCTCGTCGCGGACCACCTTGTGGTCGGCGACGTCGAGATCTGCCTGTGTTGTCATGTCACTCTTCCCAGTCGCTATCGCGTGCCGCCCTTGGCCAATTCGGCCACGGCGTCGATGTTGGACTTGTCGATGAACGAGGGTCCGGTCAGCGTCGCCTGGCCACCACCGATCAGGTTCTTGTTGGTCAGGTACAGCCACAGCGAGTCGACGGCGAGGTAGCCCTGCAGGTAGGGCTGCTGGTCGACGGCCCACGTCACCTGATCGCTCTTGATCGCGTCGACCAGTGCCGCGTTGGTGTCGAACGTGACGATCTTGGCGTTGCTGTTCGCGTTCTTCTTCGACTGCACAGCGGTCAGTGCGATCGGCGCACCGAGTGCGACGACCGTGTCGATCGACGGATCCTGCTGCAGTTTGGCCGTGATCGTCGATTCGACCGACGGCATGTCCTTGCTGTTGACGTTGAGAATCTCGCTCTGGCCCTTGAAGCCCTGCTTGACACCGGCGCATCGGGATTCGAGCGCGACCTGGCCCTGCTCCTGAATGACGCAGACGATCTTCTTGGCGCCGTCGGCGTTGAGCTTCTCCCCCGCCGAGATGCCTGCCAGCTTCTCGTCCTGGCCGAAGTACTCCTGGACACCCATCGACTTCCAGTTGTCGAAGCCGGAGTTGAAGGCGACGACCGGGATGTTCTTGGCCTCAGCGGCTTTCACCGCGGGAGCCATCGCGTCGGGCTTGGCCAGCGTGACGGCGATGCCGTCGACGCCGCTGTCGATCGCGCTCTGGACGAGGTTCGCCTGATTGGGCGCCTCCGGGTCGTTGGAGTAGCGCAGCTCGATGTTGTCCTTCTTGGCCGCGGCCTCGGCACCCTTGCGGATCAGGTCCCAGAAGGAGTCACCCGGGACCTCGTGGGTGATCATGGCGACCGTCATGCGGGGCGTGTCGACGGAACCGCCGCCGCCACCGCCCTGGCCCGAGTCAGCCGGCTTGCCACCGGTCGACGAGCACGACACGAGCGCCAGCGCCATAACGCCCGCCCCGGCGAAGGCCGCAAGCCGCTTCAACGTCATCATTTCTCCTTGTCTCCGAGATCTCGCGTCGCCCTCGCCACTCCCCCGCGGGTTGTGCCGGGCGCCACGCCTCAGGAGTGATGTAATACGGCTCACAGCAGAAAGTCAATACTTTGTCCTGACATTAGGACTGCATGTCATAGGGTGGGCGCATCCCGGCGACGACGAGAGGATGCTGTGATGAGCTTTCAGCTGGCGGTTTGCGCCGAAATGGTGTTTCGCGATCTGCCGATCGTCGAGCGGGTGAGGAAGATCCACGACCTGGGTTTCGCGGTCGAGATCTGGAGCTGGCACGACAAGGACCTCGATGCGCTGGCCGCCACCGATGCGGTGTTCACCTCGATGACGGGCTACCTGCACGGCGACCTCATCGACGCGGCCACCTGCGACGAGGTCGTCCGCACCGCTGAGCTGAGCGTGAAAGCCGCAGCAACACTGGGTGTTTCGCGTCTGAATCTGCACACCGCCGAATTGGTCGACGGGCAGGCCGCCCGCCCGCGCCACCGCGCGACCGGTCAGATGTGGCTGACGGCGGCGCGCACGCTCGAGCGCCTCGGCGAGCTCGGCGCGGCCGCCGGCGTCACCTTCGTCGTCGAGAATCTGAACACGATCGTCGACCACCCCGGCGTGCCGCTGGCCCGCGCCAAGGACGTGCTGGCACTGGTCGAAGGAGTGGGTCATCCCCGCGTGAAAATGATGCTCGACCTCTACCACGCCCAGATCGGCGAGGGGAACCTGATCGAGCTGGTGCGCCGCTGCGGGCCTGCGATCGGCGAGATCCAGGTGGCCGACGTGCCAGGCCGCTGCGAACCCGGCACCGGCGAGATCAGGTACCCCGCCATCGCTGCCGCCCTGCGCGACATCGGTTACACCGGCACCATCGGCATGGAGGCCTGGGCCGCCGGCGACAGCGTGACCGCACTCGAACGGTTCCGCGCGGCTTTCGGCTGAGTCAGCGATCGACGAGAGTGGTGTCGAAGTAGTACCGCGACGCGCGGTAGCAGTGGTTGCCGTACTCCACCGCAGCACCTGAATCGTCGAATGCGGTGCGCGCCATGGTGAGCAGCGGGGCGTTCGGCTTCTCCTCGAGCAATCCTGCCTCGACGCGGGTGGCGCCACGGGCCCCGATGCGCTGACGCGCCAACCGGATGTGTACACCCCGGGCCCGCAACGACTGGTAGAGCCCGTTCTTCTCCAGTTCCTCGGCATCAGGGGCGATCTCGAGAGGAAGATGGTTGGTCATCACCGCGAGCGGCTCACCGTTGGCGCAGCGCAGCCGCTGGATCGACACCACCTCGCGGTCCTGGGCGAGGTTGAGCTCCCGGGCGATCTCCTCGTCCGGCGGCCCCACGCGGTAGTCGAGCAACCGGGTGGTGGGCTCCTGCCCGGCGCGGGCCAGATCGTCGAACAAACTCGTCAATTCGACGCGGCGGTGCACCGGGTTCTGCACCACCTGGGTGCCCACCCCGCGTTTGCGCACCAGCAGGCCTTTGTCCACGAGCTCCTGGATTGCCCGCCGGGTCGTCGGCCGCGACAGCGTGAGACGCTTTGCCAACGCCAATTCGTTCTCGAAGCGGTCACCCGGGGCGAGCTCGCCATCTCTGATCGCCGCCTCGATGGCCTGGGCGAGCTGGTAGTAGAGGGGAACAGGACTCGACCTGTCGAGCTCCACGGACACAGGCACGTCGGGCTCCGATCTCGAGTTTGCCGGACCAGCAGTCGCCACAGGGTAGCACCGAATGCCATAAAGATAGAATGTCAGGACAAACTATTGACATGGCGCCGTGACGGGAGGCACAGTCGTAGGCGGCCACCCAGACCGATTCAGCGGAGCGACTTGTGATGACCCCCCAGCCCTACGACGTCCTCGCCATCGGGCGCAGCGGCGTCGACGTGTATCCCCTACAGATCGGCGTCGGTCTCGAGGACGTCGAGACCTTCGGCAAATTCCTCGGCGGCAGCGCGGCGAACGTCACGGTGGCCGCCGCGCGTCTGGGTAACCGTGCGGCGCTGATCTCCGGCGCCGGCGACGATCCGTTCGGTCGCTTCGTGCGCGCCGAACTCGCCCGTCTCGGCGTGGACAACCGGTTCGTCGCCACCCATGGCGAATTCCCGACTCCCGTGACCTTCTGTGAGATCTTCCCGCCCGACGACTTCCCGCTGTACTTCTATCGCAAGCCCAGCGCCCCCGACCTGCAGATCCGGCCCGACGAAATCGACGCCGAGGCGGTGCGCTCGGCTCGCCTGTTCTGGGCGACGGTCACCGGACTGTCCGAAGAACCCAGCCGCAGTGCCCATTTCGCCGCGTGGGAAGCACGAGCCGGGGCGAGCGTAGCGACGGGGAATGAACACAGCCGACGGGCCCTGACCGTGCTCGACCTCGACTACCGACCGATGTTCTGGGACTCTCCCGCCGCCGCCACCGAGCAGGTGCGTGCGGCGCTGGCGCACGTGACCGTCGCCGTCGGCAACCGTGAGGAGTGCGAGATCGCCGTCGGCGAGTCCAACCCGCACAAGGCCGCCGACGCGCTGCTCGACCTCGGCGTCGAACTGGCGATCGTCAAGCAGGGCCCGCGCGGTGTGCTCGGCAAGACACGACACTCCTCGGTGACCGTCGCGCCCAACGACGTCGACGTCGTCAACGGCCTCGGCGCAGGCGACGCGTTCGGCGGCAGCCTGTGCCACGGCCTGCTGCACGGGTGGTCACTGGAGAAGACCTTGCGCTACGCCAACGCCGCGGGTGCGATCGTGGCGGGCCGGCTCGAATGCTCGACCGCCATGCCGACGGCCGCCGAGGTCGCCGAACTGGCCGAACAGACCGCAGAGGACGCCGTCAATGTCTGAACCCGCTGTGTGCGCTGACTATTCGGCGATCACCGAGCTGCGTGCCACCGATCCCGGCGCGATCGCGCGGGCATGGCAGAACCGCGCCACCCGGCCCACGATGCGCGGCAACGGTCGGCTGATGATCGTCGCCGCCGACCACCCGGCACGCGGCGCCCTGTCCGTCGGGTCCCGGTCCACCGCGATGAACAGCCGCACCGATCTGCTCGACCGACTGCGCGCCGCGCTGGCCGATCCCGGTGTCGACGGGGTGCTGGCCACCGCCGACATCCTCGACGACCTGATGCTGCTCGGCGCGCTCGAGGACAAGGTCGTGTTCAGCTCGTTCAATCGGGGCGGGCTCGCCGGTTCGTCGTTCGAACTCGACGACCGGATGACCGGCGCGACGGCGGCTTCCACCGCGGCCGCCCGGATGAACGGTGGAAAGATGTTGTGCCGCATCGATCTCGGCGATCCCGGTACCGTCGCCACGTTGGCGTCCTGCGCTCAGGCCGTCGACGACCTCGCCGCGCACGGTCTGATCGCGATGCTCGAGCCGTTCCTGTCGACCCGCATCGACGGCAAGGTCCGCAACGACCTGTCCCCCGACGCGGTGATCAAGTCCGTTCACATCGCCCAGGGGCTGGGCTCGACGTCTGCGTACACGTGGATGAAGCTGCCCGTCGTCGACGAGATGGACCGGGTGATGGACTCGACCACGATGCCCACCCTGCTGCTCGGCGGAGATCCCACCGATCCGGACGAAGCGTTCGCCAGTTGGGAGAAAGCGCTCGCGCTACCGTCCGTGCGCGGACTGATCGTCGGACGCACCCTGCTGTACCCGCCCGACGACGACGTCAGTTCGGCCGTCGCGAACGCGGTGGCGCTGGTCCGATGAACTGCGAGGTCCGATGAACTGCGAGGTCCGATGAACTCCAGGCTCTACATCCCCGCCAACAGCGCCGAGGCGCCGTTCACCGTCGCGATCACCGCGGAGGACGCCGGTTGGGCCGAATCATCCCTGCACGTGGTCGATCTCGGGGACGGTACGCAGATGTCGCTGCAGACCGACGGTACCGAGGTGATGATCCTGCCGCTCGCCGGTGCCGCCACGGTCGAGTGCGACGGTGAGACGTTCGCGCTCTCCCCCCGCGGATCGGTCTTCGACGGCCCCGCCGACATGGTCTATCTCGGCATCGACCAGACCTACACCCTGTCGGGTCGCGGGCGGATCGCGATCTGCGGGGCCAGGGCGTCCACGTCGTACCCGAACCGCCGGGTCGCCGCTGCCGACGTGGCGGTCGAATTGCGCGGTGCGGGCAACTGCAGCAGGCAGGTGCACAACTTCGGCACCGCGACGACGTTCGAGGCCGATTCGCTGATCGCGTGCGAGGTCATCACGCCCGGCGGCAACTGGTCGAGCTACCCCGCCCACAAACACGACGAGAACACCGACGTCGAGACGCAGCTCGAGGAGATCTACTACTTCGAGGTCGACGAGAGCCCCGCCGGCACACCAGGATTCGGCTATCACCGGGTGTACGGCACCCCGGAGCGGCCGATCGAGGTGCTCGAGGAGGTCCGGACCGGCGACGTGGTGCTGGTGCCGCACGGTTACCACGGTCCGTCCATCGCCGCCCCGGGTCACCACATGTACTACCTCAACGTGATGGCCGGCTCGGGCCCCACCCGGGCCTGGCTCATCTGCGACGACCCCGACCACACCTGGTTGCGCGCCAGTTGGGAGCACCAGGAGATCGACCCCCGCCTGCCGTTCACCCCGAGTCGAGGAGAGTGACCCGTGGTCTCCACCGCACCGAAGTCGACCGAGAAGCTGGCCGACACCGAACCCACCGTGCGACTCACCGTCGCACAGGCTGTGGTGCGCTTCCTGGCCAACCAGTACGTCGAGCGAGACGGCGAGCGCCACGAGTTCTTCGCCGGATGCCTGGGCATCTTCGGCCACGGTAACGTCGCCGGCATCGGACAGGCGCTGTTGCAGGACGAGATCGAGGCGTACGAAGCCGGTGTCGAACCGGGCCTGAAGTACGTGCTCGGCCGCAACGAGCAGGCCATGGTGCACACCGCGGTCGCCTACGCCCGTCAGCAGGACCGCCTGCAGGCGTGGGCGGTCACCGCAAGCATCGGCCCCGGCTCGTCGAACATGCTCACCGGTGCGGCCCTGGCCACCATCAACCGCCTGCCGGTGCTGCTGCTCCCCTCGGACACCTTCGCCACCCGGGTGAGTTCGCCTGTGCTGCAGGAGCTCGAGCTGCCCAACAGCGGTGACGTGACGGTCAACGACGCGTTCAAGCCGCTGTCGCGCTTCTTCGACCGCGTGTGGCGTCCCGAGCAACTGCCCGCCGCCCTGCTCGGCGCGATGCGAGTGCTCACCGACCCCGCCGAGACGGGCGCTGCCACGGTGTCGCTCCCCCAGGACGTGCAGGCGCAAGCCCACGACTGGCCGGAATCGCTGTTCGCCGAACGCACGTGGCACATCGCCCGCCCGCTTCCCGAACGGTCGGTGATCGCCCGGGCGGCCGAGGTCGTGCGCTCGGCACGCAGACCACTGATCGTGGCCGGTGGCGGAGTCATCTACTCCCGCGCCGACGACGCATTGGCGCACTTCGCCGCGCGGACCGGAATCCCGGTATGCGAGAGCCAAGCCGGTAAGGGATCGCTGCTGCACGAGCATCCCCAATCCGTCGGTGCCGTCGGCTCGACCGGCACCACGGCCGCCAACGCGCTCGCCGGCGACGCCGACGTGATCATCGGCATCGGCACCCGCTACAGCGATTTCACGTCGGCGTCGCGCACCGCGTTCAACAATCCCGACGTCCGGTTCGTCAACATCAACGTCACCTCGCTCGACGCCGTCAAGCAGGGCGGCATCAGCGTCGTCGCCGACGCTCGCGAAGCGCTCGAGGCACTCGCCGGCGCACTCGGCGACTACACCGTCGACGACGACTACCGCACCCGCACAACCGAACTGATGACCGAGTGGAACGACACGGTGTCGGGTGTGTACGAGACGTCCGACGGCGTCGCGCTGAACCAGAACCAGGTGATCGGGCTGGTGAACACGCTCTCGGATCCACGCGACGTCGTGGTGTGTGCGGCCGGATCGATGCCAGGCGATCTACACAAGCTGTGGCGGATGCGCGACCGCAAGGGCTATCACGTCGAATACGGCTATTCGTGCATGGGTTACGAGATCGCCGGCGGTATCGGGGTGCGGATGGCCGCGCCCGACCGGGACGTGTTCGTCATGGTCGGCGACGGCTCCTACCTGATGATGGCGACCGAGATCGTGACCGCCGTCCAGGAGGGCGTCAAGATCATCCCGGTGCTCGTGCAGAACCACGGGTTCGCCTCGATCGGGGGGCTCTCGGAATCGCTGGGCTCGCAACGCTTCGGCACTGCCTACCGCTACCGCAGCGACGACGGCCGCCTCGACGGCGACACCTTGCCCGTGGACCTGGCCGCCAACGCCGCGAGCCTGGGCGCCGACGTCATCAAAGTGGCGACGGCCGCCGAATTCAGCGATGCGGTCAAGGTCGCGAAGGCCGCCGACCGGATCACCGTGATCTACGTCGAGACGGACCCCCGCATCTACGCGCCGGACAGCCACTCCTGGTGGGACGTCCCGGTCAGCGAAGTGTCCTCGCTGGACTCGACACAGCAGGCCTACCAGCGCTACGCGGACTGGAAGAAAGTCCAGCGCCCGTTGATCAACCCGTCCGACCGCCCCTGACCATGAGAAGAGAGAAGACGACGTGAACACCATCTCGCACTGGGTCGATAACGAAGAGTTCGCTGGGGACAGTGGTGTGTCGGCGCCGGTGACCAATCCGGCGACCGGGCAGGTGACCGGTCAGGTCGCGCTGGCCTC
>Ga0247757_10001048_pt1 | contig 20139 bp, 14 predicted proteins | sample UWRJL126311R4_FD_180929 | JGI IMG/M metagenome (GOLD analysis project Ga0247757, IMG submission 180929) | Plant litter microbial communities from Arlington Agricultural Research Station in Wisconsin, United States - UWRJ-L126-311R-4 | ecosystem: Environmental > Terrestrial > Plant litter >... | reverse complement strand
TCAGACCACCAAGATCCCACTCTCAGCGCTACGCACCTTCTCCCAGAGACGCAGGCCATCGTGCTTCTGAAATTCTCGCTGGTATTGGGGGACGCGGTTCTCGCGGAAGATCCAGCTGCGGAATTGTCAGTGGCGGCCGATGATGGGACGACCCGGCAAGGACCAGTCTCTGCGGGCGCGCCGACACTATCAATCACACGGATAGCTGCAGGAAGACGTACCCTGCCATTTTGAAGAGTGGAGAGGGGTTTGCGGGCGTGATGCGGAGGCAATGGGTGGGTTGGTGGTGGTCGTTCGAGTGATGAGGTCCGGCGTCGACTGACCCAAGAAGCCAGAGCCCGTGCCAAGGTTGTTAGTCAGCATAATTCTCAAATGAGCATCCCTGCGACGCTGCTATCTTGTCCGTCTTTCGTCGTCAATGGTTTGATGCCTTCCTCGAAGCCTGCAGTTTCATGCCACCGGCCCTGGACAGGCTTCTCACCAGCCCGTCTGCGTTGAGATTGCTTCGCATCATCGTTGATTCACCCTCGTTGCCCACAACAATCCTGAGCGCTGCCCATTGTTGTAGTCGCGTATCGCCTCGCCGCAACTATTCGCTGAATCGGAAGCCACCAGTCACCCAAAAATGGAGACATTGGAAAGAAGAATCTCGATCAAACCAAGGGAATATAGAATTGGAAAGCAACGGCGACCTACCGAAACGGAAAGATTTGGATACCGGGCCGTGCGCAGATGCTACAGAGCTTGCTGGGAGGCTTCAGGAATATGAAAAGCTTTTCGGAGTATCCGGAGTCCTCCAGGTGTGGATGGACCGAAGTAATTACAGCATTGATCTTCCTACTACGTATACGCCTTACGCCGACTTCCTATGGGGGACTTTCATTAAAGTTCCGGATCTCGTCCCTTCAGTCATTCATCATGCTGCCGAGCTATACCACAAAACCGGTGACGTGTATCCGCATTTGTACGAGCTGTGTATGGGCTACTGGCTACCGCAAGATCGACATGCGCAAGATGCAATACAATACCACAATCAATTGCGACACAGACTTGGGCTGCGTCAATTCCCGTTAAGATATCTTGCATGTCAGGGCAGGCAAAGTTTCACCATCAGAACATACGAAACTTTACTAGAAGTGTACAAAGCCAGCAGCGAAAGAGACGTGTATGATGAAATCGTCCCTGTGCTTTATGCAAAGGGTTACACTGCTATGGCACGCAGTTGGCATACGGCATGTGTTGAAAGAGGAGATCTTCCTTCCCGTCGTACGGCTACATACCCTATGGTGCAGAGGCTGATGGCAGAAGGCGCAACTTCTCGCAATCATAAAAACCGTCTTATTGGCAAGATGGTCAACAGGTTGCAAAGCAGACAGCCTGAAATGAACGAGGACCTAGTGCGCCGTCTGCGAGGCCGTGACATTGCCCCTGTTCGACTTGAAGACTCATTTTGCGCCAAGATGTTCGCTACCAGAGCGCTTCCTATTGACTCTGTTATAAAGGGGCTTAATATGATCGGCGTCAACGAGATCGGTCCTTTGGCCGTCCAAGCCATGGCAGTCAACGTCGATCCTATAACAGAGCTCCATGGGAAATTTGAGGACTTGAAAGCAGCAGGTATCGCACTGCAAGGCTGCGTTTTTTCATTGGCACTCGAAAAATTCGCCATGGAAGCCAAATTTGTGCTTGTAAAGAGCATGCTGCAGAGTGATCAGCACCCTGAAGTGTACGATGACATGAAACTTCAAAAAGAACTATTGGATTGCTATGTTTCTCAAAAAGACTGGCCTCAAGCTCATCGGACCATTTCTATCTTAACGCTGTTTCATAATGATCCTGCGGTGGAGGGTTGGAACATGCTTCTACAAGCTCAGCTCATAAGCCTTCATCTGCATGATGCGATGGAAACCTTACAGAGTATGCGAAACGAAGGTGTCCGCGTCAGCGGTTCATCCTTGAAGATGATAAAGAGCTGTCTTCGCCCACGACACCGTGCGCGGCAACCTGTTCAACAAGGAAAACCGTTCGATGACCTGCGTTTCGTCACACGCTCTTTTATAACAATACTTGAAGGGGGGCTGGCATGGATACCACCGTTGACTTGGCGGGAGGTTCTTCGTCGATATGGGATGGTGGGGCGCTTCCGTGAGCTTCAACGACTTGTTTATTGGCTTTTGGGCTGGTATGCACCACGACATGGAACAACATTCAAAAACGTCCCTATACCAAGCTTTCAACGAAGTGCAGCTGAAAGGCTCGCAATCACATATCCTGAACACAAACATTACTGGAATTATCAACCGGCTCACAAGACGGATGATTCGCGTCATCCCATACACATGTTATTTCCTCATGGTTTCCAGCAAGGTCTTATTGTGTGGGGTTTTCGGGCTGGAATTCTCCCGCATGCTCGTCTCGAGCAAAACATGTTGTCATATGTTGGCGCCAAGAAGCGAGTTCGCAAGCGGCTGTTGAGAGAGGGTGCCATTAAGCACCTGCATTGGACTACGGGGCTTCAGACACTTGCCCAGCTACGGGATTACGGTGCCTTTGTGGATCTAGTGACCGTGTATTCAGCTCTTGAGATGATGTACACCGTCCTTTTTGGCCATGGTTGGTCTGCCGTACGGGCAAACCGAATCATGAGACAAGTCCACAACGTCTCGCACGACGAGTTTGTCCGCGAAATCAACCGAGTGTGGGGGACGCCTCTGTACGCTGAAAACTCGCGCAGCCTTCATAGGATTCATACTGCCCAAGAACTCAATATAGATGCTTGGGACCGTCCGCTTCGACCACCCCAAGAGGCAGTTCGCAAGTCTTCTGGTACAGGACCTTGGGGTCGCCCGCTTCAATCGCCTCAAGAGGCAGAGCAACAAAGCCTTCGATGAAGGCAAGAGGCTCGTCCTCGGGGCGTGTGACTCGCGCGCGGTAGCTCGGTCAGCTTTATAAGGAACGATGCTATGAACAGTGCAAGCGGACCCCGCTATCAACGCCCAAAAATGGAAACGATAGGAATTGTTTACGGTACTGATATAGATTATACGAAGAAGGTTGTATCTACTTGTTGTCCGGGTGTGTTGACCCAGTTTTTGAATCAACGTCATATACAAGCTACTGAGATGTCTAAGTTGGCAGCTTGAGGGAGAAAACCAGCTTCTCTTTCAACATAGGTGTCGTGTCGTCCACCAAAGTCCGAATATCATCTGACACTATTTCGATGAGTAAACAGATTTTAAAGTGCAATGATCGGTTTGACTGCGGTGCACCATGCTGTTCACGTGGGATACCGAGTGACGTGCAATGTACACACGGGCGGCTAGTAGGATTATCATGTTGAACGATGACGGCAGCATCATCTGGAGAAGAGTTGCAACCAAGAGAGCTTTGAAAAGTCAGCGATATCGCCATACTTGGTACCGGTACGCTGTTGGGTGACGCAGGGTCTGATCTGCCGAAGTCGGTGTAAGCCTCAGTGCGGCGTTACTCGTCCACCTAGCGCTGGTTAATGGAAAAGCTATCGTTCAAAGGTGAAGCCGCCGCAGACCATGGCGCAGTCTGCTCCGATCCAATATATAAATCCGATCTATGCTCAAAAGACGTGCTGTGCATAGCGGAGCTACTTCGGGCGTGGCCTTCGAGCCAGTTTTTGGAGGAAGCCCAATCATGGGAAAAAGCAGGCTATCCATTTCCAAAGCTCTACCTACGTAGTATGCCATGTGTACGGGCGGTGAAAGCCTCAATGCCATGATAGTGGGGCAGTGTAGCTTCTGCAGGTCACCGAACTGCTTAGCTGGACGAGTGTCAGACTATTTTTGAAATCAGCCGTGCTGTGGATGGACGCCTATTGCTGGAAGTAGCATGATCTTCGGGATTTAGTACACTTTATCCACTGTTGGGCTTTCGGCGAACTGTATGGCGGTCGTTCTACACGTGGAGACTTGATGGTGTTTCAGGCTAGCACGAAATAGCGGTGTGTAGCGGTGAAAGCCCTGACTAGAAACTCAGCAAAGGATATCCCTGAATGACAATTCTTCCGGCTTTTACCCTACCAAGGAACAAGAGTGCGTGTGGTTGACAGTTGCGGGGAGCAGGAGTTTCGACAAGAACTAAAAGGCTGGATGACGTCGTCGCCGGAAAAAAAAATGGAACTTGGATGCCGGGTTTGGGCAGAAACAGAAATTGCACTGCCTGGTTGCTGACTATACCAACAACTTGAAGACAACCGCATTGGTCATTGTGTTAGAAGACGACGTTGGTAACGTGTGCCATCCCACTCATGCTCTCGTAATACACTGTGGCGTTCACAACGGTGTAGCGCTTGGGCCCAGTGGCAATCCCCTGAACACCAAGAGGTTCTTGAGATTGTTAACAGGCCGATTTGCAGATATCAAGTTTGTAACAAAAATGTTGTGGCTTGCCCACGGAACAACTGTCACTGCCTCGTGGCAGGCTGCCTAGTTTCGGCCTTGATCAACTAACATCAGGTTACCATCGTGTTGACAACCGCTACAAAGTTTAAACCACACCCAGCATGTGAATATTCAATTAATTCTGGAATATGTTGGCGAGCTGAAGTTGTGGTTGGCTGGTCTAGGCGACCGGCGCACACCGAAGATGCAGGGCATGGGGGATTGCAGGTGACACCATGATAGAGTTCTGACATGAGGACCCTTCAATCCGGATCCTGGGATACGATCACCAGTAGAAGAAACATCACACGTGGAAATTGCGCGGAGAGTACGGAGGCTGGGCTGAGAACTGCGTAAGCTGTGGTTGAGCGCATGGGGTGGGTGGTGTAAGCGACACCGATCGTCGCTTGATTACGCCTACAAGGCGAGAGGGCAGCTTTCAGGATTCAAGGGCACGGCGACGCTAGAAAGGGAACAGACGACACGGAGAAACCGGTATGGAGCTGCAGACAGAACATGAGGCCGGCACAAATGGCCGCGCGCACCGCGGAAACGTAAAGGGGGTGTGGAAGGCGATGGCAAGCACACAGCAACTGGAGACCAATAATGGCAGACACCAGCTGATGGTACCATAGTCAGCAGCAGGCCAAGAATGGGGTGGTGTATAGGATGTATAGGACGTATGGGGTGTGTTTACGCGGACTGAAACAGTATGAATTCCATTACAGGCAGAGGTGGACTGCAGCCAGATACGGCAAGGCGTCTGGGGCATCTGCAGTGGTAACTGAGGCGTCGGCCAGCCAGCCAGCCGCAGACTCCGACAAACGAACTCGAGGTGTTATTGAGGGCGCGAGGGGCGCGAGGGCGTAAGGCTGGGGTGGAAGCATGTATGGCGGATGCTGGCTGCAGCAGCTGGCCAGGACAGCCCCACTGCGCGCCGGCACACGCTCGGCGGCATTCTGCTGCTGTTCACGCTGCTTGCTCAATTGCACAGCATCCGCGACAGCCCCGGCCCCAGCGATCGCCAGTGTCCTGCATTAACGGCCGTCGCTGCTGTGGACGCTGTGGATGCCGTGGACGGTGTGCTGCATGCGACCGGCCGGGGATGCAGGGGAGTCATGGTAGGCAGCAGATGACCGGCTCCCAGTCGTCCTCAGCACACCATCACACCCATCATGTGTCGAACCAGCGCCCACGCGGCATGTCATCCACACTTTCTCGCCTTGGAATTCTGCTTCATCCGCCCATGCTGAACTAAGCTTCCCGCCCACGGCCGCGCTAATGTACGCCGGATGCAGCTGCAGTCGTCTGTACGATTGCATGAGCCGCGCCGATTATCTCCCTGTCCTGTCTATATAATCACTGCTCACGTCCTCATCCTGCAGCACCTGCCCATTCCATTTCGAGTGTGCTCGCGGAGGATTCAGATATAACCTGTCCGCTGGTCCCACTCGTCTTCTCTTGCCACCTTCTCCCAGTTAGGCACCATCTTGTCTCACTCTATGAATCATCCCCTGTCTGCCTACATCCTGTCCGCTGCGCCCCAGTGTTAATCCACGCGTCTCTGCAAGAGGCCGTCTGCAAGGGCCACATATAAAACTATCGCGCCCCTCCGCTTCTTCGTTACCTTCTGTTCCGCTGGCCCAACTACGAGACCAGTCAGTCACTACTGCACCATTGTTGCCCTCAGACTGCGCCGCACCGTCGCCTCAGGTATCAACCGGCTCCAGGCCGGAGAAGAAAAAGAGTTTCCGAAGCATTACGTTTGTTCAGGTTGAGCATAGCACCAAGCCTTCGCTCCCTGTCCGGCGCTCTTCCCGGTTTCGATCGATCAAGGACATCGTATCAACCATGCCATCCTACCTTCGCAGCCCCAGGAATTCCAGGTCGTACTCCTTCCCACCATGCATCGACAGCATGGATTTTGCCCTGACGCCCGAGGCCGATCTCCCGGACATTGACGAGGAACCATTCGCGCACTTCCTCACTCCAGTGGCCGAGGAAGATGACCCCTACGACCCCTTTTCCCTGAGCGCGGGCATCATCGTGCACGACGGCCCTCATGCGTCCAAGGCGTCCAAGTTCAAGTCGAACGTGGCCGAGAAATGGGCTCGATATGTCAAGAGCAACCACGCCCAGCTTCACACCCGCTACCACCTCCCGCAGATAGAGGAAGACGACGAGTCCTTCATGCAGCTTGAGGACGACCGTTTGAACGACACGCCATACGTCGCCACCCACCTGACCCCACCGAGGATCACCATCACTGAGCCCACCCGTGGCCGTGCTCAAGAGCTTCTATCACGCAAGACGCGCAGCCGCCGCAGGTACTCACGTACACTGTCAGGCCATCGCCACTCATGGAGGGAGCCTAGCCCTGATCTATTCACGGTAGATGAATCCGAATCGGAAGAAGACGACCTGCCTGTTCTCAGACGCTCCAAGGCGAAGAAGACCAAAGATGGCGTCGAGCGACGACGGTCATCTCGCTCACGCGTACGATCCGAAGTTACAGAAAAGGCAAGACTATGAAGGGGAGAGACACAAGTGCAAGAGTAGCATGTTACACAAGAAGGACACATGGTACAGGCAGTGGAGGCCACTAGCATTGGGCGGCGTTGTTGGCGCATTTTACTTTCAGATATCGTGGCATTTTCCGGCGCAGGTGGCTTTTTGCATTGCATACATTCTCAACATTTCTGGACGTCAGCTTAGTCTCTTCTCTTTTTTTTTTTTCTTTTTTTTTTCTGGCTGCATATTCATTCCGTCGATCATCTACATCGGGCAATGTTATTGGAGGTCTGTCTGCATTGGGCGGCGTCGCGGCGTGAGCATTTACATCTGCATGCTAGATACAGTTAGTACATATACACATATGCATATGTGAGAACACAAGTTGCAGAAGGTTGCTGCACCTAATACATTTTACATTTTATGATTCGGTACTTCTGTCTTCCTCTGCACTCCTGTCTCTGTGATGGTTGATAGATAGCGCTCGGCAATCCGGCACATCACCCATGACTCGATCTTCGCCTTTGTTGGCGACGATCACCCTCTCGCTCCGGACCCGCTATTGTAGTCGTCGTGTACGCTAACGTAGCTGCAAGGCTTTGCCCTGCGTTCCCAACTGCAGCGTGACTTCATCACTGCACAGCAGCGCGCTTGCCGCCTGCGTCCAGTCGGCGAAATCACGGAGGATTGCAGATAGGAGATGCGAAGACGAGTAGTATGCCTTGGATTGCTCGTTTCCCTTCCCCGCATCTCCCCTCTTCTACCGCTTTTAGGTGCAGATCTCGCTTCGAGGCGTACACTTCGGATCCACGTGCCTTTTGGGGAGTAACAAGGGCTGCTTTCGTCGTCGATCGCTGCGCTGCTGAGGCTGAAAGCTGAAGGGTGCAGAGTTGCAAAGAGGTCTTGACGTAGAGGCGAAATCATGTACTCGTCAGTGATGATGTGTGGTACTTCATGCAGTGGCTTCCTTGTCGGCCAGTCAACGCTGTATCGGCCTTGGGTGCCCACCAATACTCATGGTGAAACTGAATGGATGTGTAAAGAAGCCCGACTCCGGAAGCGCGCAGTCGCGGTCGGCGAATGGGAGCCAGATCCGTCTTGGCCTATCAAAGGATCGGATGCCCTGCTCCTGCATCCTCCCTTGCGTATACATCAGCATATGTGGTGGTTGGGGGAACAATCGGCGTTTTTAGACTGGGATCTTTTATGTCCGACTCTCGGGGTGGCCTGTCGTGGCGGTATCGCTACGACCCAGTGCATTCGTGTGGGGGGTACGAATGCAGTATGACATCTTCGCCTGGGCATGAGGATGCAGTCCCTCGTTGGGCATGAATGTTTACTGTACTGAAGTTGATCGTCTGCGAAAAGGCACTGAAGTGGGTCAGAAAATGACGGGAAATAGTGACAGTGCATGCATACGGCAGATGGTAGGAATGCACAATCTAACTAGAACTCGCCCACCAAGGGTGATCCATGATTCGTGTCTCTCTAACAGATAACAAACGCTATGCTTGTCTTCGAAGGGATAGGATCCTGGGCCCACAACCAGTATCCTGTAACATCGTGCCGTCTCTTTATTCGCGATCATCTCTTCCATCAACCCAGCTGGTACAGTTCACACACCGTTTAGCCTTTTCACTGATATACTTCCTGCAGTACTTGCACTTCACCTGCTTCTTGACGATATTATCATCGGTTGTCCTGCTGTACACGCTCGCGATAATCCATAAGCTGGCAGCGATCAATAAGAACCGTACGATCTTGTCTAAGAACGAGCCATAGGCAAACACAACGGCGCCATCAGACAACGCTTGGTCTTTGGTGTTGTAACCGTTGGAGATGGTCTGGTTGTAGTTCGGGCCATGTTTCAGTATCGCGAACTTCTCGTCCAGATTTCGGGCAAGGAAGGGGAGTAAAGAGACTATGGGGAGGATGATGTCGGTGACCAGCGAGTTTGCGCAGGCGGTAAAGGAGGCTGCGAGACTACCATTTTATTAGTATGCTCAGTCGGTAGAATGATAAACAAGGCTAGACGACATACATGAGACCGACGGCAACCTCGAGAACGTTGTCCCTAAGCGCGAAGTTGGTGAAGCTGTCCCAGGCACGCGATGTCCTTTGTCGCACCCCCTGCTCAGCATCGCGCAGGTATTGTTGCGTGTTCTCATCTAGGCGAGGCATATTGTGCGGTTCGTCAGATATCTGGGAGTATTGATGGTTTGGATGTGCACACTATACGGAAGACGCGTCAGAGTAATGCGGCCTACGTCATAGCTCCTCCAGCCAATCAGGATAGGCCTGCATCGTATACTATCCTCACGCCGTAAAACCATGCAGAAACACGTGGGCGCACTAAAGACATGACAGATAGGATATTCCCAGGTGTAACTCAAGCTCTAATTCTAATATCTCACAAAAAGGGAAAATCTGGGCATATAAACCTCCTAAGGGCCATTAAAAGGCTGTTTAAGAAAATGAAATAGTAAAGCAAAGGACTGCAGGGGCTATTCAATAGTAATATCTTATCGCCCGTTCTTTCCTTTCCACAAGAAGTGGTGTGTAGACAGTCCAAAGGCGTTTAGTGTGAGCTTGTCGATTGAAGTTGATGCAACGTGCTAAATCCCTGCATGAATATTTAGCTTCCCCGAGTTTGTGGGCCGCCGGGGACACCTTTGAACACATCGTCCCTACGTTATCGAAACATCACCAAATCTTAACACCGCTCAGAGACTGTCTAGAGCTCCACCAAGCTCCTACCAATCATGACCGCCCCATCCCCACTTCCAAATTATCTCTACAAGATTCTACCTAGTGCCCCGCCATCCCCGCTCCCTACGCGTTTGCCTCTATCCGAGCTCGACAAAAATGACGGCTTTATTCATCTTTCGACCTCGGAACAGGTACCTGGTACGGCCGACAAATGGTTCGATAATTACAACGAGCTGTGGCTGTTGAAGATCAAATATGACACGCTGGCTGTGGGGACTGATGGAGACGGCAATGTGAACTCCAAAGACCAGGCGCAAATCAAGTGGGAGGAAGTTGGAAGAGGATGCTTTGCTCACTTTTATGGAGGGGACTTGGGAAGTGGGAATGTACTCGAGGCCTTCAAAGTAGAGAAGAAGGGAAACTGGATCGAGAGTTTGAATCTGGAGTGGTAGGGAGGCTCATCACGTGGTACATAATTACTGGTGCTCGGAATAATGTGGTGACTCGATGCAAATAGAATATGTATTGAGGTTTCTAGCAAGCCAAACTTCAAGTCAAGGTTCATTCCTGCCTAAGAAATTGCAAGAAATCAATAAACTCGTTTTGCCAGAATGCCCTCAACTAATAAACCAGCTTGACCGAGCCATTATATTGTAGTATTTCTATTTATAAGTATAGAGCGATAGAGAACTATCGTTGAGTCTATATGCTTTATGATACAAGCTGTTTTTCTCATTACGCACAAAGAATGTGCAACTTCTCAAGGAGCGTCTCTGGGAATATCTTAGCTTGACTCATTCATCGCTCCCCAGTTTTCATTTTTAGATTTTCTAAAGCGTTTTTTAGGGGCTCATTTTGGTTTTTAGTCATGATGCGCACAGTCATTTTGATTATACAGTTATAGTATTCATAGTACAAGCGTCAATCCTCATATGACTCACTGGGTTCGTTGTTAAGCTGCGATCAGCCGATCCGGTGGTATCAAAGTTAAGCTGCCCTGACAGTGCACGTTTAAAACGGAAACCTTGTGACTACTACTCTAGGGCCGTGCGGCCATCTGGTAGTACATTGTGCTCAGACTAAGGATGAGGAGTGCTATAAGCTGTATCTCGTAGGTTTGGGATTAGCGTTTAAGCGAGGTCTGAAAATGCCTGCCCTCCAAGGTCCCGCTTTTATTCTCCGGGCGAAGAACCTTAAAAAAGGGTGAGAACACAGACTTGACTGGAATCTTGATTGCATGAACGAGATCAGGGTCCTTTCGCGTGCACCGCACGTGCCAGAGGTTCGCGTAAAAAAGGGGCTCAGTGAACTGATTGCGGTATGGCGCGGGCGCTTCGCACCAGTCAGCCTTGCATCTTTCCGCAGCGTCCCGCTCAACTCTGAGGATTGACCTGCCAACGCTTTCAGGATTGTCACCACCGGGCCCACCGCCTTGATGTGCGGGTGCCTTGCCTTTCATTCATTATAGTCGTTCCTTACTGGGTGCCATCGGGCCCCTCTACGATATGCGCTCACTCTTTTTAGCGCTTGTCGCGTCTGTCGCACCACGCGTCGCGGCCATTGGTATTTGGGCGACACCCCACGACAGTTATTCTTCTTCGATAGGAGTCTTGGGATGCAAAATCAACACAAATCGTGTCGCTTATTGGCCCGCTTCTGTAGACTGCTCCAAAATCTGTGTGAAGGTCTCGTACGAAGGGCGGTCGGTCAAACTTCTGCGCATAGATCAGTCTGGCGGCGCACATGATATGAGTTATGATGCTTGGAATTACTTGTACACCGGATATTCAGCTACCGAGAAGCCTACGGCCGGAGGCCCCGTGCCAATGGAGTATGAAGACCTGGACGCATCCGAGTGTACGGATCTTATCTATACCAAGGACAAGAAGCTTCCTTTCAGCGCTGCAAACAGCATGAACTTCATTTCTAGCTGTTTGGCGCAGACCAACAGTTGGGTCGGGAATAACTACGCCATGTACAACATCCTTGATTCGCTTTGTTCGTTGGGATTTGATGAGCAATGCTCCTTGGACTTGAGCGTGTCGAACCAACCGAAATGTCCAAATACGCTTGGTTTGCCCGTAAAGCTTACGACCCAACCGGTATACAACATCAGATACCCTAGTGGAGAAACGGTGGAAGCATCGTCCGGTGCGGTTATACCACCCTCTACGGCACCACCCGCTCCAGGACCAGGACCAGCTCCGAGTCACAAAGGAGGGTTATCAGTTGGGGCCAAAGCAGGAATCGCACTAGGTGTTATCTTTGCTGTGCTTCTGTTTGTTGCTGCGGTCTTCTTCTGGTGGAGACGGCGCCAACAGAAACAGGCGCAAGGCAACCAAAACACTGACGAGCACGGCCCAGCTGAGGAAGTTTCCATTTCAGGCAGGGAAGAAGCCGAATTTGAAAAAGGCATTTCCTGGGGAATCATGGCAAAACTGAAGGAAATGAAGTAACGTCCCCTGGATAACAAGTAAATCATCCAAGAATAGAGACGAGTTTTATGACGTAACTAATCTTACGTATTCCCAATGTCTCCATATCTCTTGTGATCTGGCACATATTGCCCTACGTTGCTGGATCGAGTTCCTGGCCTTTTGACAGTAACAAAGTCGAAGGCAAGGCCATCGCTAGAGGGTCCTCGTAGCCATTCAATTTTCTATCTTTGTTCTGTTAATCCATACCTCTTTGAGGGTCCTCACTGGAAACCGTTGTATCCGATTTTAATTTCCATAGGAGCCTGGCTGTGTTAGCACTTGAGCTTGCCCACCCACTCTTTCATAATGACCTGTATGAATGGTCGTCCCTGTCCCTCTTGACCTACACTGTATGAGAGGCGTGCAGACGGAATCTGCGTTCACCGGGTACTGCCGGTGGTTCAGCTTGACCCACCCAGCGAAAACTAGTCCAAAAATATGTTGGTCTGGTTCATTTCCTGCTTGATGTAATAGTGGAATTATGTGAGGAATATCGTATACCAACGTTAAAACGGGGGGTAGAGAGCCAAGTGCCAGCCACCTTTCTTCTACCAATACAGTCCCGGTGATACTACCATTAAGGAGAAAACTGAAAAATGGTATCCACGAGGCGAAAGTGGCATCAATATCGTGCTGTCTCCGATTATCCAGCGGGACACCTAAGAAATGATTTCATTTCACGTCAGCTACAATGACTGCGGAAGTCTGTCCAAAGCACTATTGAATGACGGTCTACGTCGGCGATCTTGTTTACAGGTGAGTGGGCCGTTAGAGAGCCGCTATGAGACCAGCTCGACCCACCTAGACTAGTATGTGATCCGGAAGAGGGGCAGCATCGAACTTGTCAGGCCATCGTCCGCATTTCCCCGCTTCTTAGACCGGCTACGAATACTGATGCAGGTAGTGTTCGAAAAACTTAGGCACTGCCGACGAGCCATGCCAGACTTGCTGTAAGGGCCAAGATGAAAAGGGATGGAATGCCGTCGAGAGCACTCATGAGCGATGAATGTCAACTGCCAGGGAGGGAAAACAGCGACCACTCTCTATTATTTATATAGCACACAAAAAAATGCGCCTTCCCTCGTGACAAGCGCACCGCCATACCAACGATGACTTTGCTACGCTGCGCCTGTCTTGGGTGTCGGGGTTGCCTGGGGTGGGGAAGCCTGGGCGGCCGCTTCTCGGGCCCTCCGTTGAAATGTGATGTGGCTGTGCGCTTCGCCACGCTGTGGCATTAGGCAGACGCATATGCACTCCATCTAACATCGGTTGATCCCCCCTTCGGCGTCTTATATGCCTTGTGACGGACGACGCGCTCCAGGCAGTCGTAATTGTGTTGCTCTTCATGTCTCTCCTCGCCTTCGCCATCTGACGCCGTTGCGCCGCTGTTTTGTCGCTCGCGCTTCCCCCACCAGATCATTGACACCATGGAGACCATCAGCCGTCTGCCACGGCGCCTGACACAGCTCTATGAGAACACGAAGACGTCGTGCGAGGCCGTCATCGAGCAGGACACACCAGACTCGCAGCCCGAGATCACCGCGCTGCACCGCAAGTACCGCATACAAAAGGACCGTTTGATTGCATGGGGCCTGGAATTCAGCGACAATACGAAGGGTCGCCAGGATGATATTGACGAGGGCATCGAGCGGGCCGGTCTAACAGAGACAGTCACAAGTGTCATGGGCACCATCAAAGACATCTTGGACGAGGCTGAGCGAATGCACCCGCCTGCTGCGAAGACGCTGTCAGGAGAGAAGACACAGCCGCCGGCCTCTTCCGCGTGGACAGCTGCTGACCGGTCACGGTACCAGGACCTGGCCCAGGACCTGACCACTTCTATCGATATTCTCTACGACTTGTCGCGCACGCGCCGGCGAGGCCCCAGCCGTGGTCCCAGTCCGAATCCTAAGCCTGTGCCTGTGCCGCCACGCCGCGCCTCTGCATCGGCCGTCTTCTCTACATCCCAGTACAGTGCTTCCGACCTCACTCTCATCAATCCGGACACCATCCCCTTTGCCCACGAACTACCAAAACCTCTACCTCGTTCCGACCTCCCTCCACGCCTTGATCCCTCTGACTTGCTGCTGCCTGAGGAAGAACCTCCTCCATATGAGAGCATTGGCAAGTCATCCATTCGTGCTATTGCACGGCTGCGGACGAGGCACAGCTCCACCAACCCCTGGAAGACCGATGGTAGCAAAGTTGTTGAAACCCCCGTTCTGGTCGAGTTCGCTACGTACGATCCTACTTATCGTGTCACAGAAGTTCCCGTGTCTACTGATCGACTGGAAATGCTCCTATCGATTCTGGGGAGATTAGCAAATGACCAATCGTCTCACGGTACGCTCACATGCCTAGGGTACTTTGAGGATCCAAATCAACCTCGCTTCGGTCTTGTCTTCGAGTTGCCGTCATTCGTCTATTCCGGTGCTGCTGACCTGCGCAAGCCTATGGAAGAGCTACGCCCGGTGACTTTGCTCAGCGTTCTTCAGACAGGATCCAAATCTCTACACAACTCTAACAGCGCCACACCGCCTCTGGAGGACCGTTTCCGCCTCGCCTTCACCCTTGGTATGACTTTCAATAAGATTCATGGTGATGGTTTCGTTCACAAAGACGTCAATAGCAGCAATATTCTCGTTTTCCGCAAAAACAAGCGCCAGTCCGTAAACAGCAGAGCCTTACAATTTGCCCTCCGCTCGCCTGTCATCTGCTCGTTCGACCTTTTTTCCGAATACGACATCGAATCCACAAATACGATGCCACCTCTCAATATCTATCGCCATCCAGAGGATCCCAAGGTAGCCGGCGAGAGGTCCAAAGCTTACGGTCCGCAGTTCGATCTCTATAGTCTAGGTTTGATACTCCTCGAGGTTGGATTGTGGCAGCCGCTCGCAGATCTCTGGAAACCCAAATATACCTTGTCCGACTTTAAGCAGCGCGTAGAAGATGTGTATATTCGTCGGTTGGCTTCTAAGTGTGGTACGGCCTACATGCAAGTAGTGCGCGATTGCTTTGGGGCTGCTGACCGAATCGCCTCTGGTGCAGAGAGCCTGCAGAGTTTTCCGCAGCTCTACAATCGTATTTTGCTAAGGCTGCAACGATGTTGCCTTCTCGATGAGATTGAACCCGGTCTTGACTGGGGCGAGTTGAGTACTAGCGCACCTCACGTCGTTGGCGCTTCGCCACTCAAGCGCAAGCCTACGAGTCACGTCCAGACAACCGACATTCCATCAAGCCCGTCGTATCGTAGTGCTAAACGCTGGGCTCTGGAAAAAGGTTCGCAGGCTCTTGAACGTACACGTTCACTATCAAAGCCTTCCCATTCACCGAAAAGCTCACCCAGTCTACCATCGCTTTCGCGCCACGGATCGCATCGCTCCCAACACTCAATTCGGAAATCTATATCACATTTAATGAGCCCGAAGGAAGAAACTTCCCATGAAATGGACTGGCAACGCAGCCGAGACCCACTTGCTGAAGCAGGTCTCCGTATCGATGCCACCCCAGACACACAGGAACATGGCGAAACCTCCTCTCTACATGAAGCAAACAAAGTTAATGTCAGAAGTTCAAGTTCTCACAGCTCGCAATCGGCACCGTTTGGTACCCCGCCGAAATCTATGACTTTCAAGGATTACAAAGAAAAAATCACACTTATTCAACAACTGTGGAGACAAAGAAAACAGACTCCTTCAAACACCATTGGCGCCCTCATCACTGACGGAATTAGCCACTGGCCTCAAGCGACAATTGGATATCCAACCCCCGAACCCGAGACCAAACCTGAACAACCCACCTCAACCCATTCTATTAAAATACAGCGCCATATGGACGAGAGCTCCAGTCCAAAGCGCTCTTCATTGGAGATCAACACAGCCATGGATACTCCAGCACGCCCAAAACTGCGCCTCCACCCTATCAAGCTCCCAGATGATCTAGTCGACGAATGGCACCAAACAATACTCCCTCGACTCGAGCGCATCATGGAGCGAGCGCTTCGGGACTCCGACGAGACCGTTAGCATCGATCTTGTCGCTATTGGTGAAACTCCTGATAAAGCGCGACCCACTATATTCGTTACCTGCAGTAGCGTGCCCAAGGTCAAAGCTGTGCTACAGCGCAGGTTCAAGTACGACAGCGAAGTGTACGATCTTAAGGTACGACGCGGCAAGGTTCGACGCTCAAAGCTCAACCGCTCCCGTCGAAGAAAAAGGCCCCCTCATCGCTCTATGATGAACACAGACGACTACGATGGAGATATGCATGTCATGAACCCGTATCACCAAGAACGACCTGTATGTGGGGCGTCGATTGGTGCCTTTCGTGGCGAGCATCTTCCACCAGTCTCATTCGGTGGTGTTGTTCTTGTTGATGACGAACCATTGGGTATGACTGTTCATCATCTGCTCGACGCTCCTTCCGACGATGATGAAAGCGATGCTGGTGACGACCCGGTACTATCAAGTGCTCATAGCACTGGCAATCCCTGGCTCATGAGTATGGGATCTCAGCCAGGGGTACAGATCGCTCCCAGTTCACCAATGCCGCTTTGGGAATTAGAAATCTCCGATGAAGAGGCCTCGAAGACTGACGATGAAGATGTCGAATCATTTCACCTATCATCTGACTCAGAATTTGATTCAGATGAAGGGTCTGAGAATGAGGACGATGCTGATTCGATCGCTTCAAAAGGAACTGTCGGCGATATAGATGGATTCGGTGTTGACGACGGCGAGGACATTCAAATAACGCAACCAGCAATCGACGACGTCGATGACGATTTCTTTCCAAGCGAGGAAGACCGTGACGAAGACCACCTTGATTCACACAGACTTGGACATGTTTATGCTTCCTCTGGAATCCGGCGCTGGAAAAGGGACAATATAACCCATGAAATAGACTGGGCCTTACTCAAACTGGACGAAGCTCGACTGCAGCCATATAACTTGATCCAAGGCGGGCGACGTTTCTGCGCAGGTGCGTCAATCGAACCTGACCAGCACGAGATCTCCGCCAAATTAGAGCAGCCTGTTACACGCCGGCACTACAAACCGGAAGAAGACGAATACCCAAACGGGGTAGCAAGCGCCCCCCTTGGTGGTCTTAATGTACACTGTTTTGGCAGAACGACTGGGTTGCAAGGAGGAATGGTAGGCTCTGCTATGAGTTCTGTGAGGATCTATCGTCGTAAAACCTTCTCCAGGAGCTGGTATGTTGCAGGCGGATTCGGCGGTAAGTCAATTTTCCTTCTTTTTCTTCTTCTTCTTTCCAACTTAAAGAAGAGCGACCTCCTTTCTTCTTAAAACATTTGTACTATCCCAGATCAATGCTAATTGGTCGCAGTTGGTGGAGACTCTGGTGCATGGGTTGTACAAAACGGTACTCACCGAGTTGTTGGCCACGTTCTCGCATGGTGCGAGCGCAACCATATTGCCTACATTTGTCCTATGGAAGTATTATTGGAAGACATTAAGCGCACCCTAGGCGCTAAGCGAATCTATCTCCCAGGTTCTGCAGAAGAAGCTAGATTCCTTGCCCGCAAGCACAAGCACATGATTAAAGATAGCGAAACCGCTTGTGTTGAAGAGATTGAAGTCGCAGTTGGAAACCTTGGCATTGGATCAAGCTCTAATTCATCGTCATCGTCGACGCGTAGGAGTCGAGTAGGCTTATCACGCCTAACTGTCAACGGAGAGAGTGATAAGGAGAATCTTTCGGTATTGAGGAGCCGTATGATCAAAGTAAATGAGAGGATGGATGGGCAGCTAGAGATGGTGGGTGTGCCATGAGTGGCAGCATGACCTTTTAGAGAATATTGTGATACCCTGGGATGGTTGCATACATGGTTGGATTTGATCATGTAAATAGGATTTGATAAAATACAAGAATCCGTAAAGTGTAATTGGCCTCTTAAGACCGGCATCTCTAAACGTGTCATACATTTGAACAACATTCGACGAGTATTATAAACAACACGGCATCCGTCACAGTGTCAAGTTTGTAAGTATAGGACTACAGTAACAGCGACCAGCTACTCTGCGTGACGGTTCAAATGCTTGACATGCCTTTTCGGATTGGGCTAAACTCAATGGATTCTTCCCTGGAGCTAGAAAGTAAAGCTGAGAGCATGCAGCTTTACCCTACGCTGTATTTGAAAAGTATATATCAAATATTAACTATTTTAGACAAGAGTATAGGCACATACGACCATGGAATACTGAATACTAGTTTTCCTTCTCAACTCACTATCTGCCACGGGACCGAATTCGGGACTTTAGCTCGACCCGAAGCTGTATATTGTAATTGGATCATACTATACCTTTACAGGTATTTGATGTCCGAAGCTAACCACCTAGCTACACCGCAGCTCTACTAAGTACTGTTGAAAGTGGCAGGTCATGTATGTGGCAGTAGTGTCACACACTAGTGTTAGTTCTATATAAACTTCTCAGTAGGCACATAGAATCAACACTCCTACACACTTTTCCAATACTATTCCATCAATGAGCGTGGCCATGGAAACAGGAAATCACGGGTTCTTTCTCCGTCGAAAAAGCACAATCCGTTCACCCATCTCTTCGTTCGTAGCGCCTCATGCCCACTCTCAGCATATCCGTCTCTCTTCACTTCCAAAGACACATATCTTGCTGGGAATCTGGTTACCCATCCATCGCTAGAATCTTTGCGAGTGCGACTCCAGGATGTAAAAATAAACGACTTTCTTGGACCTCCGCATGTATGGTGGTTTCTGACAAAAATCGCTCGGTAGCTCTCGTACGCTTTTGGGTGCCCGAAGACTGGTAGACCAAGCTGAAGTGTTTTCCCTGCATCCATTGACTTGACAATATAATCTGCCATTATGTTTAGGATATCTTTCGATGTCCATTTGTTGCGGTACGAGGAAGGTTGGTAGTCGTTTGCCAGGAAGTTTTCTAGGTCGTTGGCAAGCCGTTTATAGTGGAGGCGCCGTAGTAAACAAGCGAGATCTTGTAAACGCTTCCGGCGATACATCGCAGACCCAGGTTCTTCCTTCGCAGAAAAGGATGTTGGGAGGAGCTGGTTCGGCGAAAGTTCTTTGCATACCTTCCAAAGCATGCCTCTAGCTCTTATACCGGCGTTGAGAAGCTTTACGTCAGAAAAGCGGCAGTGCTTCATAAAGGTAAGCTCCTTTCTTTCGACAGGCGTTTCTAATCGTATGGCTTTATTCTGGAGAAATGAAAAGACGTCGTGAGCGAGTTCGTCCGGATGGTCAATGTCGTTGTCGATAATCTCCCCATTCATTAGATATAAAGCAAGGATACAAATGCTCAAACTGCTTCTCGACCTCTTGACTCTTTTTGGATCCAGTCGAGTTGAATAACCAAGACAATTGGCGGAAATAGTAGGTATGTCTAAGGCATGCTTTATTGTACGGCGACTTAGATCATAAAAGACAGTTGGTGACATGGCTTTGCAGATTTTGCCAGTTGCTTCTTGATCGTACTTGTGAAGAATATTGTATTTACCGGCTTTTCCTAAAATTTTGTTGCAAGCTTTTTCAGCATCGGGATCTTGAGCCATACTTTTATGGTAGGCTAAACAGAACAACGTGGCATACTTCCGAAAGTCAGCTGAGTTGATCACCAACTCTCCAGGAAGATCGCCCAGCCAATCTTTCATATCTGATCTGGGAAGTGTTGGACAGCAACGTATGAGCAGCCACATCCGGATACCAGAGATGTAGTCCTCTTGGAAGATCCAGGCACTCTCCCACCACGGGTCCTTCGTAATGCGGAGCAAGAGCTGCAATGTGGCTTTGACAGTCGGTGAATCGATGTTTACTACTAGCGTGGGCCTTTGCTGACTTTTCCTTACTATGCGCCCTCTTAAAAGATCCTTTAGTATATTCAAATCTTGCAGGGTTTTAATTTGCACCCAAAGACATCCAACTGCAGCTTCGCATTTCTCGTATACCAAGTCCATAGACTGTACTTTGACCCTCTTCTCATCTCGATCTTGCTGATTAATGGACAACTTATCGATCC
>Ga0247757_10001047_pt1 | contig 20140 bp, 18 predicted proteins | sample UWRJL126311R4_FD_180929 | JGI IMG/M metagenome (GOLD analysis project Ga0247757, IMG submission 180929) | Plant litter microbial communities from Arlington Agricultural Research Station in Wisconsin, United States - UWRJ-L126-311R-4 | ecosystem: Environmental > Terrestrial > Plant litter >... | reverse complement strand
TGGCGTCTGTTGGCTCGCATCAACGCCGCCATGATGACCATGATGCCACGATTGGAATGACACACAGGAGCATTCACTAGGAGTTACGGAGCTGCTATTTTTGTTTTTGATTTGATATGAACGGTTAGCAGAACACACATCGCAAATGGAGCTTTGATTGTATGTTGCAGGCGCCGGAATATCATTACCTCTAGCATTTAGATAAGATGGAGCCTTCAAATCAGTGTTCGCTTATTCATAGATAAAAGGATGATTCAGGTCTCTGCGAGTATCCGTATCAGTAAAGTGAGATGAGGTGGTTAAGCTGCCGGTACAGACAGGGACGCCATCTATGCATTCTGATTGGACGCCACAGCCCGTGGCGCCCTTCTGCACATAACGTCAGCCCTTTCCGAGCCCTTCAGTAGGCTTTACACCCTTGGCATTCGACTCACTTCGACCCATTCTACAATAAAAGCCAGGACCATTTCAAACCTCTTCCCGCCCACCAAATACATAGACGCACAAGGACGAGACCCCAACCTCTTCCACACGCTGCCCATACATTCCGACTTCCAAACCAAAGAAGAGCAGGAAGCCACGGGGGGGGAAAGGCACCACCATTCACAGCCGCCAAGATTCCACACGACACGCTGCTCGGTCGGGCCCTGCACTCCATGGCTCGCGGGGGTAGCCGCGGCGGCCGCGGCGGCCGCAATCCGCGCGACATGCCGCGCGAGCAGCAGGTGTCGCGCAAGGTGAGCTGGCTGCTGCGGCACGGGGCGCACCAGGAGGGCCTGCAGCTGGGCGCGGGCGGGTACGTGGGCGTGGCGGACGCGCTGAACACGCGGGCGTTGTCTGCGCTGGGGGTGTCGTTCACGGAGCTGCGGGACGTGGTGCGGACCAACGACAAGCAGCGGTTCTCCATGGTGCGCAAGGACGCGGTGGCGGGCGCGGGCGTGGAGGAAGAGCCCGAGAGCGACGAGCCCGAGGCGTATCTCATCCGGGCGAACCAGGGGCATTCTATCGACGTGGACGCCGCGGGCCTGCTCGACGAGGTGGCGGTCGCGAGGGGCAATGTGCCGGACGTGGTGGTGCACGGCACCGACGAGCGCGCCTGGCGTCTGATCCTCCAGAGCGGCGGGCTGAGGAGGATGGGCAGGACGCATATTCACTTCGCGAAGGGCCTGCCCGAGGGGTTCGCGGCCATGGACGACGGCGCTGCGACGGCCGGGGGGCAGCCCGCGAAGGAGGCTCCGCCTGTCATCTCGGGCATGCGCAGGTCTTCCACCGTGCTCATCTACGTCGATATCCAGGCCGCCATGGCTGCTGGGATCAAGTTCTTCGTCAGCGAAAACGGCGTGGTTTTGACCCAGGGGGACGAGAAGGGGTTGCTTTCGTATGAGTTCTTCAAAAGGGTGGAGAATAGAAAGAGAGGTGGTGGCGTGCTCATGGCAGATGGAGTACTGCCTGAAGGGGTGGTCGTTGACACCGAGGCGTGGGAACAAGAGGTTGGTAGTAGAAGCAAACGAGCTGGGAGTGGCGGGCGTGGCGGGAGAGGTGGGAGGAGTGGTAAGGCCAAAGTCAACGATGATTCCGGGGATTTGATGGCCGGAGTTTGAGGAGCTGTGCTGCCTGCGCTGCACAAAATGCTGTCGGCGATCCTATCACCAATGTTAGACAAAAAGATCATGGGCCCTGAGGCATTGTGCCGCTACTTGTTGACTTTGTGTCGTACTGCCGCATCTCACAAACCACAACCAAATATGCACGTTGATGTAGTGGATTTACTACCATATCGGAGCGCCGTAAGTTTTGACGTAGCCACCAGGAGGCGGGCTCACGCGCGAGAATAATTGTACAGTTCCTACCCATTCAGTCGCCCCCACCCAACTGATGCACAGCCCTCCAGCGCCATGCTAAAGCAGATGCCCGCAGCAGATGTAAATGCATGAACATTGGACCTTTCCATGCAAACAAGGAAATACACCTGCTCAGCCAAGTAACACCGAACACCGGGGAGATCGTCCACGTCATAAGACAAGACTTCCAATCAATACCACGCTTGCCCCGCGGTCGCCACGCCGAGAACCACATTCGCCTCGACACACGGTCTTACCCATTACAGATGAGAATTAGCTCTTCATCTTACCCAAGAATCCTTCCAAGTCGAACTCCTCCTCATACTGACTCTCATCCCACAGTTCCCCAATCTCATCCAAAAACCCTCTCTTCCCCTTCTCTCGCAGGTTGCCCTCTGCGTCGACCGCATTCTCTTCCGATATTCCTGGGCCACTGTCTTTATCGTTGGAAGGCGGCGGCGGTAGAGCGGAAGGGTCAGCGGCATCAGCAGACACGTTGAACAAGTCGAGAATTTGATCTGTTTGCATTGAGCCCAACCCCGCGTTTTGTTGGTTAACGACGGTGGAAGCGACGTCAATCTTGAACCGTTGAAGACTTGAAAATATGTTAGAACGATATTAAGGAGCAAGCAGTCCAGGTACTTACTTCAGAATCTTCTCCTCCAGAGTCCCACGTGTGATGATACGGTAGACATTGACCACCTTCTTCTGCCCTATACGATGAGCACGGTCCATAGCTTGGATGTCCTTCTGGGGATTCCAATCGTGCTCCACAAATATGACGGTATCGGCTCCCGTTAAGTTCAAACCTAAACCACCAACGCTGGTAGTCAGGAGAAGCACATCATATGATGGGTCCGAGTTAAATTTGTTGACGATATCTTGCCGTTTCGTGGCATCGACACTACCATCTAAGCGCATAAACTGCACAGAGGGGAGGAACTTCTCAAGAACCTGTGTTTGGACCATATCAAGCATTTCCTTCATTTGGCAAAACACAAGGGCGCGATGCTGGGAAACAGCCTCAGGAAGATCGCCATTGGTGGTAGTGCCCTTTTCGCGCTCCACATCTGCGGCGCCGATTCCACAGTCGACGAGAAGATCTTTGAGAGCGCCAAGCTTGGGTGCGTGTACAATGTCCTCAAGGGAGGTGTTGTTCTTCTTGAGAAATGCTTGAGTGGCGCCGTATTGCTTGTGAGTAGGTTTGATGGCCAATGAGGGACTGTTACACAGCTTTCTCATATATTGCAAGGCTTGGAAGATGTGTTGTTTGCTTTCCCGGTCGGCATTGCCAGCCTTAGATTGAATCTCCTTTCCTTCCTTCTTGGTGAAATCTTCAAACAGTTTACGTTGTAGATCTGACAAATCGCAGTAATAGTTCTGAAGGATCTTGGGTGGGAGATCATCCAAAACTTCCTCTTTGAGGCGACGCAACAAGAACGGCAGTACTTGTTTGTGAAGCGCTTCAATGGCGAGAGCACCGCGTTCCTGCTCCTTGGAAGATGACTTGGCAAACCTAGATGCAGCAATTGGTTTGGCAAAACGCTCCTGGAAAACCTTTTCTGAACCCAGGAAGCCTGGCATAAGAAAGTCAAACAGCGACCACAGCTCCAGCACATTATTCTGAATGGGCGTGCCAGAGAGAATGAGGCGGTGGTTTGATTGAAAATTTTTGACGGCCTGGCTGGTCTTCGATTTGGAATTTTTGATCAAGTGGCCTTCATCAAGAACAACGTAGTTCCAGTTGAATGGCTTTAAAATCTCGTTATCGTTGCGACAAATGTCGTAAGATGTAATAACAATATCGACTTTATCCAGCTGATCTCTGTAGGGGCTACGGATCGTAGGAGAGCCGACATAGGCTACGCATGAAAGGAATGGCGCGTATTGCCGAATCTCTTGTTGCCAATGACCGGAAAGTGTGGGAGGGCAGACGATCAATGAAGGAAGTCGTCGGCAGTTAGGATCCTGAGTCTTTGCGAACTCTTCCGCACGTATGTGATGGTCAGATGCAACCATACATAGAGTCTGCAAGGTCTTGCCGAGCCCCATGTCGTCACAGAGAATACCATGCAGGTTGTAGCGATTGAGAAAGGCAAGCCAATTAACGCCATCCTGCTGGTATGAACGCAGAGTGGCTTTGATGCCGACTGGGATCTCAAAGCGTTCGACTTTTTTAGCGTCCAACATTTGTGCAACAAATTTCCGCTCTTTTTCACGCCCTTTGAGTAGCTTTTCAGGTAAGCCCGGCGGATCAGGAATACCAGCTTCAAGCGGAACAAGCTTCACAAGCGTAGCAAAGCTTGTTGTCGCGAGCAGGCGGACGTCATTATCGGAGTCGCTCATCCTGCCCAAGACTGGAGTTATCAGGAAGATAACATATGGCAGAATATTGTCTTCCATGACGTGAATCAAATGATAAATGCACTCGATGGCGCCTTGTCGAGCATAAACATTGCCAGCATTGTTGACAGAGGGGAGCACATTTTCGACCAGCATTGTGATACCTTCGACCGGCATGACGCTGCATATTGTAGCAAAACACTTGGCGGCAACGTAACGAAGAACGTACAGCCGTGATTGCAGAGCCTTGGCAACTAGTGGGAGAAGTTCTTTGACGAATCCGAGGACATCAGGATGGAAGCTTCCAACCAGAGCGCGCAGAGTGGATAGAGCATCTACAACCTCTTGGCCAAAAACGCCGTCTTCACTCTGAATCTGCGGGGGTAATGCATCATCCGTGAAGGCCGCACGAATAGGCCTCTCCATCAAATCTTTCAAGATTGCCACCTTTTCAAAAATATGAGCACCGAAACGTTGCACAACGTGCTCCAGGCCCTCACGAGCACCGCGCTTAGTAATCCTTGCTGCTCTTGATTCCTCGGCAAACTTGGCTGCATCCGGATGATCACGTATATCTTCATCTTTCTTTAACGTCAGGATACCGGCTTCGACTTCAGCATGTGCAAGAAACTCAGGCGTTTCTGCAGTTTCCATACAGTAAAACTTGACAAGGTTGCCTACGACCTTTTTGACCACGACTGTCTTGTTAGTACTGACCAGATACATAATGTACCCTGCTACAGCACTGGCCGATCGTTTTTGAAGTTCAACATTCTCCTCTTTCTTGATACTGTCCATCATAGCCTTAATTGGTGGTGTGGGCTTCTTAGGCGCAGAGCTGAGAGAAACTAGGGCACCGGCAGCAGCAGCTTTGATCCGGATATCACGCTCCTCTTTGATATCCCTGGCTTCCTGCAAGGTTGTCTCCACTTCTGCTTTAGTGGTCTCCAGATTTGTGAGAGCGACCATGCGCGCGGCCGGAGTCATCGCCTTTTTCAACTTCTCGTAGGACACAGTTATAATCTTTTCAGCGTCCGCAACGGAGAAAGCGTATTGACTGGCATCGGGTTGTCCCTGGACGACTATGGCGATATTCGGCACGGACTGCACATGAGCATCCTTGAAGATGTTCAGTAACGCAGTACACTGCGTCCGCACAATCTGGAGTTTTGGTACGAGATCTTCGTATGCCGTTGGTCGTTCGCCCTCGACAATAGGCAGCAACACTTCAGCGTAGGTTTCTGCCAAAGCGTCCTTCGTCGCGAGCGATTTGCCGAACTCCTCAATGACCATAGCAGCCGTCAACTGTGTCGTGGAATTTGATGACGACAATGCCGAGGTCAAGTTGGATTTGAATGTCTGCAACCGGGAGTTTTCAGGCCAGGTTGCGATTGCTTTTCCAAGGGCTTGTGCAGCGGATATCCTCGATCGAACCATAACCTCTGAACCAACAAGCTCCAGGTCACCACTGATCATAGGGCCGTCCACGTTGTGGGAGGGAGTGGAGGGGGGTGTCAGTATATCGTCCTTGCTGATACGTGACTTTTTACGCTTCTTGCTCCCAGGCTCACCATTTTGTGGCGGCGTCGAACGTCGGGAAGGTTGGGTGCCAGCGGGAGGCCCAAACACTTGCCCCGAAGGTCGGACGAGCAAAGAGAGGTCCATAGGGATGGGGTGTCGGGGTACGCCGATAGGAGTCAAAGAGAGTGGTATGATTGAGGTAAGAATAGGGCCGAGGGTAGCCGGAAGCTCTTCACTGCCAAGGGCATTTATGAGTGCGTTCCATAACTGCATAGAAAGCCGAAGAACACCTTCGTTCCGCTCGAGGAGAATATTTTGAAAGACCAATTGCAGAGCCTTGCTGTCAATCCACCCGTCTCTTCCTGTATCTTGTATATCGAGGAATGTGATCAAAGCTCGAAGGACAGCAGCACGAACACTAGTGATTGTATGCCGGAGGAATGGAAAGAGACGTGGCACTAGTTCATGGAAGGACTGTGCTTCGTCCATTTGCGCATTTGCCTGCATGGCTGCAAGGACTTGTGGGAAGCTGCAAAGTTTGGCCAGAAGGTCCATGATGAAGCCAGTACTGGCGCTCAAATCATCCTGCAGACTAGATAGACAGGACCAGACCTGGTTGATGAGCTCTTTTAGTCTGTTGGGTCGCATCTCCACAAACTCCTTTGCGACAGGAATAAGGGTTGCAGCACTAATGGCGCGGACATCATCGTCAAAGTCACCGAGACCCTTGATGACGGCATTTAATACGCCATCCATAAGAATGTCATCTTGGAGGAGCAAATCATTCCTTACGGCCACGAGATAACGGAGACCAATCATGCCTCCTTGGGAGACCTGCCAAGTGGCTGGAATACCCTCTTGGAGAAGTAAACGGTTGAGTACGTGAAATGCCGCAAGCACATTATCTCGGGACAAATACTGAAGCAAGGAGCCGAGCGCCTGCCCCGTAGTCTCCCGAATGGGGGCAACTGCATTATCGGATGTGTAATCGGCGAAACGATCGAGCATAAAGACACAGCAAAAGCGACAGGCAAGGTCATTAAGCCATCTCTGATTCAAATAGTCGTTTTCGGCGCGACTTTTGCCCTTGGACCGCCCGGCACCGGCGCCATGGACGCGCAGTATTTCTCGGAGGCCCATAGCAGCACCATGACGCACTTCCCAGGCGTGATCAAAGAGCTCCACACTAAGGTAATCGCAGGCGCGTTCAAAGGGCCATTCCAACCCCTCTTCTTCGGCCTCGGCTTGGAAGGATGACTTGTCGGGTACTGGAGCCCCTTTGAATTCTTTGACAAATTTTTGCTCGTCGTCGCCTCCATTCCGATCCAGGGAGAAATAATCATTGGCACCAACAGCGTCGTCCTCTTCTTTGGGTTCCATCTTTACAGGATGGGGCTGGGCGCTTGCCGGGGTCTGTGGTATATCGTGAGAGCTCTTTCGATTGAGAGAAGTGAAGTCAACAACTTGAACCTTGCTTGCTCGACCATGGATCTCTTTTTTTGCTTTGCGCTTGAGCGCATTGAGCTGGCGCTTGCTGAGCGCAGGCTGGTCACCGTTGGGGGTTGCAGTAGGGGGAGGAGAGGCGCCTGTGGCTGACGTGATGCTGTCTACTCGAGACACGGTAGTGTCGATGCGATGTATGGCGGGAGTGCGTGCACCAGGAGTCGGAGCAGCAATATCCTGCTCGGTAACGAGATCATCTTCGATATAGTCGCCTCCAAGACCAAGTCGTTTGGATAGCGTCTTCTTCTGATGAGCCAGGCGCGTGGCAGGATCCATGGCGGCAAGCTTGTAGTCATACTCCTTGCCAGCACTGCCGAGCAATGGCCGGCCATACTTTAGGATGGCAGCCAAGTCGAGCGTGGCCAGCTCAAGAAGGTCGTCTGATGGAGGATCATAGCTGCGGTAATTCACCTCCTCTTTCTTGACGGCGCCGTTGCTACCCTCGTCCTTGACATGCCCGTTGGTCTCGGATTTGACCTCTGGCGTGACAGGCTCATCCTCGGCATTGGGGTCGAACTTGTCGGCGTTTGCGACAATGCCTCCTATCGCCCTGGCGGCAGCAACCCTGGTCTCCCAGCTCTTTGACCGTAAGTAGGGGATGACACGTGTTAGTAGGTTGAAGAGGTCTTCAGGATGTTGTTTCTGGACATCGGCTAGCTGATCGGCGGCGGTATTCCTAATCAGCGCTGTGCTGCCGGTCTCCAAAAGTCTTGGCGGGAATCAGCTGCATCGCAAACAAAGGAAGGGGACGGCGGGGAAACACAGAGAGAGGGACGGCAGGGCCACCGCGGTCAGGACGACGGCCGGGTGGACTGCTGGGGTGTGATGTGCAAGGTAACGGCCAGAGAACTTACGTGACGAGCCGGTCCAATCTCGTGCCACTATGCAGCGTTAGCGGGCACTCCAAGTATGTTCCCAGGACGGCGCTCGACGTACCTCATGGTGGCGGACGAGCACACAGGGCGGGGCGACTACAGACTACAGGGCGCTGTCGCGATGCTCGCCATCGAGTAGCACCCGAGAGGCCGTGCTGGAACAGAGGACTCGGCGCTGGCTGGAAGCACGGATCACGTGACGCGGACGGTGACTCAGCAGGCGAGTGCGTGCCCCGGGACTTCTGGTTCGGAGAGAGTGGGCTGCGCGGCTATGTATGAGAATGTGCCTTTATAATTAATTGGGGTCTAGCGACAGGACTGGCCCTTGGCGCGCGCACGGCCCTCCCGGTTTCAGCGAGCAGCGGCCAGGGAGCAGGAAAACTCAGCAGCCTCCATCAGAGCAGCTGGCGATGGCCGCCGTGGCCCCGCTGCATCGCGGCCGACCGACGCAGCGCGCCAGCGGCATGCGACGGTCGTGCCTCGACGTCCAGCTCCTGCGCACGCCGTGCCGTGGTGTTGTGCCGTGGCCTGCGCGGCCCTGCGCTGCCCGCTCCGCCAAACAGGCCACAGTAATCGCTGCCCTCGCGCGCTAGTCACCGCCTCACTCGCGCCATCGTCCCCCCGTCTTCAACACCGGCCTCCAAGGGCCTCTTTTTTTCTTCGGCTCGGGAGAGGAGGCTGGCACGCGTTGTGTTCGTTGGGCACACTGCAACAGCGCGACACCTCGCCCAAGCTCCACGTCGCTGCCTCCGTCGTCTTCTCCGCTCAGCTCGCCTGCATTCGCCAGGCACCCACTTACCCACCCACCCACGGCTGCCAGTCCCCAGCCTGCAGCGCGGGGGCTCCACAAGGCTGAGATATACCGCGTCTCCTGTGCACACACGCACCACGTACAAGTCGCCGTGGTGGCTGACTGACCAGAACGCGTCCCTCATGTCGCGTCGAACGCTGCGCGTGCGGTCTGCGAAGATCCACGAGCAGCGCCCGGAAGTCAGCGGGTCCCGGTCTACGAGAGCGCGCGCTGCACCTTGATGATGCCCGTTGATCTACGTGCGGCTCGCCTAGCGCAATGCATGCCTTCTCTTTCTTCGACCTCACCTCTCACGCTGCTCCGCTTGTCCAGCCCGGCCCAGCCCGACCCTATCTTCCCTCCCGCACCTCCATAGTACATCCTGCAGTGCTTGCGCAGACGGCTCGTCGTTTGGTGGGGGAGGTGCAAGGTGCGAGGGGCATAAGGCTCTCTGGCTGCACTCAACGCTGTGATTTGCGCACCTGACCCTGGCAGCTGCATCGCACATCTCTCTGCTCTCATCGTGATTGGCCGTAGCCCTATCTGGATTCGACAACCCCTCGGTAGCGCTTGTGCCGGCCGATAGCACCCAGCGGTTCGTTGTGCTGGGGCCAAATGCCAATGTATCTCCTTGCCGGCTTGCTGTAATTCAACTTTCAGCTCATGCTCGGCCTTGTAGTGTTCTGGAATCGTTCGAAGCGACAGCCTCGCGGCACGGCTATGGCTGCGAAAGCGAGAGTGGCGCACACCCAGCCGCGCCTTGTCCGGCCACCCATCTGCAGCTCGTTGCCCCTGACTATCGAAATATAGACGGCATTTCTGGCGGTAGCGAAGTATCGGGAAACAAACGGACCGGGGAGCAGATTCCAATCGCAGGAGCCGAGTTACTTCCATCTATCCAAAAGATACAAATCGCACTTGTGCTGTTCCACCACGCCACACATGAGTTTCCTTGGTACCGTCCCAGGGTGCACGCGCCTCGATTATCACGTACCACAGATCCTTCCAAAGATCTCCTCAGCTGCGTCGCACCCAAACTTGGTGCTGCATTTGCCTGACCTGTGTCCTCCGCGATCCAGAACGGAGTCGACCATGGCCAGCCGCATCAACGGTCGCTTAAACGTCATATGCCCAGCTCGAATCCCATGCCCATCTCCATGCCCACCTGTTGCTGTGTTTAAAAGGCAACTCGAATGCCCATCAGCCGTAGCAGCTCTTTCCCTGAATATTTTTTGCTTGCTTAACCCAACGTCTGCATCGCTCAAGTGACGACGAAAAATGCAGTTAACACGCTATGCTTCTAAACGAAAAACCAATACCCGGTCCCCATCCCAAGAACACAGCGCTAACGTGAAGGCTGCCCGCGAGAATTTGGATCGGCTGCACAGAGATGTACTGCGACTCGTTGGTAAGGGCATAGGTGAAATGGTACGGTACGATAATGGGGTGCGAGAAAAACAACATGGCGAGAATCAGGAGAAGGGTTAATCAAGGTCATGTATGAGCCAGCTCCTCACGAAAGCAAAAAAAAAGTCGCAAACAAGACATCAGGCACCCGTTCAGAGGGCTCTCACATGTTGTTTTTTCTCTTTCCTTAAAGCATCCTTTTGATAATCCCAGAGAGGATGTTGTTACATCCGACTTTTTTTTGAGGGGTTTCACAAGAGTCAGCAGAGAGGGAACGGTCAGCAGGGAAGGAACGACCAGCAGAGAAGGAACGATGGTATGTTTTTTTTTCTTTCCACCGCATGCGTATTGCGTTTCTTGCCTTCTCTCCATGACTTTGGCATAGTGCTAACCTTGGTGCACAAAGACACGACTTGCTCTATATACTACTCACCTCACATATCCACTCGGAGCTTTCTTACCACCCTTTATGACTACACATACCGTACCACTAACTACGATCCACTCGGTCAGCCGGAAGCTCGTCAACGGGATCCAAGCTCTTTGCATGTCGGTTGTTATCATCCCTAAAAGGATTCGTAAAACGAGAATGAAGTTGAACATCAACAATCTTCTTGGCTGGTTTTACAACCACTAGATAGCAAAGTCCTTCGGATCCGCTCTTGTCTGATTGGCCTCCGTGCGGCAAGGATTCCATGTCCACACATAGCTTCCACCTGACACGATGGCGGCACTTCAGCGGCGCTTCAGCGGCACAGCTTCCGCCCCACCATGGCTAGGCGAAGGGCATTCGACAAGAGACTCTTTATCAGCTGAGGAATAATGGTAATCCGGCTTGGGACCTCCCTGTTTGTCACACTTACTCATCTACGATCGACTCAGACGGCTATCGTAGTCCACACCACACCACAGAAAACGAGCAGCATCGCAATCGCACAATCATGGCCATGGCACAGAACGGAGATTCTTCCGACAGTAAAACTCATAGGTTCAGTCCATGCTTTACGCAATCCGTCATCAACGCTATCGGGCCGAAAGCGGCACCCCGAGTGCGCCAGCTCACCACAAGCTTAATCCAGCATCTGCACGATTTCGCGCGCGAAAACGAACTCACAGTCGACGAATGGATGTCCGGACTGGAGCTAGTATGCCACCATAAGCTTCTCTTCTGAACGTACTGACTGCGAATCAGCTCAACGAAGCCGGCCGCATGTCTGACGACCGTCGCAACGAAGGACAGCTCGTATGCGATGTCCTTGGTCTCGAATCTCTCGTCGATGAGATAACATACAAGCTCGCTGCAGGCGCTCAGGATGAGCCTACCTCTACAGCTATTCTGGGTCCTTTCTGGCGCAAAGATGCTCCCGAGAAGTCTATGGGTGATTGTATAGTATCCGGCTTCGAAGACAAGGGTGACAGAACATGGATGCACGGCATAGTCACAGATTTCAGGACAGGTGAGCCCATTGAAGGTGCCGTGCTGGATGTGTGGCACACTGCCCCGAATGGGTTGTACGAGCAACAGGACCCCAACCAGCCAGAGATGAATCTGAGAGGCAGGTTTACAACAAGCAAAGATGGAAAGTACAACTTCTACTGCCTCAGGCCCGTCCCCTATCCCATACCATACGACGGACCTGCGGGAAGGATACTGCAGGCATTAGATAGACATCCGTACAGGCCTGCCCATATTCATTTCATTGTGCGCAACACTGGTCCTAGCACTCGAGCTTGGCTGACAGTCATCACAGCTTACGGCACCTGGATACAAGCCCATTGTGACACAAATATTTGACCGGAATAGCAAATACATCGAGGACGATGCTGTCTTTGCGGTGAAGAAATCACTTATTGTGGATTTCAAGCCCTTTCAGGGCGATCCCAATGCCGAATTCGAGCTGCCTTATAATTTCAAACTAGCTACCTTTGAGGATGCGAAAAAGCACGCAGTAGCCAGCACAACAGAGGCGTGAAAGGTAAGCGCTACCGGGATGAACGGGAAGCTCTGCTAGTCTGTGCGATCGACAAGATGTCTGGTCTGCATTCGGTACAGTGACGCCTTTCGGGCGCTGAGATACAAAATCTAATTCGCTGTATGTACCAAAGCCATACAAGCGAAATGACTACAAGTCATTTTCGCTATGAAGATAGTGTACAAGCCCATTCGCATTACCACCCCAACGCTCCTGCAATAGCCGAGAGAGAAGAATACCCGTAGGACCCCGCATCTTAGCTAATCTTGCGACCCATTTTCCCCCGCTTAGTGGCAGGTTATGTGGCTTCGCCACCGATTCGCAGTAGTCCGCGTATATCACATGCCATTTGTGGTAAGCGTTGCAGGCGTTCCTCGTTAACATAGTCCCACCGTTTTCCAAACCCAATCCTCTACATCCTTCTTTTTTATTTTTGCTATATAAGAGCTCCTACGCGCCGGACACCAATCGAATGTGAATCATAATCTTGAGACAAAATCCACTTCTATTTCACAATTAATGCTCATCTACCTCCTAATCTGCCTCCAATATCTCACCCACAACGACTAACCTGACACTTGGTAAGCTGTTGACGACATGGCAAAAATCAGTCTTGGTCGATATATGTGGGAGAGGTACGTCAGTCTAAATCAGGATGAACTGTAGCATTATCTGACGCTTGGAAACCAGGCTTCATCAACTTGGTGTGGATTCGATTTTTGTACGTACGCTACCAGCGCTTCAATGGCCAAAGCACTAATGTAGTGATTTGAAGGGTGTTCCCGGAGACTTCAACCTCCAATTTCTCGACTCAATCTATGACGTCAAAGATTTAAAAATGGGTGTGTGTGTGAACACCTAAAGCTTGACAATTACTTAGGCAGCATAGTCCCTAATCAAAACGAGCTGAATGCGGCGTATGCTGCAGATGGATACAGCCGTATCAAGGGAGTTCCGGGTTGCCGTATGTAGGGTTAAATGATACCATCAGGATATCTTTACTAACGAGATGCCCAGTCGTGACAACCCATGGAGTTGGTTAATTCCACGATTTCCCAACCGATTGAAGTCATACTCACATACCTCAGGCGAGCTCAGTGCTCTCAACGGCATCGCGGGTTCCATGTCCGAACACGTTGGAATCGTCCACGTTGTCGGTCAAACCACGCGCACTATGCAGTCTAACCATATGATGATCCATCATTCCATTGGGCAAAAGCCTGACCATCAGCAATACAACAAAGCATCTGAGCCGCTGCGTTACGCCGCTGCGGGACTCTGGGACGTGAAGACCGCCCCAGCGGAAATTGACCGTGTGCTTCGGGAATGTTTCATCAAGTCTGGCCCTGTCTATATCTTCTTGCCGCTGGATTTGTCGGCTGAAATGGTTGATGCGGAGCTGCTAGAAACGCCTATTGATTTGGAGCCTTATATTGATACCACCACACAGATAAAAGCAGTCAACTCCATTACAGCTGCTATCAAGTCTGCTAAGCACCCTATCATCTTAGCCGACGCACTCGTAAAGAGATTCAATGTCTCAGAGGAGACAATCCAGCTGACCAATCAACTGGGTGTGCCAAGTTTTTCTACGAGTATGGGAAAGGGTATCATGGACGAGGTTGATGAAATGTACGTTGGAGTGTGGAACGGCGCGGTCAGTACGCCGGGTGTAGTCAAGGAGACAGAGAAAAGTGACTTGGTGATAACGCTGGGATACCTGCCTGCAGACACAAATTCGGGGGGCTTTTCGAGGAACATCAAAACTGAAAATTGGATTCGTATCGATCCTTTCCAAGTCACGGTACGTGCTCAATACCCTAGGTATGTACCTGAGATGGACGCGTCGATTGACAAGTAGCAGGTCAAGGGAAAAACATATTCCAATGTCCCAATCAAGCCACTTCTTAAAGCACTTCTGCAAGCACTCCCGTCTGGTCCCCAGCACAAGATCGCTAAAGCACGACTTCCTCCTCCGCGAGTACCAAGAGACGAGAATGAGACGAGACTCACCCAATCCTACATATGGCCTTCCATGTCTTCTTTTCTCCGCCCAAACGACATTATCATCGGTGAAACCGGGACCTCGAACTTTGGCATCTACGATATCGCTTTCCCGGCGAACGTGCGCTACGAGGCGCAGATCTACTACGGAAGCATTGGCTGGGCGGCTGCCGCTACATTAGGCGTGGACATTGCACGCACAGAGCTAGAAGCCATAGGGAAGAGAGCAAAAGGGAGAACCGTGCTGTTCACGGGGGATGGCAGTCTAGCGTTGACCATTCAAGAAGTTGGCACCATGATCAAGCAAAAGTGCAAATGCGTAATTTTCGTGATCAACAACGAGGGATATACGGTCGAGAGAATGATATGGGGGGCCCGACAGCGTACGTTCCGAGTCCCCTTTCACCTGCTCACGCGCATCGTCTAATCCGTCGTATAGCATACAACGACATCGTCCCAACCACCTACTCCCATCTCCTGCCCCTCTACCAGCATCCCTCTCCTTCCACTTCCTACCATCGCGTGACTACGAAGCGCGAGCTGGATGCTGTGCTCGCGAAGCCCGAAGTTCAAGATCCTCGGTATCTGCAGTTAGTCGAGTTGGTTGTGGACAAGATGGACACATCGTGGCGGCTGGGCACGCAGTTAGCATGGAGAGGCAAAGAAAGCCAGGATTACTTAACAAGGGAAGGGTTTGTGGATACGTATGGCGGTTGGGGCTTGGAGGAAGGAGCTGGCATGGGCACTGTGAGCTGGAAGTAGATGGTCCGGGCGTTTACCCTGCTTGGTCGAGTAGAACTCAAAAATAGATCCTGGCTCGCTAGGAGTAGAGAAGAACTATGTTCATAGAGACATAATCGTAAAACTTGGGTTGCTAAAAAGGGGACATATATTTCTGGGAGGGTAGCATTGGTGTCCCCTGGAGGCAGGTTATGGTGCGGATTATTGGACTATGGGCCGTTTGCTATGCAGCCTGTAGTATCCCGAAGCCGCTCCGTGTCTGTGTACCTAGTACGACAAGGGGGGCTAGGCCGATTTTACAAGGGGCCATGCCTGACGGTTTAGGCAATCATAATCGACTTGAATATGTTCCCAGTTTCACATATCCTAATGAAAAAAGCGGAGAGGAAGCGAGCTAGGCTAGAGTAACGATAATATTGGGTATATATGTAACTAAGAAGCCATTTACAAGAGGGAATGCCTACGAGAGTTTGAGATCTCCCATGTGCCACCAATATTTCACGACCTCTTCCTGGCATGATGCCGCTCTGTTGGTTGATAGTTGTTTGCGAGAAACCTCTGACCTCACTCATGCATGCATCGAACGCCGGGATGTTTTCTTTAGCATGGTTGCGATTCCAGACCAAGCTTTCTACAAAAAAATGGTGAAGAGACCCACAGACGCTGGTACGATTAAGTAGGACAAGGTATGCAGGGCCCGTGGGCTGGCGCTATTGGTGCTTTGTGTCCCTGGCTGAGACTCAGTCTGAGCAGTACCTGAGCCTGCGATTAAAGTTAGGCCAATGTAATTTGAGTTGCCAGGACCGCGACCTACCATTATTTTTTGTGTCCTTTTGTTTGTTACACAAGTCAACGAGCGTAGTATTCTTCTGCAGCCCCTGTAACGCAGCGTCCGCCTTCGAAACCTGGTCTTGCAGATTGGCTGCCTCGGTTGCATTCAATTGTTTTTTGGCCACGAATGCATCCATTGCAGTCTTGTTGTTTGCCAACGTCACGTACTTGGCCAACCTTTTCATGGCAAAGCACTCGGCCCTGACTTTGAGGTTTGCGTTGAAGGCGTTGCATTCGTCAACAAGCGTAGTGTTGGCCTGCATTGTCTGCAGGGTGGCAGTGGCGTTTACAGCCTTGGCCTTGAGTTTGGCGACCTCGGTGTCATTCAGCTTGCCTTTTGCGACAAGGGCGTCCAGTTTGGTTTGGTTGGCGGCAAGGTCGGTGAGCCGGACTAGTCTATTCATCTTTTTACAGACTTTTTTGACTGTATTAGCCTTGGAAGTGCCATTGCGGTGAGCCATTGCCGTTCCATTCTTGTCTTTCCGTGACTCCAATATATGGAACTGAGGAAAGGCATAGGAAGTTGCCATGAAGGCAAAGAGAAGCGCAAAAATGAAACGCATGTTGTATAAGAAGAATTGGACTGCACAGCAGAGCTAAGAAGCGAAGTCGGACCGGCCGAGTGAAACTCAGAGAAAAAGAAAGGGTTTGAGAATAGAGGTGGGATGGTGAGCTAAGGCAATCGTCACAAGATGCTGAACAACTTGCTTCATATATAGCTTCTCAAGCTCCACCGTCGAGAATGCCTGGTCATGCATCGATGCCTACGCGGCCTATCCATGCTTGAAACCTGCGCATCGCGTTCCTAGGACTCCGACAAGACGCCTCTTGACAACCATACCCTGGCACGTTACATGTAGGCAGCGGAGGGGAGAAAAGGCCGCGCATTCAATGACGATCAATTGTGATGAGCGCACTTGATGCCCCTTAGGAATGAAGGGGCATACGTACTAGTTGGGCTGTAGTTGGGCTGTCAAAGCCATTCACAAGGAACGACATGGTGTGTTGCGTGGCTCGTACCGTTTCACTAGCGGTCCACAGGTAGCGCTAGCTAAGCTTTCGCTAGTGTCTTGGCCTGTTCTGTTTCATCTTTGGCTCAGCCGTCTCTGGTCTCATGCCGCTGGATCATGAGCAGAGCTGAGAAGATCCATATTGCTGCTGGTCTATTCAAGGTGGCTATGCACCGATTCTTTGTACCATCAATTCGTCGCACGTTACACATGTTTTCGATTGCTGTTGATGCGCTGCCTCATTTGAGAGCTGGTTGGGCACAGTGCTAAACGCTGTACTGCGGCATTACAGTGTTGCAGGATCGTGAGTCCGAAACACGGCCGGAGCAAATAGAGGTCTCGAACAGAGACCAATGAGGAAATCTGATTGACAGGAACACTACGTTGACTGAGGGTAAGCCCCAGCTTGTGTTAATGGTACAGCGGCAGTGGCAGCTGTCCGTCGTGTCATGGGAACTAGAATGGCATCTGTGACTCCGACGATTATTCATGGACCCCCGCGGCTGTAGGACGAAGCCACTTTCCCTTCCTAAACTAGATGGAAACGTGCAGCCGTGTATCTTGTGTCTCTGTTGTGTAGTTGCTAGAAAGGGGGCATTGGCGGCAGACACAAGCTGTATATGGGCTGCTCAGAGGAATAGAAGGGAAGAAATTTCTTGGCACACGCCGACCGACCCTTGAACGTCACCTACCAGGTGCGCAATCGATAAGGCGTGGCCGGGCATTGCCCCACCATAAGAGTCAGCGACCAGAAAAACATCAACCCCGCCACACGCGCCCATGCACACGACACAATCATGTCTATGAACTTCCCCAAGGAGGAGGAGCGCATCCTCTCGCGCTGGAAGGAGATTGACGCATTCCTACGTCAAGTTGAGCTGGTACGTGGCAGCAGAACCCGCCTAGCGTCTTCATCCTTGTGAGCCAGTCCTGACAATCTTCCAGTCCAAGGGCAAGCAGCCTTACACTTTCTACGGTACGTCAACGCCGCGCAACACACAAACACAGCCTCACTTTCTCAGATGGCCCGCCCTTTGCAACCGGTATGCCGCATTATGGCCACCTTCTCGCGTCGACCATCAAGGACATCATCCCACGATATTGGTCAATGAAGGGCCGTTATGTCGAACGACGATTCGGCTGGGATACACACGGTGTGCCTATTGAGTATGAAATTGACAAGGAAATGGGTATGTCTGGTCGTGACGCTGTGCGGGAGATCGGAATCGCCAAGTATAACGAGAAGTGCCGCGCCATTGTCATGCGATATGCGACTGAGTGGCGGCACACCATCGACCGCCTCGGCCGCTGGATCGACTTTGACAATGACTACAAAACCATGGATACTAGCTTCATGGAGACGGAGTGGTGGGTCTTCAAGCAGTTGTTCGACAAGAATGTTGTGTACCGCGGATTCAAAGTCATGCCGTACAGCACAGCCCTTTGCACTCCTCTTAGTAATTTCGAGGCTTCACAGAATTACAAAGACGTTCAGGATCCTGCCATAGTAGTGTCATTCCCACTGCTGGACGACCCGACCACACACTTGCTTGCCTGGACTACCACCCCTTGGACTTTGCCTTCGAACTGCGCACTTGCAGCCCACCCTGACTTTGAGTATATCAAAATTCTCGACGAAGCTTCTGGTAAGAATTACATCCTCCTTGAAGCCTTGTTACGGACTTTGTATAAAGACCCAAAGAAGGCCAAGTTCAAGATCGTGCAGAAGTTGAAGGGTAAGGACATGTTGGGCTGGAAGTACGAACCGCTGTTCGATTACATTTACCACGATTTCAAGGATTATGGGTTCAAGGTTGTCAATGCAACCTATGTGACAGCAGACAGTGGTGTGGGCATTGTTCACCAAGCACCTGCTTACGGCGAGGAAGATTACAAAGCTGCTGTTGAAAACGGTATCATTGACCACAACCGCCCGCCTCCAAACCCTGTAGATGATTCTGGTTGCTTCACTTCTGTGGTCCGGGACTTTGAAGGCCAGCACGTCAAAACAGCGGATAAAAGCATTATTAAGCACCTTAAAGCTGCGGGCCGACTGGTTGTTGACTCGCAGATCCTCCATAGTTATCCGTTTTGCTGGCGCTCAGATACTCCACTGATCTACCGAACCGTTCCATCTTGGTTTGTACGCATCCAGGACAGCATCCCGCAGATGTTGAGCAATATTGAGGGCTCGCACTGGGTGCCTTCGTTTGTAAAGGAGAAACGCTTTGCCAATTGGATTCAGAATTCACCTGATTGGGCAGTTTCGCGGAACCGGTTTTGGGGTACGCCACTTCCTCTCTGGGTCAGCGATGATTTGAAAGAAGTGGTATGCGTTGGGAGCATCGAGGAGCTCAAGAAGCTTAGCGGATATGAGGGCGAACTTACGGACATTCATCGTGATAAGATTGATGAGATCACCATTCCTAGCAAACAAGGGAAAGGTGTTCTGCGGAGAACCCCAGAGGTCTTTGATTGTTGGTTTGAATCTGGCTCCATGCCTTATTCGAGTGCTCATTATCCGTTTGAGAATGTCGAGCAGTTCGAAAAGTCTTTTCCTGGTGATTTCATCGCGGAGGGCTTAGATCAAACACGAGGGTGGTTTTATACCCTAACTGTTCTTGGAACGCTCCTCTTTGGAAAACTGCCTTTTAAGAATTGTGTCGTGAATGGTATTGTTCTTGCGGAGGACGGAAAGAAGATGTCGAAACGGCTGAAGAATTACCCGGATCCAATGCTCATTATGAACAACTACGGCTCCGATGCACTTAGACTTTACCTTATCAACTCACCTGTAGTGCGAGCCGAAACGCTACGATTCAAAGAAGCTGGTGTGAAAGAGATCGTCTCGAAAGTTCTACTTCCCCTCTGGAATAGTTATCAATTCTTTGAGCAACAAGTAGCACTGGTGAAAAAAGTTGCCGATATGGATTTCGTTTTTGATCCCGAGGCGGAGAAATCGAATACAAACGTGCTCGATAGATGGATCTTGGCTTCCTGTCAGTCACTGCTAAAATTTGTCAACGAAGAAATGGCGGCTTATCGGCTGTACACTGTTGTTCCACGGCTGCTTCAGGTAATACTATTCTTATTCCAGCTCTGATTTCAGATTGCTTACGACTACAGCTTATCGACAACACTACAAACTGGTACATTCGTATCAACCGCCGCAGACTAAAGGGTGAATATGGCCTGGATGACACCAAGCACGCCCTCAATACCCTTTTCGAAGTACTCTATACCCTTTGCCGTGGACTAGCCCCTTTCACACCCTTCCTTACAGATAATATCTACCTGCGTC
>Ga0247757_10001046_pt1 | contig 20149 bp, 19 predicted proteins | sample UWRJL126311R4_FD_180929 | JGI IMG/M metagenome (GOLD analysis project Ga0247757, IMG submission 180929) | Plant litter microbial communities from Arlington Agricultural Research Station in Wisconsin, United States - UWRJ-L126-311R-4 | ecosystem: Environmental > Terrestrial > Plant litter >... | reverse complement strand
ACCGCCTCCGCCTCCCTAACCTCCTTCTCACCCGCCCGTCCTGCCAGCGCCTCCAATTTATCATTCAATGGCTGCATGTTCACAGCCGAGTGCACAATCGTCGTCAAATGCAGCGCGGCCGCCAGTACAAACACTCTCCAGTCCCCTCTCCCCCTACCGCTGCCCACGACGAGGCTGTTCTGGGAGGCGGCGCGGTACGTAGCCCATCCTGCATACGCATAGCCTAGGAAACCGAGCGTGGAGATGGGGCGGAAGAATTGGTTGCCAACGGTCCAGCAGAGGGGCCATTGGCGGCCCAGGAGCTGGGCGCGAGAGTTGTGGGAGGGGGAGGAGGGCGGAGGGAAGTCGACGAGGAGGGCGGGGACGGTCATCCAGGACTGGGTTATTGCGTTGCCTGGTTTTGAGGAGTTAGGGAGGGTTAATTTGGAGAGAGAGAGAGACGAGGGTATGGGGCATGGGAGGGGAGGGTGATGTACCGGCGAGGATGAAGGAGAAAGTTACGCAAGTGCCGGCTACAGCTCTGACGATGGGAGAGTCGGTCATTGTCAGGGCTGGGTTGTAGAGGCGAGGAGACGATCTAGAAAGTAGATAGAGAAGAAGAGAGGGGAAAGGTGTATAGATGTCGTGGGAGGTTCGACAGTTGCAGTAATGTTTTCTTTCCTTCTAAGAAATCAAAGTAATAAAAGAAAAAGGAACCAATGTCTTCCTACCCTTCTGTCGCGCATAGTAGTTAAAAACATTGCTCCCCTTCTTCCGCCCCCGCTGTGCCCTGCCGCGTCTTCGGAAGCGGAGAAGAAAATGAATTGGCGGGGCGTTTTGCTCTGGTGCGAGGTGTGCCGCCCCACGGAGCATCTTCGCACTGCAAACCTCAGCTCAGCTCAGCCCAAGCCTAGCCAAGCCCCCGACCATCTCCTGCTTGGCGTGTCTTTCGGTTCCCCATGAGAATCTCCGGGACAAGGAGAACTTAGTGTCGGGTACCTGAGGTGGCTTGCGTGCTGGCCTGCAAGTTGCACAAGGGTACTAGCGCAGATGCACGCGATAGGGCGGGGTATGGGAGTGCATTACATCACGAAAAAACTAGTTGTAGGGTGCTAGAGGATGGCGGGGGTCGGAATGCGCGAGTGAGGTGGGAGAGGGGTCGGCTTCGGGGGATAGATCGAAGCTTCAGACTGGGCAGGATGACTGATATCATCACGTGACTCTGATATTGTATCCCTCCTTTGCCCTTCAAGTGAGCGGTTGATGATCTACGTATATTTATATACGGAATAAAAAGCTATTTTACATGATCTATTGACCTCCGTTGACCACTTTCAATATTGGAGTGTTTCCACATGTGCTCAAGCTTAGTCATTTCACGTATCTTACATAATTAGTCTAGTAGACTCCACGGCGCAGTTCATCGCCACACCAATCATCAGAGAGCAATTTCATCGATGCAATTCATGTCCTCACTATCTATCCGCCTTAACCTTTTAGAGATGCATCGATCATCCCCTGTAGCGCGTTCATTGCACTAGTGCTTCTCCACGCCGACCACTGATGGTTCAACAACCCCCATGTCTCCTCATAATCCTGCGTCCCAGACCGAATATAGTAGCTACCGGACACCACCCAAATCATCCACCCACTCTTCCACTGCGGCATGAGTTTCTTGATGCACGTCGCATACGTCTTGGTGTAGTCGCTGCCAGACTGGTCGAAGCCGAATTCGGTCAGCACGACGGGCATCTTATTGACGGGTGTGTTGCCCGTGGCCTTGAACCCGTTGTCCCACAGGCCGCTTTCCATGCTTCCGCAATTGGTCGCATCGTTCTGGTAGTTATGTAGCTCAAGCGCGAGCTTGTTGGCGTACTTGAAGTTGCTGAGTAAGAATTTCCGTCCGCTGCCCAGGTCCTCACCGTTCGCGATCGGCGCCATCTTCGTGTCATAGTCGAGCCCGGAGAGGAAGATTATGATGTTGGGATTGGCTTGGTTGACAATATCGGCAGCTGGGATCACCTGGTCATACCATGTGGCCCAGTTGTAGGCGGGCAGACTATCCATGCAACATTAGCTTGCGTTATATCTGATGATGTAGCTTTTTACCTACCCAGACTTGCCAGGGTTTCGAAGTTCATTACGCAGGCCGATGGAAACGAGATTTGGCCATTGTTTTCCCTGCGTTCGATTAGCAGTGAACGTTAACTGTCGTAGTCACACTTACATGATCGGCCATGAACTGTAGACCGCGCTTCCATTTGCTGACGTCGAAGTAGGTATCTCCGAACCAGGCATTGCCATCAGACGTCCCACAGCACCAGGCGCCTTTCGACATGTGGTTGTCAAGGTGGACGTATATGCCTTGCTTGTTCAATTCGGCAGCGATGGCATCAAAGACCTAGGATGTTTCTATTAGACGAGCAATGTGCTGAAGACCACCGAAGCTTGCCTGCAGTCTTGTTGTCGAAGCGCTGAATTGAGGATTGTTCTTGAGCACTTGTTGGTACACCTTGGGTCCGTTGGTAGTTCCAAGAGCTCGATTGAAGGCATCCTGGAGCTTTACGTCGCCACCGTTGTCCTTGATGTTGTCGATCATTTCAATCGCAAAGGTCAATCGCACGATGTTCATCTTGATGCTCTTGATCTTTGATACTATCGACTCGATAGAAGCATACTGCAACCCCTCCGGAATCATAACATCTCCCGCACCCGGCCAATTCACCCCAACATACGTGAAATTGGCGCCTTTGGAGTCGACGATGAACTGCTTGTTCGTGTTGAACGGCGCATTAAGCGCGAGAGCCGCCGGTATCGCCGCGAGAGCGTATAGGAATGGAAAAACGAAATACATATCGAGAAAAACAGAGCTGGCGCCTCTGTGATACAAAAAGTGGGCGCCCATACATTTCCTTTATATCTCCCGTTGTTCGCATTGTCTACAAACTAATTTAAAGCAGAGGGGCAAACCCGGATCTGGCCACCTCCTCATCGAGCTCGCTGATTGATGGACGCTAGTTTTCCATACCAACGGCCACGCGACAATCCCAACCTCTATATAGGATAAGGCCGCTCCCAATATGTATAGATGTGGGTAGAAGGCTACTATATGCGGATGCACAGAGGCCGCCAGGGGAGCAATTGGCTGGCGGGCTCGGCTAATTATGCATAATCATTTCCCCGCTGAGCGCCGGTGCCTTGTGGGGATGGGCTCAACTGACTATATAGGACGGAATATTTCTACAAAATTCATGGTTTCGGGGACTGGTTAGTGTAAAAAGGGCCTCGCGTGATTGATAGGCCGATAGCCTCGGTCTGTGGTGCTGGGAACATCTGAAGCGAACAGCAGGGTTGAGGGGCTTGGGCAATATGCCTAATGATCTCATATATTAGAGACCTTCCGTTTTGGCGGTTGCGTCGGCGTAGCAGAACCCGACTACCGCTGCGATCTAGAGAGAGCTGGGAAGCAGCTTTAATTTATCCGAAGCAGCGCTCCAAGAACATTGTTGTTTTAGTGGACCATATCACTGTTACCGCTAACGCGTTTCTGGGTATTCATATTCTCGGTACATCCAGCTTCAGGTTAAGTTGTCCTAAGCTATTTCAAGAACCACACGTTAAACGCTTGCTCTAGGAGATGGTAGGTTTCTGTAGGGTCTGACCGTCAGCCACCATGCCTACCTTGATTGAAATCAACTTTTATCTTCGAGTCGGAACAGTGCAGATACAAAAACGTATCAATCCTATCTATGCTATGTGTTCTATCCATGTGCGACGGTGGCGTGGTAGTGGGGACCCGAATTTGACTCAAATATCAAAAAGCCCAATGAATCGCAAGTAGCGCAGCACACCATCTACAGCTCAACATCGAAGAACATATATCACCCACGATGACAGCCACAGACCCACAGCCACCTCCCAAGGCCAGTGCCCTCTACAAAACTCTCTTCGCCACAGCTATAGAATTCATCCGCTCCCAAGACCAAGACCTCACCCAACTCGCACGCATGAACTTCGCCCGAGTCCGCGCTATCCGCTCTCCTACTCACACCCACCTTTTCGGCCACAACTACTTTGTTTCCACGAAACCACCGTTCCAGGGCGAAATGGATCTAGAGCGTTACATTGCGCACCTTAATACCATGCTGCCGAGGTTGGAGAGTTGGGATACTCGTATTACGGATATTGCGGTCGACGAAATGAAGAGAGTGTGTGTGGTTAGGGGGAGTTACTTTATAGAGGTGAAGGGGGTGGGAAAGGCTGTAGAGAATGATATCGTTTGGTGGCTTTGGATGGATGGGGAAGGGAAGTTGGTGGAGAGGGGGATGGAGTTTGTGGACGGGGTGGCGACGGGAAGGATTAGGGAATTGATCAGAGGGATGGGGGAGTGAGCGGTTGTTTGTGCTGGAGTTAATCATGTGTACGGCGGCAAAGACGGACCGAAGAGTGGCACATGTATGGCTTATTTTGTGTTTTAATAGTGCGTACCTGCTTTTTGTTGTTTGAAGGGAAAAAACCGCTAGTGTTGCTTCCTTGACAAGACTGTGCTTCAACAGTGGCCGTGCTGGTCGTACACGGAACGTGGCTTTGTTATGCTAAGCACAGGGCAGCTTGTTGGGTGGTTCTGAGAGCACAACGAATGTCTAGACTGTTTTTGTATCTAATGATAGGCGGGTGGCTCTTGATTCGACAACAATAAACGGTACACTATATCCCCCGTTCCCAACGCAGCTTGTTGGTACGAGCGCGGTACCCTAAAACCCTTGAATAGCACAACTCCTAAAAGCTGATTTACTCTTAGAATCGCGTGGTACAACCTCGACACCCTCTCTAAGCAACATATACAGCCTTCCTGTGTATTACGAAACATGCACATCACAAACACGCGTTGTCAGCCACCTCTACGCATCAGCCATACTTATACTCATACTCTACGTCGCATTAAGAACTATACAGCATACCCGCGCGATATTATCGTACGATCCCAATGGATGAAGATCTAGATACGAGGCTCGTGGTTTCCAAGCCTCGCTTCACCGCCGCCTACTACATCAAAAAGCCTGCTGTACGGCCATCCGCCTACGTGTACTACCATACTTGTGAATCTTCCCATGTATTTCTTCTGGAATGTGTCATTACGATCAGCTGGGCATAGATCGGATATGCTGTCAGGTACTTAGCCACGAGGCTCTTTCTATTCGACCGTTTAATTTAAGTATGATGATGCGATACAAGGATGCCAAACGCAACGGTATCACTCAAGTGGCAGGTAAGAATACTATGAACATTAGAAGGGCTTACATGATGACTTAAGCGGATCACATTCGCTAAGCTGCGCGTATTCATCATTTTAATTTTGACTAATCTCGAAAAGGCTAAATCACGTTCTCGTATCACCGATGATCTATCTCTGAATATACAAGGCAGATCTGACTCAGATCAGAGATGTGGTGTGAGTAAGATGCGAACATGAGGGCCGGGCCACCCTAGCACCACGCGAATCTGCGTTCACTGATACGGTCCTGTGACAGTAAGGCCGTCGCGATATATACATGTGTCCAAACCCGATCCAGTCGAGATAATAGACTGAGTAAGATCGGGCTACCAAGCATTGGTCAGGAAATCTCTGCCTGTCAGCTGTTGCCCTTTGCCTTTTTCCATTAGTTAGAGGCTCGATTCTTTATTTAGTCCCTCGGATACGAGATGCGTAGGGGCTAGGTACTTGCTTGCGCACGTCTACGCTGCCCTAACCCATATGTAGGTTGCATTTAGAAATTGATCTAAATACTTCTGCAATGTAAAAAAATCTTAAAAACGCCGTTGAGTTAATGAAATTCTGAACAAGTTGAGTCCCATTTCTAAGCGCCTGAGCTATGGGATGGGATTCGTCTGACCGCTAAGAAGAGCGCCCATTGAGCATGACGTTTTTAGCCACCCTTTGATCAGCTGTATAAGCCAATGACGAGGCTTATCTTGAAGCTGTAAAATGATTGGTAGTATCCAGCCTCCGCCTCATCCACAAATATTTGGGCGCCACTTTGTGGCGGCATCAGGTGGATGGAAAATCGCATTCTTGATATTAGGCGGCCCACCAAATCCCTTGAATTGACCCCGCTGTAGTAGTACGGGGTTAGGTGTGGTAGCAATTAAGAGTATTTGGCCCTGCCGAGGATGCCTAGGCGAAGCACACACACCCCCTAGCCATCCTTCACCAAGTGATCATTGGGCCAAGTACCTAGGCAGCGTGCTTTCTTTCGAGACAATGGTATACACTGCCTCCAGTTGTGGCTTTCTCAGCTGCCAGTAGCTGCTGAATCCACCTGATGAGTTAATATTTACATGACGGTCGCAGGAGAACGTATATAAAGGTACCAGCTTCTTGACCGTCTCCATCTACAACACACATTCAATTTTCTGCTCATCTCACACGTTTACAACCTAGTAACATAGTTATGACCTCATATCAAGAGCCGATTCAAGAGCCAATTGTTCCTATTCCTCTTCCACCTGTAGAAGAGCCATCGGAATATGGCACCAACTACATCCTACATTGGAATGCTGCCGGTGTAGACCTTAACCGTCTCACCCATACTGTTGCTGGGCCCCAAACTGGTCCGCCCTTATCCGCCAGGTCTCTGGGTATGCTTCACCTGGCTGTCCATGATGCCTACTTTGCTATCCACCCCTCATCGGAATTCTCAACATTCCTTACCCCGGATAGCGAAGATCCAGCGTATCGTCTTCCTGAGCTTAATGGTGCGGACGATTCTCGTCAAGCAGTAGCAGGAGCAGCCATTACAATGCTTGGGTTGCTTTACCTTCAAGGAGGCCCAGGTATCTCAAACAATGCTACGGCACAGCTGAGCGCATTGCTTGATCGCTACATAGACGATGCACCTGGAGGCGTTGACTCTGCATCAGCCAGTTATCAGTTTGGTTCAGCTGTCGGCACAGCTTTCTTCCAACTGCTCTTCCATCCTCAGGGTGTCTCAGCCGAGGGATATCATCCGACCCCAGGCCGATACAAATTCGACGATGAACCGACTCATCCCGTCGTTCTCGTACCTGTCGATCCCAACGACCCTAATGGACCAAAGCAGGCCATCCGGCAGTACCATGGACCTTTCTATGGCAAGACTGCGAAGCGCTTCGCCACTCAAACGGAACATCAAATCGCAGATCCTCCGGGAATTCGAAGTGCTGCGAATCAGACTGCCGAATACGATGATGCTATCCGCGATGATATCAGAATGGGCGGTGCGATTGGTCTCAACTCTACCAAGCGTACGCCCGCTCAGACTGTGAATGGTCTTTTCTGGGCTTACGATGGCTCGAACTTGGTTGGTGCACCACCACGATTTTACAACCAGATATTGCGCCGTGTTGCTGTTAAGTACAGATTGGAAGAGGATATCGCCAACAGCGAAGCTAATAATGCCGACTTCGCTCGCTTATTTGCCTTAACAAACACGGCACTGGCTGATGCTGGGGTTTTCTCATGGAAGGAGAAATGGGATTTTGAGTTCTGGCGCCCGCTAAGCGGTGTCCGAGAGGATGGAAGACCAGACCACGCTGATCCCTTCTGGCTCTCTCTTGGTGCTCCCTCAACGAATACTAATGACATCCCATTCAAACCTCCGTTCCCCGCATATCCAAGTGGCCATGCTACATTTGGAGGTGCAGCATTCCAAATGATGCGCCGCTACTACGAAGGCCGTGTTGGTACGTGGACTCCTGAAGCGCCCGACAATATTTCCTTTGAAATTGTCTCCGACGAGTTGAACGGGATCTCGCGCGACTTACGCCAGCCGTACGATCCGACTACTCCCATCACTGAGCAGCCTGGTATTGTTCGCACGCGGATACATCGTGCATTCTCCAGCCTGTGGGAGGCCATTTTCGATAACGCAATCTCACGTGTTTTCCTTGGGGTGCACTGGCGCTTTGATGCCGCTGCTGCGAAAGATATCATGATTCCCACAAACACTAAGGATGTTTACACGACTGACAGCAATGGCGGCACTGTGTACCAGAATGTTGATGATATCCGGTATACCACACTCGGAACGAGAGAGGGATCTGATGGCTTGTTTCCCATAGGTGGTATTCCTTTGGGCATGGAAATTGCGAACGAGATCTGGGAGTCTGGACTGAGGCCTACGCCAGCTAACAAGCAACCTACGCCGCCGCCAGAAATGACCGCTGGCACTCAAGAGGATGTTGCAGCAGCACAGGACACGGTTGTGAGCCCTCCATGAGCACTTTTCGACACCACTTATATGTGATTGTACGAGGCTTGTATTGTGAAATTTTGTTCTAATATCTTATGGTGACTTGTGGCTCAGACTTCTTTTACACTGTCCTCGTAGTATAAATAGCCTATATGCAGATTTCTAACCAGTTCTGTTTTCAATTTATATCTATTGGTTTCAATACTGAGGGACTCAGGCCAGCGTGCCTACTCTGTGACCACTTTTTGACTTCTTCCCAGTTCACACATGTCCGTTGTTGAGACACTGGTGTCAAAAGCTTGATAAAGTTTGCGGAATATGCCTTGTGACTGTCTTCTTTCCACTCGAATAAGTTTACGTTGAAGGGAGGATTACACATAAAATATTCTCTAAGATCTTCAATACAATGACCTGATTCCATAGTTAGTACACCTTGGTATGTGACTGTATCATGACCACACATACCAAGATGAGGTCTGAGTGCTGAATCCTCCGAACCAATGAACGATGGATAGAAGTTTTCTTTGTAGACCCACATTCGTAGCTGTCTCTTGAAAAGAGTTAATGAAGTATATCATGGAGTGTGGTTTCCAACCTTACCAAGCAATGTAGAAGATGAAAAATTTCTAATGACGCAAGATATCCTCCTTCGGCGACCTGAGCTAGTTCGTCGATACGTGGTTCCATTCTGATATCTTTTACTTCGGCCTTGGAAACATTGAAGTACAAAGCTGCATTACTCTTCAGAAAAGGTAATCAGCTAAATTCCATAAGGCAAACGACTTACGTTCTATGAGGTTGTCCCAAGCTTGGTTGTTTTCTTTTGTCGGCAATCCTGCATAAAGCCCTGTGTCTTCATGACCGGGAGTCTCAATCCGAGTCCTAAAACTTGTAATCGACAGCAACTTGGAGTCTATGCTAAAATTAGTGCAGAATCAGGGTGCCGGGCGTCATCGCTCACTCCATAGTTCATGGCCTTGATGCTCATTGACTTGAGAGCGTAGCAAGCGAACGTTTACCAGCACCAGTATGAAGATAATTCCATGAAGCGAAAGGAAATATATGTTACGTAGATAGAAAAAGTGTTGCTGATGTTTTCGCAGTTGATAGCCATGCTGTGGGGGGCATTTTTCTCGACCAACTAATCGCTCGTCATCGATTAGGCACTCTTGACTCCCTGATTCTATCATAGTGAGTAATTTCGTGCTGAAACAAGTTAACAGACGTAGAAGACCGAATTTTCTTTGTGTCTTGGGAGAAGTATGTCGGAAATGATTTGTGGAACCTGAACCGTTTGGTCGGACTTCCTGCCATATTGCATATCCTCGTTGGGATTAGCATACGCAGTTCGCAGTATGCAGTTAAAACGTGGCGTATAATCCCTGAGCCTCGTGTGCATGGTCGCATTGCATACAAATGCCGGGGGCCTAACTTCTCAACATAAGCGAGCTGCTCTGCAGCTTCCAGTTTGTCTGTCTCGCCATAGTGCTTAAAATTGGAAATTGCCACCGTCAAGTAGTATGCCCGCCATGGGTGTATTTCCAAAATGTTCCGCCATATAAGCAGCGAGTGCTGCATCTCTAGGAAAATCAACCACAATGCATTCGTCGGTCGCCTCAGTCTTCATTGTCCTAGCCTTTGCTTGCCTTACTTTAGCAGGGCCGATCAAAGGTATGTCGTATTTGTCAAACTGACCACAATTGTATTCTAATACAATACAGCTACTAGTAAGAATTTTGAAGTTGTGGAAATTTCAAAGAAATGCGAAGATCCACATGGTATAGCTTTAACATGCTTCGCCGTAGAAGAATAACTAACTTTACATAGTCACTTTGGATGATGGCAGGACAATATCTGTGCACGATGCAACAGAAGATGAGTTAGCTACTGTCAAATCATTTTGTGACTGGTAAATCGTCAAGAGTCATGCAAGACAACGTGGTCTTGGTTCATGGTCTAGCTTCGCCTCAAAGGACATGGACAATTGTAGTAGTTCATAATATTACAATAATGTTCTGTACAGGTAGTGAATTTTTTGAAGGCCTCAGTGTTAAACCCAGGAAAATAGTCTCTCGTTGCGCTGATGAGTTATGGTGTTCCACGCGGCATTAGTACAATGAAATGCGCATGAACGCTCACAGAAGACCATCTAGACCATCAAGTATCATAAATAATGCTTCTTATCAGGTGCCAAAGTGTATGGAAATTCGCTAGTTCTCTTGAGAGCTGCGTGTAAGCTGCATACATGGATGCCGGCACCTATGAGGTCGGCCGAAAGAAAATTAACCGGAGTCAAAGGAACATTTACCCGCTCTGAGTTTACGCTAACCTTAATGATCCAACTCCGATGCCCTTACACTTCGCTATTTTGCCCCATTCGTCCTCACATGTATCAACTCCTAGATGGTTGAGACTAGAAATAGATTTATTATAAAAGCTCACTACTGCAAGCTGTGCGTCGTTAGATTAGGCCCCAGTACCAGCCATTCGAAACACTCCCGTTTGGCTTGGAAGTCCGGTTTGTGGGTCACAATAACGGTGGGGGGCCAATGCGGGGTTATCTAGACTGCAAGTAAATTAAGCAGGTAGTTCGTTGGGATACCGGACGAATGGTAGGTCGCGTGCAGTCCGCATGTTTCTGACTCCCTGCACCTGTGATAGTTCAACGCACTCGAGGTATTGTAGGTATAAACTCCCAAGTATATGGCGTATGGTACGACATTTTCCAGGGGGAATTACTGCTCCAGTAAACAAAGCAGCTCTCAACCCTTCCGTAATTCCCCCGTTGCTATAGCACCTCTGATTTACTGCTTTCAATTCACTCCTGCTGCACAGCATACTTTCAAGATGACTGGCTATTATATGGGAGTACCCTCCCCAACTGCAATTATCTCATCTCTTTCCGTCTTCCTGGTTCTCGATGTTGCTGCAGTTGTTTTGCGCTTTGGCGCGAGAATCAAATCGAGGCAACCGATTCAGGCCGATGATTGGCTCACAATTCCTGGCTTGGTGAGTGGGCTTATAGGTTATAAGTGTAGCATGCTCATTACAAGAAAGATGCTGGTCACTGGTCTTGCGACTGTCTTATTCTATGGAGTCAATACTAAATCTTTGGGCTATCCCATTGATAGCTTGAGGAACCCAACGCGTGGAATTCCCACACGTAAAGTACATGATCCATATCCAGCCCCATTAATGTGTTTCTAACAGTACAATCTAGCTTGAATATGCTTCGCTCACAATGGCACCAGTGGCTCTGGCTCTCGTCAAATTGAGTGTTCTTTGCTTCTACCGTCGCTTATTTGTCGTAGACAAACAAAACCGATTCGATCGTCGTAATCTGTTCTTCTCATTCGCAATTAGCATCATAACTCTATGGGGAGGCGCAGTGTTCTTCGCAACGCTGTTTGCTTGCAAGTTTACATGGGGTGCTCTCTGGGGAGAAATCAAACCAACACCCGGCCTCTGTCTAGATGGCTTCCAATTGGGATGGGCATTTGCTTTATCTGACTTCATCACAGATGTTCTCGTTCTTTTCATTCCAATTCCATTTGTAAGTCGCAGTGTACTTACACTGTGACTAAGTATTAATTTGAATACAGATCTGGAGACTGCATTTGAGAACTGCGAAGAAGGTTGCAGTTACCGGCGTATTTCTTCTGGGGATTCTGGCTACAATTGCATCATTCTTGAGGTTACTCTGGAAGCAGTGGTCAAAGAAGGTTGGACGAGACCCGAGTCTCGATGAGGCTTGTATGATATAGCCTAACCAACTTTTTGAAAATAGTTATGCTGACAGTATGCAGTGATGGTAACATGGGGATGCTTCTGGTTCGCGGCTGAAGCCCAGATTGGGCTTCTTGCCGCATGTCTTCCCACTTTTGGAGTTTTCTTCAAGGACATCAAATTATCCAGCTCTGTGCGCAGCCTCCTTGGATCTTTCTCCATCAGAACCTCTTCAAAGATTACCGAGTCCTCTGAGAAACTCCCTATCGACCAGTCATTAGTCTACAGAACCGAATCCGGCTCGAATAAGATGATGAGACTTAATAGTTATGAGTAAGTAAAGTGAATTCATGACTTGGGGTGGCTATATTACTTTGGTTGGCTAGTTAAGTTTGATATTAAGGGGAAAAACGGTTAGATATCACATAGCATGGTTTGGCGGGCATTGCTCCTGGAAAAGAGGCTCTCTGTAACGATCACTATGTTTTTAGTCATGCAGTACACGTAGGCTAACAAAAAATGAAATTATCTTGATGCTCTTTCACGACGTTGAAAATGATGATTGAATTGAGCTATCATCATGATTCTAGATCCTTTGAAGAGGTCTGATTACTACCAAAGATTTTTGCTACATTGAGCACGTGGGTAATATCCACACGTACAAAAGTCCGTAAATCTTAGTTAAGGTTTAACCCGCTTCAGAAACAACCCAACTGTCGGTTGCGTTGCACGACCCAAGCTCCAGGACAGTAAGGCCAGCCGCCAAGAGAAACGGGACTACACATTACCGCGTGCATTAGTGTCGCCCAGCTAGGGGCGAGAACCCAATAACGTGGGAAATAGATTAATCTACAATAGAAATATTCTTTCGGCTAATGCAACGTAACCTTGGATCTTACATGCGCACTTCCAGACTTCTGTAACCCTGGCCAGGCAGATGTGACTTTCAAGTGCATGCATACAGAAAACGGGCTCACACTCAATTAATCAGGCAATTTCGAAGCAATCTTAACACCTAACAGTGAGATGTTACTCTAAAATAACAGGAAAGAGCAGAGAGTTTGCACAATATATTTTTCTTAGCTCATAGATATAACAAAGCTCAGCATTTGTTCACCCTACCCTACGACGGGTAGATTGAATGCGAACTTGGGGCCAAACCCTGCCTAATACGGATGTATACGTAACAATATATTGTGTTTCAATATATCAGACATGATCATAGACCTTTAGTGTATGTATGCTGCAGGGGAGATTTGATACCCATGCTGAGGAACCGGAGATAGAAGACAAATCTCCATGCTTGGAAAAGCGGCATCATGAGACGAGAAGCACCCCACCCACAAATCACATTTAAGTCCAGGTCATACCACCCCCATATTACTACGCTGGTAGTTATTTCATCATGGTTTCTTCTCGATTGTTTTTGGCCGTGGCCGCTTGCTTCGGTCTTGGGGTTACACTTCCAAGCCCAGCAATAGTGCACGAAAATGGACAGTTGGTCTCCAGAGGTAGAATTTGGTTCTTTATGACGACTCGATATACTAACCCTTGTGCTCAGGTGATGGTGGGTTAGACTTTGCCGCCTTCTGCTGGGATACTACTACATGGGCAAACAAAACTGAGAGAGCCACTCTAGCAGATATTCTTGCAGTAGCAGATGTAGTAGAACAGCAACAAGAGTGTGCTATTAAAAAAAGTAGAGGTGGATCATGGAAGATTAAGAAGGGGCTTGGTACAAGTGGGTCAGCAAAAGTGAACCTACTTTTCACTGAAGAGCAAATAAACAAGGACGTGTTTTTGGTGGACTATTCATGGCATGTTGTTTCTTCCTCTAAGTTACCCGAAAACTAACTGTGATAGCTACTTGCTGGCAACTCGCATCAGGAATATAGCACAGTCCTGTGCTATGCTTCTCGATACCAATTACTTAATGAGTGAGCTCCACGGAATTCTTCTTGCATAAAGTATAATGCAGCTAACTTGAAACGCTTCAGTTTGGTCAATCCTGGGCGTCTGCGATGGTACAGTGATGGATTCGAACCCAGTCACGCTTCCTCGCATCGGCCAAAGTGGGGTTGCAATCGATATCTCTGCATCAGCTGCAGGTCTTATACCGGACATGGGAGAGAGCAGAAGAGGAAAACCATTTTTCAGGCTCAACGTCACTACCAAGGAGACTGAAGCGCCTATCCCCGGTTTTGAGGCGTATAAGCAGACAACATTAAAATATTAATGATAGATATTTCCGCAGTCAGGTAGATGAGGCCATGTGCAGTATTTGAAGATGTTGATGAGACTCATGAGATTATATTAATTGCTGTAATGTGTTATGTAGAGTGTTGTGTAGACAAGTAGTGGAAAAGGTACTATGATCGGATGGGGATTTTTCACATAGGTATAAAAATCTGCCCTAACAAATGATTCATCCGCTATCAGTTTTTGTGTGCTATAAAAGGTCTATCTGAGTTTTACCAAAATTAAATCATCTACCAGAACTGTAATTTCCTAATTCGACTATGCGTCTCCTTTAGTACAACGATATGGGCGAAATCAGCCTTACCCATAATTTCGATGACAGTAAAATTCTTCCATACGCGATACTTTCCCACAACTGGGCACTGAATACCCGAGCAAGTTATTTTCGAGGATATGAATAATACTACTAGCCGCGAAAAGGCCAATTACCAGAAAATCCGGTTTTGTGGAGAGCAGGCCAGAAAGGATCGTTTGGAATGCTTCTGGGTCGATAAAATTTTGCATCGATAAACCCAGCAGTTCACAGCTATTGGAGTCTATCCACTCGATGTAAAAGTGGTACAAATGATCTGATGTCTGTTAGGTCTACCTTAACGACGTGACTTCCCAAGATAGCGCACCTTAGATTCTGCCAGACGACGAGCATTTTGAGAGTGATGAGCAAATTCAGCTCAAAAATCCGGGATTTTTCAAGAGTCGCTGGTTTACAAGAGGTTGGGCGCTTTAGGAACTTATTACACCACGTATAATCGAATTCTATCCAAGAACTGGATACACTTGGGAGAAACCGAGAGATTGGTTAACGCTATTGTTCATATCACCAAAATTGACCCATCAGTTCTCAGTGGAAGAATTTTTCCGTCTTAAATGACGTATGTATTGTCCAAAAAGGTCCTGGGCAGCCACGCGTCGGATCGCCCGATTAGAAGATGCAGCGTATTGGCTCATGGGTATCTTCGGTGTACACATACCTTTTCTGTATGGAGAGGGGGAAATGCGTTTTTGCAAGTCCAGGGAGAGATCTTGAAACAAATAGGTGATGATTCTAGCTTGATGGCTTACCTAGGTAATTTGCTCCTAGCTGAGAACCCTAGTTGGTTCAAAGGATACGGAAAATTTATTAGGAAAGCCACGTCTTCACTTGAAAACGAGGAGCCTCGTTTGGTGTCTAATCTTGGAGTCACCGCCATATTAGAATTAACTCAATGGGGCTTTAGTTCAACTAAACGTCCTGACTGGCGTGTTCTGCTCAACTGCGGGGATGAAGTTGACCACGACGAGCGCCTTGTGCTTCGAGCATACTCTAGGTCCAGTTTTAGCAACAAGCATCTCTATCCATTCACTGATGAGGAAAGAATCGAGCGTATCTCTCAAAACTGGCCCCTAGAACTGGCTCTCAGGACGGGATGACAGATACGTAACGATTCTGTACTCCTACATACAATTTCTCCTGTATTTGAAATGAGAAATTGGCCGCTCAAGCCAGTCATCGTGACCCTTGACGTTGCTTCGGACTTTCGATTCGTAGGTGACGAGAGAATTAAAATCTTAGGCCATTATCCATTCAAGGAATGGGACATGAAAAAGAACAAGTTGGCTGTACCGACAAAGTCTCGCATTGTAGTCCTGCCGCCATACAATTAGAATTTCAGCGCCAGCCTTTACTCTTGATGTTTGTACAGAAGGACAGGATATTTGGATACAACAAGGGCTTGAGAACGCTAACCTTGATTCGTTACCCTACTTTGAGTCTCGACATGAGGTCTATCATGTCCGAAATCTCCGAGGTTCTCACGGACGAACGTTACGTGTATAATGGCTCACTAGGATTTCGATATGTGGTTAGAAAATATGAGCAGGAGAGGGGCGATATCAACCAGGTGTTCCTCTAGGCTTATTTGATCAACGAGGATATAGACGCCGCAAAGAAGAAACATCTTAAATTGTCTTCAAAAGCATACAGGAATGCTGAGACGGTGGAGCCTAAACATAAATATTTTGAGGATTTTGATTTGTCAACATAAACAGCTATGCAGCCTTCATGACCCAAGTCTTATGATGCCTAGATATGTGTAGCCCTTCTTATTTTCTTCTACTTACATCGTACATCCTTCTGCTTGTAGCCGACCAAAAAGCTACAGAACATCAGGTTTACTCAGTTCATGAAATAGACAGACAAAACGCTTGACTAATGCGCCAGAGGCCCAAAATCTCATCTCTAGTTGTTCTCTACTTTAGGTCTTCCAGAAAAAGAAAAAAAAAGACCCCTCCTTTATGGCTTCGTTACTTCCCATTGACACCCCCCTGCCTAACCAGCCATGTCAAAAGGTCCACCTTCGTCACTACCGCCGTAGCCCTCAACTCTCCCTCTACCCGCTCCGTCACAACCGCTGCACTATTCCACTCGAAGAACCTCTCTAGATCGCCCAACCTCGTCTCCCTCGTGATCTCCACAAAGCTCCTCTTACTCTTCTCCTCCGCGCCCTCCATATGCAACCTCCCCAGATCCTTTACCACCTCCTCCAGCTTCCGGAAATCGAACATCACTTCTTCGACCCGTGAACGGGGTGTCGCACGCCCCGAGGCGATGAAGCTGAGGAGGTTACCAAGGGTGACGAGACCGACGAGTTTGGGTTTGCCTGCGGGGGTAGGCAGGGAGACGGGGAGCTGGTCGAAGCCTTTTTCGCGCATGGTTTCGATGGCTTCAGCGCAGGGGGAGGAGGCCGAGATGGTGGTGACGGGTTTGAGGCGAAGGGCCGCAATGGTGGCGCCGCGGTAGGCGTCGTTTTTGAATGAGGCAGAGCGTGTGCGGGGTTGTTGTTCGTTTTCGGAGGGGGTGAGGGGTGGGGATGGGGGGAGGAGGTCGTTGGCGGCGAGCCAGTCGTCGTCAACGAACTATGGGTTGGTTGGTTAGCATCGCTGAACGTGTAGGATGAAGGAGGAGGTTAGGGATGCCTGCTGCTCTGGTTGGGGCATCTACGTACCTTGCTGAGATAGCTCCTGATGCTGTCGGGACACACCACAACCACGACATCGTCCTCGCCGAGCTCTAGCTCGCGAATCGCCTTGACGGCCGCATCCATGGCGCTTCCGCTGCTCCCACCGCACAAGATACCCTCCTCAGCGATCAGACGACGTGCATACTGAAATGCTATCCGGTCGTCCGTCTTATACCACTTGTCGACAATCTTCTGCTCAAGTACATCGGGAATGAAGTCGTATCCGATGCCCTCAACCTTGTACGCTTCGTTCATGTGTTCCTGGTTCAACGCCTCAGGCAACGCGAGGATGCTGCCCTGCGGATCTGCTGCTACGATCTTGACGTCGCGCTTGTGTTTGTGGATGCCTCTTGCGATGCCCGTGACGGTGCCGCCCGTGCCCGCACCCGCCACGACGCACGTCACCTTCCCCTCGGTCTGCGTCCAGATCTCCTCCGCGGTGCCGTTCTCGTGCGCAAGCGGGTTGTCTTTGTTGGTGTATTGGTCGAGAATGTGCGCATTGGGCAGCTCCTTGACGAGCCTGCGCGCAACACCTATGTGGCTTTCTGGGCTGTCCCACGCGGCGCTCGTTGGCGTGCGCACGACCTCTGCACCCAGTGCCTTGAGCACCGCGACCTTCTCCGGGCTCATCTTCTCGGGAAGCGTGATGACGACCCTGTACCCCTTCACGGCGCCGACCAGCGCGAGCCCGATTCCCGTGTTGCCGGACGTGGGCTCGATGAGCGTGTCGCCTGGCTTGATGCGTCCGGAGCGCTCGGCCTCTTCCACCATGCGCAACGCGATGCGGTCCTTGACGCTTCCGCCGGCGTTAAACATCTCCAGCTTGCAGTATACCGTCGCTTTTATGCCCAGTGACTGTGGGATCTTGTTCAGGCGCACGAGCGGCGTGTTGCCAATCTGCTGTGTGATGGAGTCCATCACCACAGGCGGGATAGCGGGGTGCGTCTTGGTGGACATTGTGGTGGGAGAGGGGTGTCTGGAGCTATTGCGGTCTGTCTTTGAGGGTTTCCGACTCTTCGCAGGGGTTTTTTCCCTTGGGCCAGACGCTACGTGATAGCGAGCGATGAGGCAGCCGAAGTCCGTGGCCTAGAACGAGGAGACTTGGTAATGGCCGAGTGTAAAAAGTAGAAAAAGACGGCAAGAGAAGGAATGATCCTCTAAGCCAACAAAAAGTGCAGCAATGATGTCGCAATTCGCACACGGTTGCGCGCAAGTTGAGAAAAACACTCAAGGACCAGGCGGTGTCTCGCCCAAAAGTTTGACCCGCTTGTAGCCGCTTGCCCCTCGCAGATTTTCCGCCAGCACGTGCGTGGTGCGGGGTCACCTGATAATGGAGCGCATTAAACCCAATCCGTCAACACCAACAAATGTATCATACGCGAAGTAGGATACCCACTCTACCAGAACGTCGCTTAGCCGCAGTCTGCCGATAGTTTACCGAACGTGGCCCCTTTCCACACGTGCAAAATCAACAAACACTCTAGCCGCTCCCAATGTGTACCACTCCCAAAATACACCAAACACCATTTCCAGCAACCAGGAAAATGGAATCCCCACACGCCCAGCCTGTATGCCTCACAAGGCAGCCAACTTTGCCCAAGGCAGAAACATCGCCTTCGCCTTCACCTTCCCAGCATCCGCACCACTCCCTCGGCAACCAAATCCCTGTCCAGCCGGCAATCTCACCCGCCATTCACACGCCTCCCCTGCGCGTATACATGTACATAAGCTGACAGGCCCTCACTCAGCCCACCCACATACGCCAGCCCTATCCACTCGATCCTCTCCATTCCCCCCTCGCTCCCCTCGGCAGGGAAAGCAATCCTACGGAAACAACGTGCGGAGCGGCTACGGAGCGGAAGAAGCGGAAAAGCCGCATCGGTGGCGGATGCGGATCATGTTCCTAGAAGCGTATAGCACAAGTCATATATACGGTCAGCAGAAATGCTTAGCTGAGACCTCCTTCAAGGGAGTGTAGGGGGGAAGTGTAGGGTAAGAAAGAACCAGGTCGGAGGGTGAGAAAGTCCGCCTGATGACTGCTTTTCAGCTGGCTCCTTTGGGCCATCCCATAGGTATCAAAAGCCGGAGTTGGACTTCCGGACCCCCTGGTACCGGGCCAGGATCTTTGAATGCCCCGCTGAATAAATTCCTTTAGATAGTATACAGTTTATCTCACAGAGACGTCACAACATTTACCTCGTAGTAAACAATACGTTATGATACGCACTACTAGACTACCTCTTCAATCTAGCAGTATACAAGGATAAAAACCTAACAGTTTTTGTATATGTCAACGCTATCCGATGCGAACAGCATGTAAATACATTACAAGTAGAATATATTTCAGTTAATTATTAGGTTTCTTATTCTGCATCTGTTTCGTAAAAAAGCAAAGACTTCAGGTGGGAGCTTATTAGAAGTCTGGATTAATAAAGAGACTAATAGACCTGTTGAGTGTAAACTGTTCTAGGCTTGTGCGAAGACTCGTGTTGCGTATATTCTCTTTGTTGCGTATCTACGGGATGATGACAGCGAGCTGACTGGCCATATTCGTAGTCATATCGCGGAACTGTGACTTAAATGACAAAGTCGTCACAAAAACTTCTCCATTGAATGCCAACCTGCTTTGGTGTCTGTATTTTGTATGATACCACTCTATACCAAGTTGAGTTTTTGCTATAGCTGTAAAATACCCCGCGTAGGCGGTCGAATCTGGAATGTCCATCTTCCTGATACCCTATGATTCCAGTAACTCTGCAGCATTAAGCTGATTATTTCATGTCATTGATGTTCTCCAGCCTTGAAGTTCCTGATATGATGTAAACGGAGAACCCAAGTGTGGCGTTTCAAAGGAGGCAGCTAATGTATTCTGTATCCAATTGATAATTAGAAGTGATTAGTTTCCGTTGCACTGCAAGTAAGGTGCTACCGTACATGGGGCTATGCCCAGAATTC
>Ga0247757_10001045_pt1 | contig 20215 bp, 19 predicted proteins | sample UWRJL126311R4_FD_180929 | JGI IMG/M metagenome (GOLD analysis project Ga0247757, IMG submission 180929) | Plant litter microbial communities from Arlington Agricultural Research Station in Wisconsin, United States - UWRJ-L126-311R-4 | ecosystem: Environmental > Terrestrial > Plant litter >... | reverse complement strand
GCGCGGCACCTTCGAGCTCGGCACCGAGGGGCCCCGGCTGCACGGTGGTGCGCGTGCCCAACGGGTACATGTCCTGGGCGGTCGGGGTGAACGCGATCTCGACGCCCTCGGACCGCAGCGCCTCGAGGTCGTCGTCGAGGGTGCGGGGATAGGTGCCGAGATCTTCCCCGGCGCCGAACTGCAACGGGTTGACGAAGATCGACACCACGACCACCGCGCCCTGCACCCGCCTGGCGGCGCGGATCAGCGTCAGGTGGCCCTCGTGCAGAGCGCCCATCGTCGGCACCAGCACCACGCGGCGTCCGGTGGTGCGCAGCGCCCTGGTGACGTCGGCCACCTCGCCGGGCCGAGCATAGGTGTTCAGTTGTCCCGCTGTGAATTTCGGCGCTCTGCCGGTGCTGGTCACTGTGTCGCCTCCGTGAGTACGTCGAAGACGGCGCGGGGCGCCTCGGCCCGCTGCGCCGTCCGCCAGGAGTTGGCCCGATACGCTTGCGCCAGTTCGGGATTCACCTCGTCGAGGGCACGCAGGTGAACAGCGACGGCGGCCGCGTCGCCGCGTGCCACCGGGCCGGTCAGGGCACGCTGCCCGCGACCGAGTGCGTTGTCCAGCGCGGCGCGCGCCAGCGGCCCGAGGATGCGCTCGGCCAGGCCGCCGGGGGCGTCGGCCACGATGTCCTGGCCCATCAGCTCCTGTCCGGACAGGGCCGCGCGCAAGGCTTCCAGCGCGTCGAGCACCACCGTGACGACGTGGTTGCTGCCGTGCGCCAGCGCGGCGTGGTACAGGGCGCGGGCGTCCTCGCGGACCCGGAACGGCTCACCGCCGATCTCGAGCACCAGCGATTGCGCTATCGCATACCCGATCTCGTCGGCCGCGGTGATGCCGAAACAGGTGCCCCGCAACCGGTCCAGGTCCTCGTCGGCGCCGGCGAACGTCATCGCCGGATGCATGGCCACGGTGATGCAGCCGCGCTCGGCCAGGGGCGCGAGCACGGCGATGCCGTTGGCCCCGGAGGTGTGGGCGACGATCGTGGTGGGGCCGACCGCACCGGTGGCCGCCAGCCCCGCGACCAGCCCGGCCAGCTCCGCGTCGGGGACGGCCAGCACCAGGAGTTCGGCGCGGGCGGCGACCTCGTCGACGCTCAGCACGGGAGTGTCGGGCAGCCAGCGCGCCGCGCGGGTCCGCGACGCGTTCGACACCGCGGCGCAGCCGGCGACGACGTGTTCGGCGCGTTCGAGTGCGGCACCCAGGACGGCGCCGACCCGACCCGCCGAGATGACGCCGACGGACAGCCGCGCCGGGCGCAGCCCGTCGTGCGGGGCGGTTCCGCCGATCGGAGGCTGCGCCATTGCACCCATTGCAGACGACCTCGCTGGTAGTCGATGGATTCGTTCCGGTCCGAACCGCGGGTACCGGACGGTCGGCCACAGCCTAACGCAGCGCCGGATCAGTCCTCGCGGCGGCGACGCCCGCCGCCGCCCGAGGGCGCGGCCTGCAGACGCGCCAGCAGTTCGGCCACGGACTGCCCGCCGGTGTGGGCACCGCCGTCGGCATCGTCGGCGTCATCCGGTGCGTCGGAAGCGTCTGGCGGAGGCGGGGTTTCCCGAGCTGCTTGCTGGCCTGGCCCCGGGGCTTCTGCGGCGGGCTCGGCGGGTTCGGGGGCTGAGTAGTGCCTGCCGCGCGGCTGTTCGGGTTCCGGCTCGGGTTCGGGTGCACGGCGGCGACCCACGTACTCCGGTGCAGTGCCGTTGGCCGGCGGTGACACCCAGTTGCTGCCCGGCTGCCCGGCCGGGATGAACTGCCCCTCGGCGGGTGCGGGGCGCCACTGCGGCGCCGGTTCGGGACGGGGTTCGGGGTCGGGTTCAGGACGGGGTTCGGGTTCGGGACGGGGTTCGGGTTGGGCGTGAGGTTCGGGGTGGACCTGAGGTGGCGCCTGCGGCGGTAACCACGGGAGCTGCGGGGGTGGCGGCGGACCCTGCTGCGGCGGGGGCGGCGGACCCTGCTGCGGCGGCTGTGGTTGTGGCTCCGGGGCCTGGTACCCAGGCTGCTGTTCTCCGGCGCGCCGATGCGCTCCACCGACCGGCTCTGGGACGGGCGGCCACGGATCCTCGGGCGGGTGCGGCTCGGCGCGCACGTCGATGATGGGGCTTTCCTCCGTGTCCGGGGAGTGCTCGTAGATCTCGTCGTGCTGGTCGGTGTCCTCGGTGTCGACGCGGCTGCTGCGCACCCGCCCCGCACCGTCGGGCCGCGGCCCCCAGTCGAGCGGAGGCGTCGCGGCGCGGTCGGTCTCGATGGCGGGCCGCTCCGACAGATCGGCGTCGAACAGGTACTCCAGGTTGGCGCGCAGCGCGGCCAGCTCGGCGCGCAGCGCGGCCACCTCGTCGGCGGACTGGGCCCGCAACTCCGAGGCGAGCTCACGGCGCAGGTGCGACTCGACGGACAGTTCGTACTCCCGGCGCGCCGAGATCTCCCGTTCCAGTTGCAGGTCGTAGACGAGCTTGAGATCGCGCACCTTGGCCTGGTCGGTGTCGCTCTGCCTGCGATAGATCACCGAGACGAACGCAGCGACCACCGCGGCCCACAGCGCGAGGATCACAGCAAGCTTCAGGAGCTCGACGCGATCGGTGAAAACCAGGGCAGAACTGGCGGCGATGGCAAGCACCAGCAACGCCGTCGTCAAGATCCAACCGGGCCTCCGGCCGCCGCGCCGGATCCTGGCGCCGCGGGTCGGATCGGTCATGGGCCGACTGTACCCGCCACAGGTCGCTGCGCGTGTCGACCTCTCCGGCGATTCGGCAGGTCGGCGTGTGACCCTGTCAGCCGGGGGCGGGATCGGCCTCCGGCGGTGTGTCGTCGGGAGACCTGCAGCAATGCTGCAGCCAGAGCGCGGCGACCACCAGGGCGAGCGCGCACAGTGCGGCGACGACCGAGCCGGGAGTGTCGGCCGCGGCCACCCGCAGCGTGTCCCGTCGCGGCAGCAGATAGGTGAGTACGGCCAGCCACCAGCCGAGCACCACCGCGCCCATCCACGCCGCCGCCTTGGCGATCACGACCGAGCGTGCGACGGCCAGCGGGTGCAGCCTGCCGCGACTGACGCCGATCTCCCCGTCCCGGATGCGCGCACGCACGTAGAACCCCCACCCGGCGAGCGCGATCGCGACGCCGAGCACCGAGATCCCCGTCCACAGCGTGATCGGGGGGAACCACCGGTACGTCGCCCGCACCAGCAGGTAGCCCAGCACCGCGGCGGCGACGACGGCCGCGATCAGGTCGCGTTTGCGCGTCGGGCCCATCAGCGCCGCACCTGCAACCGGTGCTCGGTGCGCCGGACCCCGTCGCGTTCGGCCGGGTCGAGCGCGGCCAGCAACGTCTCGACGCTGCACGGTCGGCCCCCAACGGCCAGGGTGGCGCTGGGTTCGACGGCCGCCCACGGCGCGAGCACGAACGCACGCTCGTGGGCGTGCGGATGCGGCAGGGTCAGCACGTCGTCCTCGATGGTCAGGTCGGCGGCCGGATCGCCCTCGCGGGCCGTCACCAGGTCCACATCCAGCGTGCGCGGACCCCAACGCTGCTCGCGGACCCGGTCGGCGGCGTTCTCCAGCTCGTGGGCGACGCGCAGCCAGTCGTGCGGATCGCGCGTCGGATCATCGGCCAGTACAACGGCATTGAGGAAGTCGTCCTGTTCCACACCGCCCCATGCTGCGGTCTGGTACACCGGCGAGGCCGCGATCGCGGCGGCGCCGAGGCCGTCGAGCACCGACTGCAGATACGCCAGCCGGTCGCCGAGATTCGACCCGATCGACAGCACCACCGACGTCATTGCGGTCCCACCCCGCGCCCGCCGCGGCGGGACCGGCGGGCCACCACCGCCACGTCGGCGAAGTCCAGCGGGATGGGCGCGGAGGGCTTGTGCACCACGACCTCGACCGCATGGACCCGCTCGTCACCCATCACGTCGTCGGCGATCTCGCCCGCCACGGTCTCGATCAGCGCCCGGGCGGGCCCGGCGACGACGGCCGCGGCCCGCTGGGCCAGGGCTCCGTAGTCGAGCGTGTCGGCGAGGTCGTCGCTGGCCGCGGCGGCCCGCAGGTCGAGCCACACCGTGACGTCGACGACGAAGTCCTGCCCGTCGCGGCGCTCGTGATCGAACACCCCGTGGTTGCCGCGTACCCGCAGACCGCGCAGCTCGATGCGATCAGCCATTCGCCCCTGCCTCCCGCTGCCATGCCGACACCACCGCGAGCGCGTCGACCGAGGCCGCCACGTCGTGCACCCGCACCCCCCACGCCCCGTGCCACCCGGCGAGCGCCGACACGACCGCCGTCGCGGTCTCCCGGCCGTCCGGTGGCCGCGGCGTCCCGTCGGGCCCGGCGAGCAGCGCACCGAGGAACCGTTTGCGGGAGGCGCCGACGAGGATGGGGATCCCCGTCGCGACGAACTCGGGCAGCGCCGCCAGTAGCGCCCAGTTGTGCTGCGCGGTCTTGGCGAAACCCAGCCCGGGGTCGAGGATCAGCCGGGCCGGATCCACCCCGGCCCGCACCGCGGCATCCGCGCCGGCCATCAACTCGTCGCGCACCTGCGCCACCACGTCCCGGTAGACCGGCGCCTGATGGGGGCGGGCACTGCCGACCGAACGCCAGTGCATCAGCACCCAGGGCACCCCGGCGTCGGCGACCACGCGCACCATGTCCGGGTCGGCCAGCCCGCCCGACACGTCGTTGACGATCTGCGCGCCCGCGGCGAGCGCCGCGCGGGCCACCCCGGCGTGCATCGTGTCGACACTTACCGTAATCCCTTGTGCGGCAAGCTCTTCGATCACCGGGAGCACGCGAGCGGTCTCGACGGCGGGGTCGATCCTGATCGCTCCCGGGCGCGTCGACTCGCCGCCGACGTCGACGATCGCCGCACCCTGGGCGACCAGCTCCATGCCGTGCGCGACGGCGCGGTCGCGGTCGAGGAACAGGCCGCCGTCGGAGAACGAGTCGTCGGTGACGTTGACGACCCCCATCACCGCCACGCTCGTCGGTGCGGAGGGCGGGAGGCTGTCGATGCTCACTAGCGCAGGATCAGTTCCAGGGCTTCGGCACGAGATGCCTTGTCTGTCTTGAACTGTCCGCGCACCGCCGATGTGGTGGTCCGGGCGCCCGGTTTGCGGATGCCGCGCATCGCCATGCACAGGTGCTCGGCCTCGACGACGACGATCGCCCCCCGCGGATCGAGTTTGCGCATCAGCGCATCGGCGATCTGGGTGGTCAGCCGCTCCTGCACCTGCGGCCGTTTGGCGTACAGGTCGACGAGCCGAGCCAGCTTGGACAGGCCGGTGACCCGACCGTCCTCACCGGGGATGTAGCCGACGTGCGCGACGCCGTGGAACGACACCAGATGGTGCTCGCAGGTGGAGTACATCGGGATGTCCTTGACCAGCACGAGCTCGTCGTGCTGCTCGTCGAAGGTGGTCTCGAGCACCTTGTCCGGATCGGTGTAGAGCCCGCCGAAGATCTCGCGGTAGGCGCGGGCCACCCGGGCGGGGGTGTCCACCAGGCCGTGCCGGTCGGGATCCTCCCCGACCGCCAACAGCAGTTCGCGGACAGCCGCTTCGGCGCGCGGCTGGTCGAAGACCGGGGCGGCGAAGGTGGCCGTGGCGTTGAGCGGCGGCGTCATCGACGTCTCCTCGATCCGATCAGCCATTGCCCGACGGGTTGCCCTGGGACGGATCCCGGCCCTCGTTGTCATTGCGCGGCTGGCCGCCGTCGTTGGCCTGCGGCGGCGGACCGCCCTGCGGATACTGCTGGTACGGCGGGTAATACGGCGGCGGCGGCGGTTGCTGACCCTGCCAGCCCGACGGCGGGTACCAGTAACCCTGCTGCTGCGGCGGCGCGCCGCTGGGCCCCTGCTGCGGCGGCCCCTGCTGCTGCGGGGGTGGCGGCCAGCCCGGCGCGTGCCAACCTGCCGGTGCGCCGTAGTCCGGCTGCGTCTGGCCCGGCCCGCCGTTCGATCCGGGCCCACCGTGGGAACCGTTGCCGCCATTGCGGTGTGCGGCTTCGGCGGCCGCCTTGGACGCCTGGGCGATGGCGGCCTTGAACGCGGGTTCGGGCACCGGCTTGGGCCACGGCTCGCCGCGCTCGATCGCGAGCTCGCCCGGCGTCTTGATGGGCGGCTTGTCCGACGGCACCCGGCCACCGAAGTCGTCGAACATCGTCAACCGGGGACGCTTCTTCACGTCGGCGAAGATGGCCGTGAGTTCGGCGCGGTGCAGCGTCTCCTTCTCGAGCAGCTCCCCGGCCAGCGTGTCCAGCACGTCGCGGTACTCGGTCAGCACTTCCCACGCCTCGGTGTGCGCGGCCTCGATCAGCTTGCGGACCTCGTCGTCGATGATCTGGGCGACCTCGTGGCTGTAGTCGGCCTGGGTACCCATCGACCGGCCCAGGAACGGGTCGCCGTGCTCGGTGCCGTAGCGCACCGCGCCGAGCTTGGAGCTCATGCCGTACTCGGTCACCATCGCGCGGGCGATCTTGGTGGCCTGCTCGATGTCCGACGACGCCCCGGTGGTCGGCTCGCGGAAGATCAGCTCCTCGGCGGCGCGCCCGCCCATCGCGAAGACCAGTCGGGCGATCATCTCCGAGCGGGTCATCAGACCCTTGTCGTCCTCGGGGACGGCGACGGCGTGCCCGCCGGTGCGGCCGCGGGCCAGGATCGTCACCTTGTAGATCGGCTCGATGTCGGGCATCGCCCACGCCGCCAGCGTGTGACCGCCCTCGTGGTAGGCGGTGATCTTCTTCTCGAGCTCGCTGATGATGCGGCCCTTGCGGCGCGGCCCGCCGACGACACGGTCGACGGCCTCCTCGAGGGCGGCTCCGGTGATGACGGTGCCGTTCTCGCGGGCGGTCAGCAGCGCGGCCTCGTTGATGACGTTGGCCAGGTCGGCGCCGGACATGCCGACGGTGCGTTTGGCCAGCCCGTCGAGATCGGCGTCGGGAGCGATCGGCTTGCCCGCCGAGTGCACCTTCAGCACGGCCCGCCTGCCCGCGATGTCCGGGTTGCTCACCGGGATCTGGCGGTCGAAGCGGCCGGGACGCAGCAGCGCCGGGTCGAGGATGTCGGGCCGGTTGGTGGCCGCGATCAGGATGACGCCCTGCCGGTCGCCGAAGCCGTCCATCTCGACGAGCAGCTGGTTGAGTGTCTGCTCGCGCTCGTCGTGACCGCCGCCCAGGCCGGCGCCGCGCTGGCGGCCGACCGCGTCGATCTCGTCGACGAAGATGATGCACGGGCTGTTCTGCTTGGCCTGCTCGAACAGGTCGCGCACCCGGGAGGCGCCGACGCCGACGAACATCTCGACGAAGTCCGAACCCGAGATCGTGAAGAACGGCACGCCCGCCTCACCGGCGACGGCGCGGGCCAGCAGCGTCTTGCCGGTGCCAGGCGGGCCGTAGAGCAGCACGCCCTTGGGGATCTTCGCGCCGAGGGCCTGATAGCGGCTCGGGTTCTGCAGGAAGTCCTTGATCTCGTAGAGCTCCTCGACCGCCTCGTCGACGCCGGCGACGTCGGCGAAGGTGGTCTTCGGCATGTCCTTGGAGAGCTGCTTGGCCCGCGACTTGCCGAAGCCGAAGCCCATCCGCCCGCCGGTCTGCATCCGGGAGAACATCACGAACAGGCCGACGAGCAGCAGCAGCGGCAGCAGGTAGATCAGCAGCGAGCCCAGGATGCTGGACTGGTTGACCACGGTGTTGGTCTTGATGTTCTTGCCCTGCAGCGCGTCGAACAGCGGCACGCCGTACCCCGTCGGGTATTTGGTGATGACCTTGTTGCTGTCGCCGGTGTCGCCGTTGCCGTTCTTGAGCTCCAGCCGGAGCTGCTGCTCGCGATCGTCGATCTGCGCGCTGGTGACGTTGCCGCTGGTGATCTGGGACATCGCGACGGACGTGTCGACGGGCTTGTAACCGCGGGTGTCGTCACTGAAGTAGAAGAACGACCACCCGAGCAGCAGCACGACGGCGATCACCGTGAGCGTGCGGATCACGTTTTTACGATTCATGCGGGGTGCGGTTCCTGTTGTCGGTCCGATTCATAGATATGCCGGCCGCAGGCGGGACCTCGGCCAAATCCTTCCACTTCGCGCAGCGGGAAGCCTCAAGGCTACCGCTAAGCCAACGTTCGGCAGTTCCCGGCGGGGAGGCCGGGTGACCCGGTACCCGGCGCGCGGGCCCGCGGGGATCGGCACGGTTGCGCACCGCGAGCCGGGATCGCAGCCCAGCGAAGACACCATCGGCCCAGCCGAGCGAGGGGTGCCCCGAGGGCTCCGGGGTGGCTGACCGCCGGCAGACGCGGGGGGCGCTGCGACGTCCGCCGAGTTCTCGGCCGGTTGGCCTGTGATCCACCTCACTGCAGAGTATGTTTGCTGCGGGGTCGGGACGGTGGGCGGCGGGGGAAACGTACATGAACTTCACAGCAAAGCGGCGCCGGGTCGAACACGGCCTGTCCCGCCGCGACGAACTGGTCGCCGCGGCCCGGCAGGCCTTCGACGAGCACGGTCCGGGGGCGGGGCTCGCCGAGATCGCCGCGGCCGGCGGCGTCGACCTCGCGGAGTTGACCGAGCACTTCGGCGATCGGGATGCGGTGCTGGTCGCGGTCATCGACGACCTCACCGAGGGGCTGCGCGAACCGGAGCCGGTGACCGGAGCGAGGCTGTCCGCCCGGCAGGTCATCCCGCCCGTGGTCGCTGCGGCCGCAGCGCTCTCCCTCGGCACGGCGCCGCAGGCGACGGCCGCGCCGGTGCCCACGCCGGCACCCGCGACGGTGCTGACGCTGAGCCCGCTGTGGCCTGTCTGGTCCCTGGACAGCACGCTCGAGGGTTCGATGTGCCGGACCGACCACTGCTCGACGGTGCCCTACGTACCGTTCGTCACGTCCAACGGTGTCCGGGCGCTCGACCAGCGGCTGTCCCAGGCGACGGCCGGGGTGGCCGCCGGCGGTGGGCCGACCGTCGTGCTCGGGTTCAGCAACGGCGCCGGTGTCGCCGAGCAGTGGATCCGCGAGCACGCCGACGACCCCGACGCGCCGCCGCCGGAGGATCTGTCGTTCGTCCTCATCGGCAATCCGCGCCGCGCCCACGGCGGCTGGTTGCCACCGATCCCCGACACCGAGTACCAGGTGATCGACGTGGTGCGGCAGTACGACCCGATGGCCGACCGCCCCGACCGCTTCAACCTGCTGGCCTTCGCCAACGTGGCCGCCGGGATGCTCTCGCCGATGCACCTGGACTACCGCGGGGTCGACCTCGACGATCCGACCAACGTGGTGTGGACCGAAGGTCACACCACGTACGTCTTCGTCCCCACGCCCGATCTGCCGCTGCTGCGGCCGTTGCGCGCCATCGGGATGGACGAACTGGCCGACGAGCTGGACGCTCCGCTGCGGAAGATCATCGAGAGTGCCTACGACCGGCCGTACCTGACGCCCACCGAGACCGAGCCGAGCGCTGAGCCGAAAGCCGAGCAGACCACCGTCGTGCAGACCGCTGACGAGGCGGTGTCGGACAAGGCGGTGTCCACCCGGCCCACCCGCCGGATTGCGGCACGGAAACACGATGCGCTGCAACGAGATTCGACATCCGGCGACGAGGCGGCCACGACACCGGCGCGCCATCACAGGATCGGCACCCGGTGGGGCACCAGGGCCGACACGGGATCGGCCGAGCCGGCCGCGCTGACGACGGCCGGCACCGCGAAGACCACGCCGAAGACGGCCGCAGACCAGGACGGCGGGCGGCACCGCCGCCAGTGACACCGTTTGCCGGGCTCGGCGGGTTACTGTGCTCGCCATGCCGATCCCCCTGCGCGCTCAGTCTTTTCGAATGCCCCTCGCCGTCGCCGCCGCCGGCCTCGCCGCGGCCGTGCTGGCCGGCTGCGACTCCCAGAGCGGTCCCGGCGGCCAGCCCGGTTCGGACACCCGCCAGGTCACCGTGATCGGCGCCGGCCAGGTGCAGGGTGCCCCCGACACCCTGACCGTCAACGCGTCGATGGAATCGCTGGCCGCCGACGCCACCGCCGCGATGAACCAGACCAACGACCGGCAGAAGGCGGTGATCGACGCCCTCGTCGGCGCGGGCATCGACCGCAAGGACATCGCCACCACCGCAGCAGATCTGCAGCCGCAGTACGGCGGCAGCGACGGCACCGTCATCAACAACTACCGGGCCACCAACTCGATCACCGTGACGGTGCGCGACCTGGCCAAGGCCTCCGACGCCATCGGCCTGATCGTCAGCACGGGCGGCAACGCCACCCGCGTCAATTCGATCAGCTACTCGATCGAGGACGATTCCCCGCTGGTGCGCGACGCGCGCGCCCGCGCCTTCGACGACGCCAAGGACCGGGCCAACCAGTACGCGCAGCTGTCGGGCCTCAAGCTCGGCAAGGTCGTCTCGATCTCGGAGGCCGCCGCGCCGACCCCGCCGGTCCCCCTGCCCGCGATGCCCAAGGCGATGGAGGCCGCGGTGCCGCTGGAGCCCGGTCAGCAGACCGTCGGCTTCTCGGTGACCGTCGTCTGGGAACTCGGCTAGCTGGGAACTCGGCTAGCCGGTCCGACGGTGACGGGGACCCCGTTGAGCACGGCGGTCCCCGACAGCGGGTCGAGCGCCGCGCCGTCGTTCAGCTGGTTGACGTTGACGCCGGGCGCCCCGGCGGCGAGCTGCTGACCGGTGCCGGGACGGTCGTGCCCCCAGCCGTGCGGCAGCGAGATCACGCCGCGGCGGATGTCCTCGGTGAGCTCGACGGGCACCACCAGCTCACCGCCGGGACCCTTGACCACCGCGGTGTCGGTGACGCCGAGGTCGACGGCGTCGTCGGGATGCATCCGCAGCGTGCACCGGTTGGTGCCGCCCGACAGCGCCGGCAGGTTGTGCATCCAGCTGTTGTTCGAGCGCAGGTGCCTGCGGCCGATCAGCGTGAAACCCTCGGCGGGGCTCTGCAGGGCGGCCAGCAACCGGGCGGAGTCCTCGACCAGGGCCGGGGGCGCCATCTCGATCCGGCCGGACGGGGTGCGCAGCACGTCGAGCAGACGCGGCTGCAGCGGACCGAGGTCGATGCCGTGCGGCGCCTCCTTGAGCCGCTGCAGGGTCAGCCCGTCGGGCCGGGCGCCGAACGCGTCGCCGAAGGCGCCCAGCCGGATCATCATGTCCAGCCTGCGCTCGAAGCCGGGGCCCTGCGGCAGCATCGCGGTCAGCTCGTCGACGGCCCGGCCCGCGACCGGTGAGGCGTCGTCGGCGGTCTCCTTGGCCAGGGTGGTGGCGATGACCTGCTCGTCGACCAGGGCGGGGTCGGCGTCGGCACCCAGCCCGTAGACGATCAGCGCGAGGCGCGACAGGATCTCCGCCTCGTCGGGCCTGCCGTCCAGCGGCAGCGCCGCCGGCGAGTACCTGGCGTTGTTCCGCACCGCCAGCCCGTTGAGCAGGATGTCGAAGTGCGGGGTGCGCGACGGCGGCGGGGGCGGCAGCACCACGTCGGCGTGCCGCGTCGTCTCGTTGAGGTACGGGTCGACGCTGACCATGAACCCGACGCCGTCCAGCGCGCGGTCGAGCCGGTCACCGTCCGGCGCCGACAGCACCGGGTTGCCGGCAATGGTGATCATCGCGGCGATCTGGCCGTCACCCGGCGTCTCGATCTCCTCGGCCAGCACCGCCGTCGGCAGCTCGGAGAGCGCCTCCGGGTGGCCGGACACCCGGCTACGCCACCGGCCGGTGACGAAGCCCTTGCCCGGCCGGTGCCCGCGCGGCGCGGGCGCCACCGGGGAGCAGGGGAACATCGCCCCGCCCGGCCGGTCCAGGTTCCCGGTGAGGATGTTCACGACGTCGACCAGCCAGCTGCCCAGCGTGCCGAATTCGACGGTCGACGTGCCCATCCGGCCGTAGACCGCCGCGCTGGGCGCCGCGGCGAGCTCCCGGGCGAGCGTCCTGATGTCGTCGGCGGCCACGTCGCAGTACGCCGCGACGGCCTCCGGCGTGAAGTCCCGGGCCAGCGTGCGGACCTCCTCGAGACCGGCGACGTGTTCGGCCAGCGGGCCGAGCGCGACCAGGTCCTCGTCGAAGAGCACGTGAGCGACCGCGAACAGCAGCGCCGCGTCGGTACCCGGACGCGGCGCCAGGTGCCGGTCGGCCAGTTCGGCGGTGCGGGTGCGGGCCGGGTCGATGACGACGAGCCGCCCGCCGCGCTGCCGCAGCCGGCGCAGCTTCCCGCCGAAGTCGGCGGCGGTGGTCAGGCTGCCGTTGGACACCAGCGGGTTGGCGCCGATGATCACCAGATAGTCGGTGCGGTCCAGATCGGGCACGGTGAACGCGACGGGGCTGCCGAACATCAGGCCCAGAGCGACGTGCTTGGGCATCTGGTCGAGCGTGCTCGCGGTGAACACCTGCCGGGTGCCCAGCCCCCGCAGGATCAGCGGCGGGTACAGGGCGCCGGCGACCGTGTGCGCGTTGGGGTTTCCCAGGTACACGCCGACCGAGGCGCCGCCGTGTTCGCGCAGCACCTTGCCCAGCCCATCGGCGACCGCGGCGAACGCCTCCTCCCAGGTCGCCTCGCCGAGCACGCCGTCGCGGCGCACCAGCGGCACCGACAACCGATCGGGATCGTTGTCGAGTTCGGCGAAGCTGGCACCCTTCGGGCAGATGAAGCCCGCGCTGAACACGTCGTCGCGGTCGCCACGCGCCGACACGACCCGGCCCTCGTCGATGGTCAGGGTCAGCCCGCAGGTGGCTTCACAGAACGGGCAGATGCGCAGCGCGGTCTCAGTCACCACCGCATTGTGCGCCGGTCCACCGGCAGCGTGTCAGTCTTCGTAGACCTTGGGGTCGAGCGTACCGATGTAGGGCAGGTCGCGGTAGCGCTCGGCGTAGTCGAGGCCGTAGCCGACGACGAATTCGTTGGGGATGTCGAAGCCGACGTACTGGATCTCGACGTCGGTGCGCACCGCGTCGGGCTTGCGCAGCAGCGTGCACACCCGCAGCGAGCGCGGATGGCGCGTCGCGAGGTTGCGCAGCAGCCACGACAGCGTCAGCCCGGAGTCGACGATGTCTTCGACGATCAGCACGTCGCGGTCGTGGATGTCGCGGTCGAGGTCCTTGAGGATGCGCACGACCCCCGACGACGACGTCGACGACCCGTAGGAGCTGACGGCCATGAACTCCAGCTGCGTGGGTAGCGGGATGGCCCGGGCCAGATCGGTGACGAACATGACCGCGCCCTTGAGCACGGTGATCAGCAGCAGGTCCTGCGCGCCGTCACCCGGCGTCGGGTAGTCCTTGGCGATGAGTTCTGCGAGCTCGGCGGTCTTGGACCGGATCTGCTCCTCGGACAGGAGCACCGACTTGATGTCCCCGGGATACATTTCCGCAGCATGCGCAGGCACGCCCCACAGCGTAGCGGTGCTCATTCGGCCACCGGCTCGCGGTGCAGCGTCAGCACCTGCCCGCGCCGCGCGGCGAACAACCGGCACCGCGCCATCGCGCTCGGCACCGCGACCCCGCCCTGGCCGCGCCAGTCCGTGACCAAGGCGTCGACGGCCCGCAGCTGGCCGTCGGTCAGGCCGTGTGCGCCACCGGTCAGCAACCAACGCCGGATCACCCGCCGCCGCAGCGCGGCGGGCAGCGCCGTCAATCGGCCGATCGGCAGCCCCGGCTCCGACGCGATCGCGACGTCACCTGCGATCGCGTCGAGGGCGTCGTTGTCCTCCCGCAGCGCGGCCGCGGTGCGGGCCAGCGCGGCCGCGACCCCGCCGCCGAGCACCTCCTCGAGCAGGGGCAGCACCTCGGTGCGCAGCCGCACGCGCGTGTAGCGCGGGTCGCTGTTGTGCGGGTCCTGCCACGCCGCCAGCCCGAGTTCGGCGCACGCCGCATGGGTGACGCTGCGGCGCACGCCCAGCAGCGGTCGGCACCACGGCGGGTCGTGGGCCCGCATGCCCGCGATCGACCGCGCGCCCGATCCGCGGCCCAGCCCCAGCAGCACCGTCTCGGCCTGGTCGTCGAGCGTGTGTCCGAGCAGCACCGGCGCGCCCGCGCGGGCCCGCTCGAGCGCGGTGTAGCGCGCGGTGCGGGCGGCCGCCTCCGGGCCGCCGTCGGTCCCGACCTCGACGGCCGACACCCGCGCCTCGACACAGCCCAGCGCCACCGCCTGCTCGCGTGCCGTCGCGGCGACGCTGTGCGAACCGGCCTGCAGGCCGTGGTCGACGATCAGGGCGGTGGTCGGCCGCAGCGCCGCGGCGACCGCGGTCAGGGCCAACGAGTCCGGTCCGCCCGACAGCGCGACGCACCAGGGCCCGTCGATCGCGTGCTCACGGGCGAAGCTGTTCAGCACCGCCCGCAGCTGCGCTACAGCACCCGGTCGATCCATCGCTGCGGCTCGTCGATCTCGGCGGGCAGCGGCAGGGTGTTCGCGTCGGTCCAGATCGCGTTGAAGCGCGCCATGCCCACCGTCGAGACCACGTGGTCCACGAACGCCTTGCCCCTGGTGTACTGGGCCATCTTCGCGTCGACGCCGAGCAGCGCACGCAGCAACCGCTGCAGCGGCGGTTGGTGCCGGTTCCTGCGCTGGTCGAAGCGGTGCCGGATGCTCGTCACCGACGGCACCACTGCCGGGCCGACCGCGTCCATCACGTGGTCGGCGTGGCCTTCCAGCAGCGTGCCCAGCACCAGCAGTCGGTCAAGCGCGGTGCGCTGCTCGTCGGACTGCACGGCCCGGATCAGCCCCAGCACGCCTCCCGAATGTGGTTGCTGCGGTTCGTCTTTCGACGGCGCTCGGCGATCGCGCAGGTGGCCCGCGAGCCGGCCGACCATCGCGGACATGTCGTCGGCAGCGTCGTCGGTGAGCACCGCGAGTGCGCCCGACATGTGCTCGGCCAGCCACGGGTTGGCGCGGAACTGCACCCGGTGGGTGACCTCGTGCAGGCACACCCACATGCGGAAGTCGGTGGGGTCGACCCGCAGCTGCCGTTCGACGGCGATCACGTTGGGGTACACCAGCAGCAACTCGCCGCCGCCGCTCTCGTCACCGTCACCGGCGCCGAACGGGTCGTACTGTCCCAGGATCCCCGACGACACGAACGCCAGCACCGCACCCGTCTGCAGGCCCGCGATGCGGCCGCTGATCGCGCGGGGTCTGACCTGTTCGTCGTGGCCGCCGCCCGTCATCACCCGCATCGACCGCGCCGCCGCGCCGATCCACTCGGGCCGGTTCACCACCCGCGCCGCGGGAATGCCCGCCCCCTCGGCCAGCCCGGTCACCTCGCGCACCGGGAGTTCCGCCGCGTGCGCCGACTCGGCCAGCTGCCGGATTGCCTGCGCCCTGGTGTAGTCGGTGGTCGGCGGCTCGGGACGGGCGAGCTTCCCGCCGGTGGCGGCGGCCAGGTTCCAGTCCACCGCCCCGCCTACCGAAAAGCGTTGCCCCTGCGCTGCATTCATGCGGCGCACCCGCAGGATCGCAGGGTCGCGGCGAACGCGTCGAGCGCGGTGCGCCCCGTCGGGCCTGCCTGGTTGGACAGCAGCGCGAACGTCAGGACCCGGCCGCTGGTGTCGGTGACGATGCCGGCCAGGGAGTTGGTGGCGGTCAGCGATCCCGTCTTGGCCCGTAGGTAACCGGCGGACGCGCGGCCCGCGTCGGTGTCCAGATAGCGGTTGGACAGCGTGCCGCTGCCACCGGCGATCGGGAGCAGGTCGACCAGGGGCCGCAACCGCGGGTGGTCGTCACCGGCGGCCGCGCCGATCACCCCGTCGAGGGTCTCGGCGGTCAGCCGGTCGTCGACGGACAATCCGCTGGAATCCAGCAGCCGGGCCGAGCCGGTGTCCACGTCCGCGGCGTCGAGCGCGTCGAGCACCGCGTCGACCGCGCCTGCGAAACTCTGCGGATGTCCGCTCGCGGCGGCGACCTCCCGCCCGGTGGACTCGGCCATCACGTTGTCGGAGGCGTTCATCATCTCGCGCAGCCGCGCCATCAGCGGCGGGGACTGCACCGAGGCGATCTCGCGGCCGCGGGCCGCCGACGGCAGCACCGTCACCGTCGCGGGGTCGACCCGCAGCGCGGCCGCCAGCGCCCGCCCGGCGTCCAGTGCCGGGGTGCGCGAGCGACTGGAGTCCACCGACACCGGCTGGGTCCGGCCGCCGTCGAGCATCACGGACTCCATCGGGGCGACGTCACCGCCGTCGATGTCGAGGGGGTCCCAGCCGGGCGCCAGCGGCGGGCCGCTGTAGGCGCTGACGTCGACCTGGACCGTGCGAACCGGCACCCCGCTGCGGCGTACCTGATCCGCGAGGTCGGTGATGCGGGCCGCGTCGCGGTACCAGGTGTCCACCCCGGGGGGCGCCGCCGACAGCGTGGGGTCGCCGCCCCCGACCAGCACCACCACGCCGGGTGCGGTCGTGAGCACGCGTGTGGTCAACCGTGCGTCGCGATCCAGCGTCAGCAGCGCGGCACCGGTGGTCAGCACCTTGTTCGTCGAAGCCGGCTGCATCGGCACGTGCGCACCGCGGGCCCACAGCTCGTCGCCGGTCATGGCGTCGGTGATCCGGCCGGTGAACTGGCCGAGGTTCGGGTCGGCGGCCACCCGGGTCAGCGCGCGCGCCAGCCCGGCCGGCGTTGGCGCGTCGGCGGTGCCGGACACCGGGACCACCCCCGGGTCGGCGGTCGCCGGTGCTGGCGCGGGTTTGACGGCCACCGCATCGGAGCGCGGGCGGCCTGCGATCAGCGCGGCGGCGACGACCAGCGCCACCACCAGCACCGTCACCGCGGCCCCCACCAGCAGATAGGTGGACCGCCGCCATCGAGTGGGCCGCATGCTCGTCCTGCTTTCCCTCGATGTCCGCCGGCACCCCTGTAGTGCAGGGTATCGCTCCCCATTTAAGGTGATTCCGGCCTGCAGATCGCCCGTCACCCGAAGGAGCCACCCCGGTGCAGTTCGACGTCCTCATCGAGATCCCGAAGGGCTCGCGCAACAAGTACGAGGTGGACCACGAGAGCGGCAAGGTCAAACTGGACCGCTACCTGTTCACCGCGTTCGGCTACCCGACCGACTACGGCTACATCGAGGACACCCTCGGCGAGGACGGCGACCCGCTCGACGCGCTGGTGCTGCTGCCCGAGCCGGTGTTCCCCGGCTGCATCGTCGAGGCGCGCCCGGTCGGCATGTTCAGGATGACCGACGAGAAGGGCGGCGACGACAAGGTGCTGTGCGTGCTCGCCGACCCGCGCTGGGACCACATCACCGACATCGGCGACATCTCCGAGTTCGAGCTGGACGCCATCAAGCACTTCTTCGTGCACTACAAGGACCTGGAGCCCGGCAAATTCGTGCACGCCGCCGACTGGGTGGGCCGCGAAGAGGCCGAGGCCGAGGTGCACCGGTCGATCGAACGGTTCAAGACCGAAGGGCACACCGAAGGGCACTAGGAACAGCGTTGGTGCGGGTGAAACGAGAGTTAGCGCGCTCGTAACACGCAGTAACCTGGGCGTTCCCTGGGAATTCGATGATGGCCTGGTGCTGCTGCATCAGGGACTCGGGCTCGAGGCATTCAATGCGATGCCGATGCGCCGGGCCGTGCACGCGGTCTACGAATGCTGTTGCAGTGTGCCGCTGGCCGCCGACCTGGCCCGGCACCGGCCCTTCGCCAGCCACGACCACCTGTTCCGTTGCGCCGATTCGCTGCTGTTCGCCCTCGGTGAGCAGTCCGTCGACTCGATCCTGCAGGCCTACCCCGACATCGGACGCCGGCCCGGCAGCGCCAAGAGCCAGGCCGAACAGTGCGCGATCACCGACGAGCGGCCCGGGGTCATGGCCGAATTGGCGGCCGAGGCACGGAAGTACCAGGACCACTTCGGCTTTCGCTACGTCGTGTTCGTCAACGGGTGCTGCACCGACGAGGTGTTGGCGACGATGCGCGATCGCCTGCACAACGACCACGACACCGAACGCAAGATCGTGCGCAACGAGCTTGCCAGGATCAACCGCACCCGGCTGGAACGCATGCTCGGCCCCGAGGGCGGCTACGACAACTGGGTCGACTGAATTCGTCCCGAGATCGCCTGCGCTATAGGCTCTCCGGCATGGCTGATGCTGTGCAGGGTCGGTGGGACGCGCGCTTCGACGAGCTCGCCGACGCGCTGAGCGACGAACTCGCCAAGGGTGAGGAACTCGGGGTGTCCATCGCCGTCGACATCGACGGCGAGATCGTCGCCGACATGTGGGCCGGCCACGCCGATCGCGCCAAAACCGCTGCGTGGCAAGAAGACACGATCGTCAACTTCTGGTCCTGCACCAAGACGGTGTCCGCACTGGCCGCGTTGATGCTCGTCGACCGCGGCGAGCTCGACCCGTTCGCCCCGGTCGCGAAATACTGGCCGGAGTTCGGCGCGAACGGCAAGGCGGCCGTCGAGGTGCGTCACGTGCTCTCCCACACCTCCGGGGTGTCAGGCTGGGACATGCCCTTCGGGCCCGACGAGATGCTCGACTGGGAGATCTCGACGGCCCAGCTGGCCCGGCAGGCCCCGTGGTGGGAGCCGGGCACCGCCTCGGGGTACCACGCATCCAACTACGGGCACTTCATCGGCGAGCTGGTGCGGCGGATCACCGGCGCGACGCTCAAGGACTTCGTGCGTGACGAGATCGCCGGTCCGCTGGGTGCCGACGTCCAGATCGGGGCGCGGGAGCAGGACTGGCCGCGCATCGCCGAACTGGTACCGCCCGAACCGCTGGACATCGACTTCAGCCAGTTGAGCCCCGACAACGTGATGCTCAAGACGTTCTCGTCGTTCCCGACCGGCGCCGAGGGCGTGGCCATCGCGGAGACCGAGCAGTGGCGGCGCGCCGAGGCGGGCGGGGTCAACGGCCACGGCAACGCCCGCGGACTGGTCCGCGCGCTGCGCCCGATCTCCCTTGGCGGCACCGTCGACGGCGTCCGGCTGCTCTCACCGGCGACCATCGACGTCATCTTCACCGAGCAGTCCAACGGCGTCGACCTGGTGCTCGGTGACGAGTTGCGCTTCGGGATCGGCTTCGCGCTGCCGACGCCGCACAGCGTGCCGTCGGTTCCCGACGGCACGGTGTGCTGGTGGGCCGGCTGGGGTGGCTCGCTCATCGTGATGGACGTCGACCGCCGGGCGACGTTCTCCTACGTGATGAACAAGATGGGCGCGGGCACCACCGGCACCGCCCGCACGAACCGCTACGCCGCGCTGATCGACGCGGCCATTCAGGACGCGCGGGCCTGATCGCGGGACGCCAGGCCCCGCAACACCTCTCGGCCGATCCGGTCGAGATCCTGACCCGGGGTGGCGGCGATCAGCGTCACCCCGTCGGCCACTTCCGCCGACTCGATGTCGTCGAGCAGACCCGCCAGGCCGGCGAGGGTGCCCGCGTAGCGGATGGTCTCTGCGACCTGACCCGCGGACTGACCGTCCCGCACGGCCGCGGCGAAGGCCAGCCGCGCCGCCCGGAAGTCACCGGCGACGGCCACCGTCACGTCCAGTACGACCGCCACGTCGTCGCGGTCAGCGCGGATTCGGTCACGCGCGCGTTGCGCGCGCTGCAGGTCGGGCGCCGTGACACGCACGACGGGAGCGTCACCGGTGGTGAGCTCGCGCACGCCGGCACCGTCGGAGAGGAATAGCCGCACCTCGGCCACGCTAGCGAGCACCCACCCGGCGGGCACGCCTTGAGATCAGCGCGAGCCGAATCTCAGCTGGTCGTGTCGGCCGCTTCGTCGCTGTCTTTGCGCACGTCATGCACCCTGGTCTTGTACAGACTGGCCGCGGTGGTGATCAACAGGGTGACCACGATCACACCCAGGGACAGTAGCGTCGGGATCTCCGGCACCGGCACCGATTCACCACCGTTGATGAACGGCACCTCGTTCTCGTGCAGCGCGTGCAGCAGCAGCTTCACGCCGATGAAGCCGAGGATGAAGGCCAACCCCTGCGAGAGGTAGACCAGGCGCTTGAGCAGGTCGCCGAGCAGGAAGTACAGCTGCCGCAGACCCATCAGGGCGAAGACGTTGGCGGTGAACACCAGGTACGGCTCGCGGGTCAGGCCGTAGATCGCGGGGATGGAATCCAGCGCGAACAGCAGGTCGGTGGTGCCCAGCGCGATGATCACCAGGAACATCGGCGTCATCAACCGCGAGCCGTTCTCCTTGATCCACAGCTTGAGGCCGTCCCACTGATCGGTGAACTTCATGTACTTCTG
>Ga0247757_10001044_pt1 | contig 20216 bp, 26 predicted proteins | sample UWRJL126311R4_FD_180929 | JGI IMG/M metagenome (GOLD analysis project Ga0247757, IMG submission 180929) | Plant litter microbial communities from Arlington Agricultural Research Station in Wisconsin, United States - UWRJ-L126-311R-4 | ecosystem: Environmental > Terrestrial > Plant litter >... | reverse complement strand
TCCTGACTTGAACGATCCCTACATCAACGCTTTCGGCTGCTCAATGTATTTGGATATGAATGATACGTGGGTCTCAACAGGTGAATCCCAAGTGCAAACAATGCCAGTTAACTTCTCTCGCTATGGTTGGCCTTTGATGACAGCGTATCAGTTGTGTAGAAGTAGACCGGAAAAGGTGGAAGTATTGATACTTGGAAGGATCGGCTCGCGTTCCCCAGGTCCAGAGGACGAGGCTTGGATAGGCCTGCTGGTAAAACTTGGTGAGAACAATATGTATGACAGGATCGGTTTCTGCACCTGGAAGCAAGACATCGGATTATATGGCAGCAGAAAAACGAGACTGCTTTATTGAAGATGCTATAAAGTTAGAAAAGTCTCTATATTGGCTTGTTGTTAGTGCTGTGAGGTTTGGTGTTATATCATTTTTCTTTGCTAATCGGCTATCTTAAAACATCCTCCGGTTATCAACTTATCCTACACTATGCTAAGATTGTATATGTACTGCGTAGAATATATCTTGCTTGCAGCCAGTCGTATTCTTGACCAATACTCTCAGTTTGATCTCAGCAGACAAAGAACAAGAGCACGCTTGTGGATATGGACGGCGAGGTGTCGACGGTGTTTGCTAAGCTGTGAGCGATGGGAGAAGTGTGTACTCGGCGACTCTGTATACAATACATTTTCAGAATCTGCATCTGTAGCCTGGAATGGAGTTGTATGCAGGACGGAAGCTGGCATCCACAGCCTGGAATGGAGTTGTACGTAGGATTGAAGCTGGCATCCAGACTGAGCGAACAGCCGGGTCGGGCGCTGGTGGGAACCCATAGCTGGCGTGAATGCAAGCAGGGAAATGGCAGGTCGTGGCTAATGGAAGGCGGGGCTTGAATACTCTATTCAGTGTTCTCCACTTTGGCTGTGTTGCCATCGGAAGTGTTGGGTCGAGAGAGTGCTTCGACCATGCCTTAAAAATGCTGTCGTACTGAGCGAGCGTTATGGAGAACAGCTGCTCGTCCTCTTGGTATTTTTTTGATGCGGCGAGCTGTGCGTGTAACTGGCCAGGTATCTTTGCTCGCTTTCTTCGATGGATCAGGCGGATGCGCTTGAATAGCATGAAATCTACGTCGTCAGTTCCTGTATCAATGTGATTGGCTTTTTGTTTCCGTGCTGGCGAAGGCCCGAAGACGATATTCGACGAGGATGCCTCTCTAAACTGGACCTGTATTTTGCTCTGATTGGGCAATGGTTCGGATTGTGGGTTGTCGACTTCTTCTGTTACTCGCTGATACCATCTGTGGCATGCGCAACTAGAATATGTCAGAACTACGATCAAAATCCTAGGTCAAATAAGAACTACCACTTACCATTGGGTGTTAGCGTCGGCGGGTTTATCAGATACTGCAAGGCAGTATGGGCAGCTGGCTGACTACGCATCTTTGTTTTCCTTCGAACGGTTCTCTTTGAAAACCATGCTCATATCAATCCTTTGTCCGGGAAAGAAAGCGAGATTCCATTCGGTAGTTGGGTCGATCTCTCGACCTGTTGCGTGTTCTTGGAGGATGTACTCTCCATTACGAACCTTTGAAGAGCCTGTAGTTTTCTAGAAGCGGATCTCCAGTACAGCCTCGAATGCATCCCAGGATGTGATGAAACTCAAGTGCACGGGCGCGATACGGCCGATGGCGTCTTCAAGGATAAATGGATCTTCTGCTAGCGAACGGCTCATATGACCAGTGAGCATTTTCCGTACTGCTACGACCTCCTTGTAAATGCGGAAATTGCCGGCAATGACTCCGTATATGAGGGTTCTAAGCTGCAGTCCCAGTTGCTTTACCCATTCGAGTCGTTCTGTGGCTTTGTCAACTATCAAATTGCTTTTCGTTATCAGCTTGTTGTTCTCATCAAGTCTACGATGAATCTCTGTAAGTACAAGCTGTTGAGGTGCTTCCGCTTGCCGCTCTGTAACCGTAATACGATTGTTTAACTTGTCATTATTAACATCGAGAAGTACTCTGAAGAAAGATCAGTACAGGCTCTTTTAATAGAAATAGCGTACATACACGCCGGCGGTAGTGATGAGCACATTAATTGACTCACTATATCCAGTCAGCTCGGCTCGAAAACTCGCTATGTGGTCTTTCTCGGATATAGACCACTGAATCTTCCTTGTAGAATCCTCTATCACATTGTTAGAGCCTCCAGTGACCAAACTTCGCTTATACTTTTGTATTTTACGCTTGAACTTGTCGATACAAGCGCGGCATCTGTCCACCGTCTGCCGTGCAGTCTCGCAAAGAGCATGGAGCTCCGGTGTCGCGCCATGGGTTCTTGAAAGCCGGTCAACATGAAGGAGCGCACTGTTAAGCGTGTAGAGCTCTCGAACAATTGTGCGATAGGCGCCGGAAGACCCTCGGCTTTCGTCAAGAGCCACCAACAAATCTTTAATCAGCAGGCCGACCGAGATAATATCGCCTACTAAACCGAAGTACGATCCCCTGTGGAGGGGGCATCCTGAACTGTACTCCGCCAGGCTATTCACTCTGACTACCTCGACTGGCAACGATCCGGGCCTGTCCTGAGCAGCGTATACGCGTCTCTCTATATGAGTCTATATTAAAAAGAAAGAACCAAATTATTATTTTTTTTTTTTTAAAAAAAAAAGAATAGAGCTTCTTTTTAAGAAGTTTACTATACTTTTTTTTTTAGTCGTTCCTGTTATTGTTAGTATAGTGGGGATTTCTTACTTGCCTTTATTATTGTTTTGGCCGGTCGCCATATTGTACCTGCTGCGCCACTGGATGAAGCATCTATTGTACTTTTTCATCCAGCCTAGTGTCCTTGCAGCCCTCTTGACACTAGCCCACCCAGAGGAGCATTCTAGGGATTTTTTGTTTCTCAACCTAGTGTTTCTCTACTCTGGCCCAAGGTACTTTTCTTCGGCGAGCCTAGGGCTCGAACCGGCGAATTAAGGGTTTTTCACCTTAATTCTCCCAACCAAGAAGTGTATGTTCTTTACAGCTTTGACTATTTAGTCTTGCTCACTTGATTAGTGATGGTCGTTCCCATTCTTATAATTAATATAGATACCAATTCGGTCGCTGATCAGGTTTATTAGAGCTGGGTACTGGAAATTTCACTTAACATCCGTGTACTTCTAGAACGTAGACTTGCGTCCTAGACACAAAAGTATCTCAGAATAAAAAGAGCAAGGCTGATCAAGTCTTCTTCAAGAACAACTGCTCATATGACGTTACTGTCGAGCCCATCTCCGGTCTTGGATGCTCCACCGGGGGCGGCGGTACCGTCGCCGCAGGCTCGACCTAGACTGATCACTCAAAATCTATAAGGAAGGCTCCACTAAACACATAAAATTTGAATACAGACTCCAGGGCGGCAACGTCTAGCACGGCATATCCTTCATTAGCTGCTTGGCCGCCGGCTACGACTTCAGCTCCTGCGCGGGAGCCAGCTGGTCCATGTCTAGCATGTCCAACTGAAAGACGTACGCCTGCAGCAGCGGTGAGTTCTGTCGCACACAGCGTACAATATAGTACAGAAAAAACTAAAATCAAAAAAAGAAGAAATCTTATTAAGATCTTCTTTTTAAGAAGTTTGTTGCACTTGCTTTGTTTCTTTAGTTGTTCTTCTATCATTCTGTTAGCATATTTCTAAGGGGATTTTTAACTTACTTTTATTGTTTTTATCTTGGCTGGTCGCCAGATGGTACCTACTGCGCCACTGGATGAAAGTCTCTTATTCGTGCTTTAGAAGCATCTGTTGTACTTTCATCCAGCCTAGTGTCATTGCAGCCCTTTTTGACACTAGCCCATCCAGAGGAGCTTCCTAGGGATTTATTTATTTCTTTATCAACCTAGTAATGCTTCCACTCTGGCCCAAGGTACTTTCTTCGGCAAGCCTGGGGCTCGAACCGGCGAACTAACACCACCGCCCGTTGCACTTGATCTTTGGCCTGAAATTCAGGCGCTAGCAAGGACTTGTGTGGGCATGTTGTTTGGTGGTGTTGTTCTGATGGAAGTGGGCCAAACTTTTAATTCATATACATGGGTGAGGCAGGTCCGATGGGGGCGGGAGGAGGGTGAACGGGCTTCATTTTCGTATACCATGGTGGTGTGTGTGGGTGGGCGGACCCGGGGCCAGTGTTCAGCCGGCAGCCAGCAGGAGTCTTTCACTCCGCAACTATTTCTCCTCCGGCCTGCAGCACCCTGGCAACGGACGGCCTCCGCCGAAGACAGGCTTCTTCTCCACTAGTACGCAGAACACGGTTGCTCATTTGGGCTCTTCTACATGCGCAATATCCTCGCTTCTCTTGCTGCCTACCAGACGGGAAGATGCCAATATACTCCTCGTTAGTGGAATACCAATCTGTTTCTCGAGGACAATGGTTATCTTGGTACGCATTTACAAGAAGAAAACCACGCAAACCACGTACTTGGGAGCATCTCGAGCAGGCAGCGTACCCAGACATGGCACAACACTCTCAGGCTGTCGATCTGCCTGCTCACAATCTAACAGTGTCATACAGGGCTTCTATGCCTATGGTGTATGTATACTCGACAATGCCATTAACTCTATTCTATTACTCAAGTAAAGTAGTAGCGCTTCCACATCATCTACCTACATCCCGCCACCCGAGTTCAACATCCTCAGCCGTTGCATCCACATATCCCCCTCGGGACACAACCGCCCACTATGCTAAAGTTTCGAGAAAAGCGTCATGCACACGTCGCGCGCCCGCTGCAGTTCCAGGTCCTGGCTCTTAGTCGCGAGCGTACCCAGCGTGCTGAGCACTCGCGTGTACTCGCGCAGCGTCTCCGCACTGGGCGGTCCAGCAGGCGTGCGTATGTGGTGAGCGAGTACGGTCACCAGAGCTGCGACGACTGGGAGTTTGATCATCCTGTTCTATAGTCAGACTTGCACGACACGAGATTACGGGGAAAGTGTTACCAGCACACGCCAATGTCTCCATGCGGAGTGAGCGCAAGAAGCGCCAGGAGACGCTCCGCGTCCTTGAAGGCACGCTGCTCCGTCCTGGTTGCCAGTCTCGCTAGAATCTCCGCTGCGAAAGGATTGGCGAGAGGGTTTTGGTTCAGAGCCAGGAAGGCGTGGATGCGGAATACGGTCGCGAAGTAGGAGGCCTCGACGGTTAAGACGTGCAGAAGGTCGGAGCGGTATAAGAGTTGCATGAGTTCTACAGGCTTGAGCCGGAAGAGGTTGTTATCGCGCCATGCTTCGAGGCGCGCAAGAAACGCTTGGGCGGTGGATGCAATCTGCTGGGGTGTGGATGGGCGGCGGTTGATTGATAGTAGCTGGTCAATTGCTTCCGCTTGAATGAGAGCGAGACGTGCACGTAAAGCGAATACATTGACTTTCCAATTGGACTCTGCTGCAGTCATCGAGCCTAAAGAGTCATGCGGATTCTCTTCAGGGAACGGGGCTGTGATGTCTTCTCTGCGCTGTGTAGTTGGCGCATTCGAGAAGATGGCTTCATCAGTGTCCATGATGAAGGCAAGCCAGAAGACTCGATGTGCCTGCTCAACATCATCCTGACTAGAGTCCGATCCCCGGCCAGGAGTATTCTGGTATGCAAGAAACTGTGAAATCCGAAGCGCGCTTGTTATAAATCCGCTATGTGGTGTGAGTTGCGACGAAGTCCGTATAAGCGCAGTTAACCCGAGGAGGGATTGCACAAGGCCCAGGGAAGGAGGGGCTATCAAGAGGCCCGAGACCGTTGGAAGAATCTTAGAAAGATAGTAATCGGCCAGTTCATTGTCCATAGGTGTCGCTACGTTGCTCATTGCGCGACAACGGTGGGCGATCCCCAATACCACATAGGTACTCGCCCACGATACTGCTGTGCCATCTGAGAGACCTTCGTAACAGATGCGGATGTGCTCAGCAATGGCGTGCGGTCGGTAGAGTGGAGACACCGTGTTGAAATCTACCAAGAATTCGGCGAGCAACGATGACCCAAGTTCAGGATCGGGAAGACTCTTCGCGCATGTCGAAGTTGATATAGAGATCGTGTCCTCACTATCAACGTCGCCTGTGCTTTCCGGAAGCTGGAACGCAGGATCCTGTAATAAGGCTGCATCTTGTTCGAACTCTGCTGAAGGCTCGATTTCATCAAGTGATTGAAGAACGGACGGGTTAGATAGCTCGGTGGCAATAATAGAGCCTCCTCCCATCGAGATCGTTGATGCGGGTCCAGTCATCTGAAGTGATCCAGCATACGCAGTAGGATCCACATCTGGGGTAGGGCCTACTGGGAATTGGTTGACTTCTGAGCGCAACCCATCCACCCACGTCTCCAACGAAACGGCGTCATTTCGAGGTGGCGGCTGCAGAGGCTGTTCGGGAGCATGCGGCTGGGAATCACTACGCTCTTTGAGAAGGCTCTCCAGATTCTGAATTCGGCGTTCGTATTCGACAACTTTGTCACTACATAGTCTGTTCAGATTGGCAAAACCGATTAGGTGTGCTCATATGAAATACCGTTTCTGAGGTTTTGATCTCTGCTTTCGGACATAGGTAGTGGTACACTCCTCTTTTAACTGGATACACTGGATGCAACTGGCTGCATCTTCACCCCAAAGACACCGTCGTTTTCTCTTCCGGCACGAATCGCAAGCCTATCATCCTGATAAGCAGAAGAAGGTGGTTAGGAAGAAGACATCATACTCGTACAGTAGCGGCGGAGCCACGTTTTTGGATTCCAGAAGCCGACATCATGAAAGAAAATAATCTGAACGGGGAGGTGGCACTCCGGAAACTTAGTGTTGGGAATCATGAAGCCTTGCGATGTAGGGCTGACGTTGATGAGTAATACGATCCTTGTCGGTCATATTGCACTGTCTAGGCCGTTCCCTTGTTCTAAGCATATTAGCAAACCGTGAATATTAGCCGAAGCGCCGTCAGCCCCGACTCTGTAGAGAGTAGTATTGGCCACTAGAATTTGTAGTTTTTGTATAATCTTAACACTTCGAACCTGCATCCAGCCCAATCGGATTTCGGAATGATTCTGAGGCATTCCGAACCATGGACACTTGCTCACAAGTACCATTCTAGGAACGACTAAGCGAGCACTAATCACGGGCAGTGGTGCTAGGTGTGTTCCTTCAGCCGCCAGAAAGCGAAGGGAAGTAGTTTAATCTTCCTGGCACTAAGGAATCGCGGTCTTTATGCTGAAAGCATCCATCATAGTATCTTCAAATAAACAGGACAAGGCTTGAATAGCATGCCCATCTTAAATTCAGAGCGATGGAGATCAATCTCTATATAAGAAGGGAAATCTTACTCTTAGGGCGAAGATGATCTCACGAAAAAGAAAACAACAAAAAGATCACAGCTCGTCAAGAGTATGAAACTTCATAAATTCGGCCTACGATACTTCATAACGCCATTCCAAAGACTTTCAGAAGCAATCTTGATTTCAGACTTCCTTTTCACGATAGTGGTGTAATAGCCGGCTGCGGGGTTAAGCGTGGCGGCGTAGTCTCCACATTTTGCCAGCAGTTGCCGATAAGACATTGCCCACGGCGTATGCATGATGTTGCTGGCAGAAGAGTCATAGATTTATTGCAATGACGGCGACTGTATTTGAGGAAATAAAAGCCACCGTATTTTCGTAGAACATCAACCACATCGTGTGAAGGAACAGAATAAAATTACAGGATGGATGTCGTCACTAACCCCGCCGTTCAGTTGCAGGACATGCCCCCTAGCCAGCAGCTGGGGAGGGTTTCTATCGACGAGCCGGACTTGCTTGAGAGAACTATTTCGAAGATTTCAAGGAGGCGAGGATCGGCTCAGACCGAAAAGCATCCTACTGCGATAGAAGTACCCATACGCGAAGAAACGGCGGCGACTATTCAGCAACAAGAAGGCAATTCCAATGGGGATATTGAGGAACAGAGTGACCCAGAAGATGAATTTCCAGAAGGCGGACTTAGGGCGTGGCTCGTTGTGGTTGCGGCATGGTTAATGCTCTATCCTTCCTTTGGCTTCATGGTCGCTATTGGAACCTTACAAGATTATTGGCATCAGAACCAACTTTCGCATTATACTGCCCGCGATGTCGGATGGATACCTTCGGTCTTCGTTTATCTTTCCCTCGGTTTAGGTATCTGGGTCGGCCCCCTGTTCGATAGGTACGGCCCACGATGGATTGCTCTTATTGGAAGCATTGGGTATGTGGCAATGTTCTTCTTACTCGCGGAATGCTCCAAGTTCTGGCAAATGATCTTGTGCTGCGGAGTCCTGGGAGGAGTGACAGGCGCCATGTTAACAACCACGGCCCTCGCTGCTGTTGCTCATTGGTTTAAAGTCCGAAGAGGCCTCGCGCAAGGCATCGCAATGACTGGAAGCTCTGGCGCTGGATTCTCGATGCCATTGATTCTAAGGTCAACTTTTGAATCGTATGGTTACGCATGGTCCCTGAGAATCCTCGGTTTCATATCGCTCGCCTGTTTTATCATAAGTAACATGCTGCTCAAGTCTCGCATCCCCCCGACTCCTGCAGCGAAGAAAAAAGCCATCATATCTCTGTCCATATTCGGCGATCTATCCTTCAGTCTTCTAACGATAAGCGTCTTTGGTTTTGAAGTCGTTCTTTTCGGGGGACTGGGCATATTGCCAACATACGCAACTCTCAGCACCGATTTTCCGCCTGACACGGGCTTCTATCTGATCGCGGTGCTTAACGGTGTCTCGTGCCTTGGACGCATTTTCCCTGGATATGTTGCAGACAGAATTGGAAGGTTCAACACGCTACTGATCATGCTAGTCTTCACGCTGGTCTTCATGCTGGCGCTGTGGTTACCGCTAGGGAACAAGTCTCTCCCAGCACTGTACTGCTTCGCAGCACTTTTTGGATTCGGCACAGGCAGCTGGATGGCGCTCACGCCAGCTTGTATAGGCCAGCTGTGTAGGGCAAATGAGTTTGGGCGGTACTACGGGTCCATGTACTTTGTCGCGAGTCTGGCTACCCTTGTTTGCATTCCGATTAGTGGTCAGCTTGTGCAGTCTGTCGGGCCTCAAGCTATGGTGGGCTTCTTTTGCGCGATTCTAGCTTTGAGTCTGATCAGCTTTACATTTAGTCGCTGGGCTTGTCTAGGAAGACGCTGGGTCTTAAAAGCTGTACTGTGACAGCTATATAAGATTAAGCTAAATGAAATGGAATTCGGGATCGCCTTTAATAGCATCGGGCGTTCGTTTCGATTGGAACAAGTGGGAGAGCGACAGAGCGTTCAACCACGAAACGCCAAGCGTTTCGCTTGGAAAGAACTTTTTTTGTTGTCCACCCTCCTCCCTCACATCCACGGTTCAGTATATGAGCACATGCGCCCGCATAGTCTTTGAGATGGACTTATGTAGTATATTCATGCGCAAGTGCATGCTTGTATAGCCTAGGGTATAGGATGGCAATGAGGCCCGTCGTGGGCAACGCAGGGTTTAGCACCGCTGCCACGTTCTCTCCACAGGTATGCAAGAATCCCTCTTCTTCAAGTGCCCCTTCTATGATGAAGCAACCAATTTTCAAGTTTCAAGACGGATCGGAGAAGCGTGTGCTTCGCTTCCTTGAATGATACTTTCCAAACTGATACAAGGATTTACTTCTCACGTTGTTGCTCTTCGCATTATACACAAGCTAACATGGCACGGCAGACAGTACATAATACAAATGCTTATTCAAAGTTCTCATTATCCCATCTGCCACTGTGAGAGCTTTTCCGGTTGACTCTAGGAAATTCACCCAGTTAGTGTACAGTTGAGGAACAGGAACCAAATGTTGCAGAGGGTCGTCGAAACGAAGAAACGAGCAAGATGAGACCAATTGCCATATACGCCGCCTCAAATCGTCACCATTCCCCGCCAGATATGCCCCCGACCTAGTTTTAAGCACCCTTTTATCACCGCCATCCAGATATGAATCCCAATACTAAGAAATACCTTGAATGCGTTAGCTCACTGATGGTGCAACGGAGATGTTAAAGAGTCCTAGTTTCCTCTAGGCTCCAAGCTGGATATGGTGCTCAGGACCTGTTCCTTGCGCTGCGCCTAGGCTGGCCATCGGCAGTAGCAGCCTTCTTTGGCTGCCGCTTCTTGGCAGACTCCTTTTTCCCTCCAGCCTTTGGACGGCCTGGCTTCTTGCGCGTGCCTCCGGTCTTCTCCTCGCTAGCCTTAGCTTTCTTAGATGCAGGCTGGTCTTTGTCAGCCGGTTCACCATTGGTCTCAGCAGCTGGTGACTCTTCAGCCTTGCGCTTTGTGCCGGTCTTGGGCGCCTCGACCGCCTTCTCCTCTGCCTTAGGAGTCTCCGGCTGCTTCTCCTCCGCAACGTCCGCCTTCGGCTCCTCTTTGGACTCCTCAGATGGAGCTTCAGTAGTGCCGTTCTTCTTTTCTGCATCAGCTTTGTCATCGTTGTCATCCTTTTCAGCGGATCCCTCAGCCTTGTCCTCCTGGTCGGAGGCAGACGCGTCTTTCATCTCCTCGTCTTTCTGCTCGGACTCGGGCTCAGCTGGCTTCTCCTCGGTTTTGTTGTCGGTGGCCTTTTCAGGCTCCTCTTGCTTCTCTTCGCCTTTCTTGGACTCACCATTGGCTTGCTCGGAGTGCGTGCCATTGACCTTTTCCTCAACATCAAGCTCGGATGCGCGCTTGACAACGTCGTTTCCAGGCCTCTCAATGTGAACAGCAGGGTTCTCGGGATCAGCATTCTTCTTGATGGTGTTGCCTTTGTTGGACTCGATAGCGATCTCGCCATGCTCTTTGACCTCGGCAACCTCACCACCAGGGCGTCCACCACCCCATTTCCAGGAGACTGTACCACGCGCGTTAGTACGGACTTGAAGTTTCAGGGATCGCCGTGGACATATGCGGGCTTAGGCGCGTGCTGCGCGCAAGTACCGGCACCGAAGCGCGAGCGGCGCAATATCCGCCGACCTCGATACGCAGCGTCCGTGATGGTATGGAGATGGCACGGGATGAGGAGAAACGTACCTTTGTCACCTTCCTGAATCTGCATGTCAGTCATTGCGCGTGCTGTCACTTGGTGAGCGTCGAGCTGATGGAATGACGTTGTTTCTCCGCAAACTCGGACTCGGTCGTCGCGAAATGCGGTATGAAAGGGAATTGGGTCGCGTGAAGCTGGAGAAAGGGCGCGGAGTGATGCAGTTGATGCGCGTGTCGTGGTGGGGTGCGCGCTAAGGGAAGGAAGAGTGAGAGAGAAAGGATTCAGGACAGTTGCGCGTTGTGAGGTTGAGCTGTGGATCGGAGACCTGTGAGCGATGCGCGACGGCGCCTGTGATTGGCTCGCTTACGAGTTATGGGGAAAACTGTCCGTCCGCAAAGCCGGACAAGGCATCCACGTCATTGGCGGTCCGTGCAGGGATCGGCTGCAGGGCTGCGATGCGAACGGTGGGCGATGATGTGGGAGGCTATTTGCACAGTATGGCCATATATTCGATATTAATCAGCGCATTTACTCCTCTCAGGGGAAGAAGGAGCACGCGCTAGGGGCTATTGTTGTGAACCATCATGCGTGACTGACGTGACTGTGTTGCGCCGGATGTCTGTGTACAGATTGAGCCGGAACGGCACTCAGCGCCACCCTCCGTGCAGGAATAAAAACTGCACCGCGCCATTTCTCTGGCTGTGCTCAAAATCAAAGGCCTTGACCAAGCCGACCAGGTGCGACATGGCCGCTAGTACGACCAAAACATGGAAAATCTGATGCGACGAACCCCAAATGTCAAATGCGCCAGGCTTCAGTCGCTCTGGAAACCTCGCTGCGTAAATTCCAGCACCAAGGATGTAAAGAAACCCCTGCAGAACGACCCAATCCAGGCCCATCGTCTTTCGCAGCTGCTCTAAACCGAAAAGCCGAATGCCATGAAAAACCGGGAAGACAGCTGAAAGTCCCATGAGCGCAAACATGAGCGCTCGGAACGGTCGGAGAGTCGGAGACCGGAATCTGCGGTCGATTGAGGCAACAGAAGTCCCGGCTGCGAAGGTTGTGATCTAGATGTTTCAGCACGCCGACTTTCTATTGATAGTATGTGCCTACCATTGTTGCATATGTCTTCATGAGCTTTGGTTCGCTCTGAAACCCATAGTAAAGAGCTGGAACAAAGCTTCCCCAGATCAAGAACACAATACCCAAATAATCAAGCTTGTTTCCCCAGATTGCTACCTCTTCGCTGTGGTTGGAGATCGTATGGAAGGTAGCGCTCATACCGAGGCATCCTATGGCCCCAAGGAAGAAACAGCTGAATACTAGCACATCTTCTCTCGTAGCAGACTCATACCGTGGCCCAAGGACAGAGTATATGATACCAGAGCCGACAAGAGCAAGTAACGCGCCAATCAAATGGGACCAGATATTGAAAGTTTCATTATGGATGTAGCCGATCGATCGAAACGACTTGTTGTATGAATTACTAGCGGGCCGGTATCCAGAAGTAATGTAGTGGTTGTCACGCTGCCAGCCAGGAAGCTCATTCCACAGGATTGTCAATTTTTGTTCAATTATCTTCTCCGCCCCAGAGAGTCGCCTGGCGGCTTTCTTCGCAGTGTCCATGGAAGCCTACGAGGAGTTGAGATAGGACGAAAAGAACGGTGGAAGTAGAGAGCTCAAGTATAGACGGGTGCCCTTGAAGGACTGGAACGTCTGCTTAAGATAGATGCAATATCTGGGTCACGCCAGCGCACGTGCGATCGTTGAGAAGCTAAGCCTTTCTTGCGAAGAATACTGGGGATCTTCTTGCTCCGGACGCCAGCGAAAGATAGCCTTGACGTGTATGACAACGCTGAGACTGAAGGGTGTGGAACGCATGGTCGGCCAGGCCCCTCCATCGCTGAGGCATCGCCTCGCGGGGCTTTTCGTAAGCCACACGACAATAAACGCGCTTTGCAACTGATCGATGTGCTGTTTTCTGTTCGATGCTATTACTACTTGCGACTACCTTCCGCATCAAGATATTATGCATCGCTGCTTCCTGGCCACCAGCAGCAGCAGCATTCCTCGTCCTCGGTGCGGGGACATGCGACTGAATCATTGCATCACCCCAGCATCAACAGCTTATTCCGTCTACGACTGACCATAGCGCAAGATGATACCAGTGAAAAACAATGACCCCAATCGCCCCAACAGCCGTCGTGGAGCTTCGGGCGCATGGCGACGTGGCGATCGCCTTAAGCCAGCGCCCGCAGACACGCTGGAGCTCTACGGCCTGCCGTCAAAGGGAGAAACGAGGTATGTGCTGCCTCCGCTTACCCACAACACACATCTGATGGGCGTGAATCCAGGCTGAACGACTTCCGCACGCAAGAATTCTATTTCCACAAGATCCTCGAGCGCTACATGCGCCTCTGCGCCATCAATGAAAAGCAACTGGCTGATCTCTTCGCCTCGGTGAGCGTGCAGACCACCGCTGGACTCGGCCTGCCCGCCTCCACCTCGAACGAGTCCCCCACGGCCGAGCCGACGTTCAGCAGCCCTTCTATGACCGAGTTGGCCACTGTGCTCAGCGCGTTCCGCAAGCTCCGTGAGGCTGTTACGGCGACGGGCCGCAAGGATGCCTTCGTCCGGCGCTCGTACTTTTTCGGCATTCATGCCGCCGTCCTGTGCAAGGACTGGGAGTCGTATATCCCCGCGCTGAACATGCTGCTCACGGTTCTGCACCGGCAGACGCCTCTCACTCCGTCCGATCTGAAGGAGTACGTAGGGCTGATGATACTAGACCAAGCGTGCCGACAAGGTGATATCGCTGGCGCACACGAGACACGTCTGAGGTACGGGTACAAAGATCGGAGGGTGGAGCTTGTGCTCAAAGCCCTGGTCGCGGATAATTGGGTTGTGTTCTGGAAGATGAAGAAGGCAGTCGATGGATATCAGCGCTCCGTCATGGAGTTCGCAGAGCGAGGCATGAGGTTACATGCGCTCAAGTGCCTTGGTCACGGGTATTTCAGTGCAGATAGGAAGTTCGTGGAGCGCTGTGCGGATAGGCCGTGGGCACAATTGGTAGATGATGGGGTGGGCTGGGAGCTGACGGAGAGTGACAAGATAATTATCAGGAAGCCGAAGGTAAAATGAAGTAAGTATGATACGCTTAGACAACATACTGGGCCAAAGTGAAATGCCACGAACAAACTCAGGGGTGATGCATCATGTGAGTACAATGGATAAAACTTGACTGGACTGAGGTCCTTTCCCACTCCAATACAAAGACGTGAGGCAGATCGGAACTGGGTATCATATTTGGTGCTATCATCAACCAAATCTAACTCATTCATCGTCTTCTTCACCCCCATCTTCACCTTCATCCTCCCCATCCTCATCATGCCAAACATCGTCATCCATATCGTATTCATCATAATCTTCCATCTCTTCGTCGTCGTCCTCGCCCTCGCCTGTCTTGCCCTTCTCCTTTCGCTTCCTTTCAATGTTTTCTCTCTGTATCCTCCTCCGCTCTTCCTTTTCCTTGTTTCGCTTGTCCCACATCTTATCCATGTTCTTCACCTCCTCCTTGCTCTTTGTCACAAACTCGTGCCACATAACCTTACCACCACAAATATCCTCCTCAACCTTGGTTAACCTCAATTTCATTCGAGGCCCAATCTCGACAAGCTTTACGGCGCGCTTCTCAACTTTCGGTCGGTTGACACGCGGTTTTCGTGGATCGTCGCCCGCCATGGCCCGTTCTTTCTCTCGCTTCGACATAACTTTGCGTTGGATAGGCGCGGCCACTTCGACCTCGGCATCCGTTTCCATTTCGGTATCGCTTGCAGAGGTATAGCCAGCCGCTGAGGGATCCAGCATGTAGTCCGCAATATCTTCAAGTTTGCCGAGATTGGGTATCGCGCGGCTCTTCTTCTCTCTGCTGCCAATCAGCTTCTCTGCGGCGTAGAGTCTTCGTATAGCCTTTGGTAGCCCCGTGATCTTAGTGGTGATGGCGTAGTGTCTGACCGAAATGGTGCAGGTGCCGTTGTCTTCCTCTTTCGGAGGCTCCCGGTTCAGCAAAAGCACTCGCTTGATTGTATGCAATGGGGTCGCGTCCGGCTGTATCGGGGGAAAGAGACCTTGGAACATATCCGTCACAAGCTTCTCGAGATGTTTTGGTGGCGCATTGTCTCCCAATTTCTCTCTCTCGGTGTCCGATGTCAAGAAATTGTTCATGACGAGTAGCGGCGCGACTTGATAGTTGTTTGCGTCGGCCCTGTAATGCTTCATCGACTTCATGATATCCTTTGCGAGTGAGTACTTCTCAACCCGGAAGTGTAGTGTAGGGCCGTGTGGTGTTTTAGCCAGGCGCAAGTTCGTGTTGCCGGATTGAGAGCGCGAGAAGAGAAGGAGATGGGTGACACCAAGTGGGCCGCACATTGTGGTGTAGTCGCGGAGCTTGTTCGCTCTTCGTTCCTACAGCCTTGTCAGCTACATTTTAGGTTCGTTATGATTTTCAAAGATTTACCTTCAGCCTCAAGGCTGTGTCCGGCTGCATGACCTGTCGCACATCTTGTACCAGCTGCGACACGCTCGAGCCGACTTCGCCTGCTCCAATCCTGATCACCATGCTTTTGGGATTGCCCTCCTTCTTTTTTGCAGCCTGCTTGTCTGCAGCAGACTGCTTCTTTCGTTGACTGCCCCGCCGCCCCATGTTGGCGTTATGCGATCGAGTTATTTGGTTGAACAGTAATCAAAACTGAAGAGCTCGAGTGCGGTGAACGTGAGTGCTGGTAAAACTGAAAATGTTCACCGAACTCTTGGCGGAAAGTTGTTATCGATAAGGCCCTCTCCACTCGAAAATTGTCTAGACGACCGCATCTCGCCATTTAGCGTTTTCTCATTCTATGCGCTCACGGCGATTCGAAGCAACCCGGCACACTCTATGTAAGGCTTGGTTTTCCTGGCTTTTACTCTGAGGTCAACACTCACAAAGCTTCAACATGCCTTCTGTCAAAGCCGCTAAGCGTGTGCCGCGACAGCTCCATGACCCCATATCCGCTCCCAAAAAACGGAAGTTGAACAATACTACAGGTTCTCGTGCAGCTGTAGTGCATAGATCGAAGCTCTCCACACAGACGAAGAAACATATTCAGCGCGATGAGTCGGAGCCCGAACCGAGTGACGATAATGCCGAGGGCAATTCTGAGAAATCGGACGACGAAAACGAAGAGCAAGAAGTAGATGCTTCAGAAGTGGCAGAAGAGAACTCTATGGACACAGTTGCAAAGAAGACATTCGCCGACCTTGGCGTAAGAGAAGAGCTTTGTGAAGCTTGCGCGAACTTGAAGTTCAAACATCCAACGCCCATCCAGGAGAAGTCTATACCGCTGGCTCTGGAAGGCCGCGATGTGATCGGGCTAGCAGAAACGGGATCTGGAAAGACTGCTGCATTTGTGCTGCCCATTCTACAATCGCTGATGGAGAAGCCGCAGGCGCTGTTCGGACTGATTCTTGCGCCAACGCGTGAACTTGCATATCAGATCTCGCAGCAGGTGGAAGCATTGGGAAGCATCATCAATGTCAAGTGTGCGACGCTTGTTGGTGGTATGGATATGGTACAGCAAGCGATTGCTCTCAGCAAGAGACCACATATTGTGGTAGCTACGCCAGGAAGACTGCTGGATCACCTGGAAAACACAAAGGGCTTCTCATTGAAACATTTGAAATACCTTGTCATGGACGAGGCAGATCGACTTCTTGATCTTGATTTTGGCCCAGTAAGGCACAAGCCGATCATGTGACAAAAGACAGTGACGCTGATAGCATGTAGATTCTAGACAAGATCCTCAAAGTGCTTCCCAGGGAGGGCCGCCGCACTTATCTCTTCTCAGCCACCATGTCCACGAAGGTTGAAAACTTACAGAGAGCTGCCCTCAACAACCCCGTGCGAGTCAGCATCTCCTCCAGCGAACATCAAGTCGTCTCTACGCTCCTGCAACGCTTCCTCTTCGTCCCCTACAAGCACAAAGACGTCTACCTCATCCACCTCCTCAACGACGCCATCGGTCATTCCGTAATCATCTTCACCCGGACCGTAAACGAAACCCAGCGCGTCGCCATCCTGCTCCGCACGCTGGGCTTCGGCGCGATCCCCCTGCACGGCCAACTCAGCCAGTCCGCACGTCTCGGCGCCCTCTCCAAGTTCAAGAGCCGCAGCCGCGACATCCTCGTCGCTACTGACGTCGCCGCGCGAGGCCTAGACATCCCCTCGGTGGACCTCGTCATCAATCTCGACATCCCGCCCGACAGCAAGACGTACGTGCACCGTGTGGGGCGTACAGCTCGTGCAGGAAAGAGCGGAAAATCCATCAGCTTTGTCACGCAGTACGATGTCGAGCTCTGGCTGCGCATCGAGAAGGCTCTGGGGAAAGAGATCGAGCAGGAGGCAGTGCAGAAGGACGAGGCCATGGTGTTGCTGGATAGGGTGAATGAGGCCGCCCGAGTGGCAGTCAAGGAGATGAAGGAGACGCACGATCAGCGGGGGAGGAGAAGGAATGGATTTAAAGGGAAGAGGGGCAGGGATGAGATGGACCAGGAGGAGGGTTAGTGGGAATGGCGGTGTCGGGACGTGGAGCGTCCATTGTCGGTACTCTGTCGAAGTGTATTTTTGATGTCGCAATTCTGAGGTGCGATGGTACCGACTGCTTTGCTTTTCTTCTGCGTTTGTGATTTCGCCAACCACTAGAATGTGTGTGTAAGGTTGGGCTGTTGTCTGGCCGCCGTCAGAGAACCTTGGTAGTGAATTATCAAACCTGTTCCGATCCATTCTCTCGACAGTGTGAAGAAACGTAATTTCCAGTATCCAGCCCAAATGTTTAACCTAATTAACGACCGACCTGGTCTTCTATATTTATTATAAGAATGGGAACGACCATCACCAATCAAGTGAGCAAGGCTTAATAGTCAAAGCTGTAAAGAACATACACCTCTTGGTTGGGAGAATTAAGGTGAAAAACCCTTAATTCGCCGGTTCGAGCCCCAGGCTCGCCGAAGATAAAAAGTACCTTGGGCCAGAGTGGAAGCATTACTAGGTTGATAAAGAAAGAAATAAATCCCTAGGAAGCTCCTCTGGATGGGCTAGTATCAAAAGGGCTGCAATGATACTAGGCTGGATGAAAGTACAACAGATGCCTCCAAAGCACGAATAAGAGACTTTCATCCAGTGGCGCAGCAGGTACAATATGGCGACCGGCCAAATCACAACAACAATAATAAAGGTAAGTAAGAAATCTAAAAAGAAATGTGCTAATAACATAGGAACGAATAAAGAAATAACCAAGTATAGTAAACTTCTTACAAGAAAAGAAGATCTTAAATAAGATTCTTCTTTTTTTGCTTTTAGTTCTTACTATATATATATATTGTACCCGGTTTATTCTAAGGTACTTTTATATCCTAGACGCAAATCCACGTTCTGTATGCGAATTCAAATTCCCTTTCTGTGGTTTTAGGGTTCTGAATCTCGCTGAGATGTGTCTCATCTTCACTTGCAATCACTATGCCTGGGAACAGCAGATAGAAAGAATAATGTAAATGCCATATTCGCAGTGATGCTACTACGCCTGTAAATGCTATGCAAAACACCATACCAATGCGTCATGAATCCATAATACGTGTTCAAAAAAGAAGAAGCATTCATCTTCCTCCAACGAAGGAAGAAGACGAAAGATAAGAAGAAGAAGACTACAAGCCGACCCAGCAGCAAGTAATCACACGAAGAAAAGTCGCAAAATGTTCCCATTACCACCTCTCACATAACCCCCTTCCTCTTCCCTCTCCCACATTCGCGCTTGCTCAGCGGCTCCTCGGGAAACACCCACCCGCGCACCCTCTTGGCCTCGCGCTTCTCGCCCAGCTGGGGCTTGGGGATCCAAGCATCCTTGTCCAGCGCATTCTGGCGCGTAAGCGCCGCAGGGCCACCAACCTCCATGCGCCAGGTGCCCATGCCCTCGAAGGGGTTCTCCTTGGCGAGCATATGCAAATACCACAAAGCGATGCCGGCGGTCATCTGGATGGCGCCGGTGTCCGGGTTGGATCCGTGGGTCGATAGGCGGATGGGCTGCGAGGTCTCGAGGTATCCGAAGATGGGGATGCCGGTTTGGGCGTTGACGGTGGTGGGGTCGGGAGTGGATGCGGAGGAGGGACCGCCGCAGCGGACGCACAGGAGCTCGATTTCCGTCATGATGAAGCCGTAGCGGCAGCCGTGCTCGCGCATGACACGGTGGAGGTGCGCGAGGCCTTGTAGGTAGAGGACCTGCTTTGGAGGAGATTCTCCACGCATGCCTGTGTTCCACTGGTCGTAGCACTTGACGAGACCGACGACACGACCACGGCTGTCGCCATAGATGGTCTTCTCGTAGTCGGAGGAGTAGTTGGAGATGAAGTCGGGCTGGGGACGCATGCCGGTGATGGTCTTGCAAGGGCGCATCGTCATGTGGGTGCTGCCTTGGGTGACCTTGAGGGCGGCGTTGACCTTGGCGGCGTAGTAGTTGGTATAGACATCATGGAGGGAAGACTGGTTCTCGGGCTGCAGGTTCTGGCGGGCGGGCTCGGGGAGGTAGGTGGACGAGACGGGGACCTCGAGGAGCGGGAGCACAGAAGGAAGAGAAGTAATGGTGGAGATGTTGAAGTCAGTCCAGCTGCGGAGGTTGCGGACATCCCACCAGAAGTGGGTGTTCTGGCCTCGGGGAATGCTGGTGACGCGACTGACTAGGGCAGGAGATGGGTTAGGGGCAGTCAGATACTCCAGGAGGGAAGATGTGGGGGCAGTCTGGAAGCCGTCGAAGTTGACTTCGGTATTAAAGGGGTACTGAACAGCGGGAGCTGGTTCAAAGTCTGTGAACGTGTAGTCCTGGGTAGCGCAGGCGGTGTAAGTGGTCTCAAGAGGCTGCGCATAAGTAGTGGGCATGGCCGTGATGAGACTAGATTGAGCAGCACCGGAGGATGTCACGTAGGAGGGAAGGTTACGGTAGGTGGGGAAGCCAAAGCGGCTAATCACCGACTCATCAATGCTACCAGCTGAGCCAGAGCGGGCATGGCGGGCTCCAGTGGCAGAGCGAGAGCGACCATGGGCAGCATAAGAAGCTCGGCGGCTCTCCTGAGGAAAGCTGATGGGAGAATTAAGGGTGGAGGTAGCGAGACCAAAGTCATACGAAGATGTCGAAACCGGGGAGCCGATGTTGCTGTTGACGTGATGGTTGAA
>Ga0247757_10001043_pt1 | contig 20217 bp, 16 predicted proteins | sample UWRJL126311R4_FD_180929 | JGI IMG/M metagenome (GOLD analysis project Ga0247757, IMG submission 180929) | Plant litter microbial communities from Arlington Agricultural Research Station in Wisconsin, United States - UWRJ-L126-311R-4 | ecosystem: Environmental > Terrestrial > Plant litter >... | reverse complement strand
TTCTAGATATACGATGAATGTAATTCTTATTTCGACGATGTTTGTATCTTCGTCTTCGACTTCTTAATAATTGTCCCCATTCCCTCGCATACCTCCACCTACAATCTGTTCCACTGTTTGACTCAACAAAATCATTAACGATCCCTTGAACTCCATACTCTCATGCACAATATGGGAGATCATTTTACTCCTATTACACCACCTGAGTGTAAGCAAAAGTGGAGTCAAAGTATGAATCATAGTATACCGACTTATCGAATAGCAAATTAATGGCAAAGTAGTTACCCCGTATACCATCGAAGCATCACCGCATACAGTGTCGCGCTATGTATCCAATACTCAGTTGTCTTCGCTAGTGCAAAGCTCGCCTTTGACACATCAGGGCATGCTACAAAGTAACCAGCAATGGACACAATCTAACAACACCTTGAAAAGCCTCACCCCAAAACCATACACCGCTGAAGATGATTTTTTAAATGTTCTTCTAGAGTCACAGACTCCACATGTACAACCCTCTTCTACCTCAAATACAGAAGTAAATCACATACATGGAAGCGGCACATCTCCCACTCTCGACAAAGTGTCAGCTACAAGCTGGCAGGGGCAAGAATTTGTCCTACCACAAGATATCGAGCAGCGAACCATTCCCACCACCCCACCCCAGCGTCCAAAGAACAGATGGCAACAAGCGCGAGACTACAGACTCCAAGTCCACGAATCACCCCAGATCGACCCCCGAACAGACTACACCATCGCGCAGGTCGAAGCCGCCGCCGAAGCCTGGGTCCAGCGGCTCATCGCCGCCATGTCCAACACGCAAAACGTCAAAGACACGCTGCACTCGCACCACAGGCGTCTGTTTCTCCCGGAGAACCGCGACGACAAGCTCATCGAAGCTAGCTGTCGCGAGATCTTCGTGGCGCTGGTCGATCGCTGCAAGCACGGCTTCCGCGGGCCGCCCCAGTTCAACAAGGCGCTCAGAGCGAACGGGCCGCTGGAGCCCGATAGGACGGCGAGGTGTGAAGAGCGGCTGCTCAACGTGGTGAAGGTGCTGGCGTGGGACAAGAGGGCGTGTAAAGATGTGCTGTACGAGGACTGGCGGATCAAGCTGCTGGTCAACCACCCGCTCACGTACGACAAGGAGAAGGACGCGCAGAAAGGGTCGAATGATCAGAGACGGAAAAAGCAGCTGCAGGAGAGGGAAACGGTGGAGAGGACGCAGGAGGAACTGAGAGCGCTGCGTTTGACCGGCTTGCAGAAGGGTCTGTTCGTCGACGGAGTGTTTCCATCGGGTCCTGCCGTTTCACACGCGCAGCCTCTGGATCAGGGCGGTTGGCAGCACGACTGGACTTATCATGATCACGGTAATGTTGTGAATGGGAATACTTCTCATGGCATGGGCAAACGACAAATGATGGAAGACGACGACAATGATGCGAAACGTCGGCGATTGTGAAGTCGGAATCGCTCAAGGTAAACAACGGAAACTGCCGCGTATTTCACATGTAGCGTACTCTCTCGCATAGTTCTATATAAAAGATTAGTTTTCACAACGACACATACCCAGGCGATAATGATAATAATCAAGTTCAGACAGGTTGTGTTATCATAGAAACTAGTGTCCGACTAACCAAAGCAAGGATGTGGCATCGCCTCGCAGACTCCAATCCCAAGCGCCCTGCTTAATAGAAAAAAAATATGCACAACGCAAATAATCCAGCGCCAAAAAATTTCAGATGCAAACATCAATCATGATTTACGGCCTGGTTCCATCTTTACCCCTCTAACAAACAATCCCAGAGAAAGACTCTTTTTTTATTCGGATCCGTTCATAACCAAAGGGGAACTCCAGCAGAAAATCCTTCGCCCTACCGAACAGGCAGCTGGTTCTGCCATTCTGGGTCCACCTTACTCTGCTTGAAGAAGCTTTTCCCCCGCAGCCACTGTCGATACGCCTTGTACCTCTTCTTCGCGCCATCCTCCTCCTCCACGTCCAATGGGTTTTCCTTCACCGTCAGAAAATCTTCAAATTCCTCGATGTCTTCATCCGCGGTCTGGAATTTGGCTGCTGGAGGTTCGATGTCGGACGCGCGGTGTTGGGTACTTTCAAAGCGCACAGCGTGTGAGGAAGGGTGTGAGAATGGAGTAAGGGGATAGCTGAGAGACGCGGATGAAGTTGGCCGGGGGAGAGGAACGAGGCGGAAGGAGGGAACGTATGAATCAATGGATGCAACTTCGGCGGCGAGGTGCATAGATGCGGTTTCCGGATCTGCTTCAGGGAGCTGGGTGCCACCATCGGACATATCCAGATACTCGTAAAACTCCAGTGCGGTCGAGTCGTCTGCTAGGGGTGCTTCGTTGCTGACTACAAGGGGGAGGTTGAGAGGGTGCTCAATATAACGCTCATACTCGTCCTCCTCGGCGGATGTGACCGTGGGATTTAGGCTGTTTTCGTAAAACTGAGACAGTGTCCACTGATGTACGAGTGACTTATCTGCAGGCTTGAAGCCTCTCTTGTTCAAGCTATTGGAAAACCCAGTGGATGTGGAATTTGATAGCGAGCCAAACGAAACCATGTTACTGGGAGCAGAAGCCGGCATCTGAGTCTCGAAATGGGGATCTCGCAATATGGACTGCTTGACTGGCGACCCAGTCTCGGGAATCTGTAGATGAATGTCCATGCGACGTCTAGCCATAAGGCTATTTCTGTGGGCTTCAGTATCGCTCGAGGGGTCTAGAATAGTGACCCCCTTTCTGACTGGCTTTTTGCTTTCATTGCCTTGAAGTGTCTGGTCCGGATGCTTTTTGCGCACAACAAAAGGGGATGCATGCTGCAACCATGACGGGGATGAGGAATCCTTTGCGTCTTTTGGTGGGCAGTTCAGACGGAATGCGTACACCTTCAAGAAGGATGTGACAGCCAATGGACGGTAGTACTCGACCCAGTAGTCATCATATGCACTTGTCCCATTTCGCGTCAGTTCGGTATGTGTCTCCGATGGCGTAGTCAGAGGGGGCAGTGAACGCGGCTCTAAGAATCCGGGCGTGTACCAGGTAATATAGTCCCTTCGCACCTTATCTAACCAGGACCGTGGATCCTCGTGGTGAAGGTAGTAGTCTGTTGTAAGGTCCCAAAGCAGTGGCCGGCCTTTGTCGTAGGTATAGTTTCCAAGGAACAGATTGTATGCCTCTTGGCGTTGCGAGTCAAGGAATGAATTATGGTAATATCGTTTAAAGCTCTCCACCATATCACGAGAGCTGCTTTGCCACTGATTTATTTTCCGGTATGTGGCCATGGTGTTAACCAAATGAGACCCTCCATATTGCATTGCAATGGCATCGCCGTGGTTGTGATACATATGAGTAAAGTTATCGACACAGTCACTATCGTACTCTACCGTATTGCCAGCAATGACACCAAGCGCCTGGAGCTGCCTCCCAAGTGCGCGTTTCCCGATGACAAATTGGGCAGCATTTGTTCGATCAAGGCAATCGATGCAATTAGTCCTGGCTACTCCATTTTGCACATGGGGAGAATCAAGCTCGCTATCCCCGTTGTGAAAAAATCCGGTCTTCCGAATCACCTTCTCTGCAAGATGTTCCAAAGTGACTATGACGTCTTGCCCACGGGTTTTCGAAGCTCTTGCCATGTCAAAAGCTTCATATAAAATCTTCTTATCCTTGGGCAGGGACTGATTTAGGTAATCTAGTGCGCGCTTATATTCATGCAGAAGCTTCGACTCTCTCGGGGTGCGCTCTCGTTGCTTGATCAAATTGAGAACGTAGACTGGTGCTCCGTATCTTTCGAACAAATTATCAAAATGTAGGGCTGCAGCGCTATAGAAAGGGTCCGGAAGGTTCAAGTTGATATCAGGTTTGAGCGTGCCGCCGGTGTTATCCTGGGTCCAATACAATGGTATACTCCCACGGTGTTGGACATAAGATGTGTACGTGGGATTGGTCCATAACCGCGGCCCAGGTGCATGAAAGGAGGTGGTAAGCGCTTCGGATACAATTTGCTCAGTTTCCACGTCGTTGGCAACGTAACCATAGTCATTTGTGCCGCGTTTGAGAAAACGAGCTCCTGCAAAGTACCTGGATCGTCTGGCGAGAAGTGTGATATAGATTCTACGACCAAAGACATTCAGTGAAGACTGGTCGATAGATCCATGTATAATCACATGACACCAATCGTACACATTCTTAAGCACTATCCGAGCCGGTTCGAGCATAAAATGATTCCATACAAACATGTCTTGATAATCACGGCTAGGATGCTTCATTCCTTCGTTGACGGCAATCCTTTCTCGAACGATGTTCTGCTGAAGGCTTTGTGTGATGTTGTATGAATAGCTGAAGTAGAAAAACCGTGTAAGATCAACGTTGTTCAGAATGTTAAGAAACCTTGCTTCCTCTGGGTTTCTGTCTTTCTGAAACCTTGATGAAGATCCAGTAGTAAGGGGTATTAGCTCTGTGTCATCGATTTGATAGATGTAGTGACCACCGATCATTGCTACTTGGGCTCTTTTGGTAATTAAAAGCATGTAATATGCTTCGGTAAAACGAATGAAGCCTAATAGCCCCCAAGAGCTGCATTTGAGCTTCATGCCACCAGTGTGCTTGTTGCCGTCATCGATAGTATTTAGCAGCTGGTTCATCTCCCTCGAACTGTATACTATATCATCTTCAAAAATGCTTAAATGGCCTGGGGGGGCCGTTCGGTCAATTTTTAGGACTCGGTAATGCTTATCCATGAAATCTGCTCCAACAAGGTAGAACCGGGTGCTGGTCTCGTACAAAGAGAACTTGTACATGCGATTGATCCCATCCTCGCCTACTTTTTCGTAAGCGGCGCTCTTCTGCTTCTGCATGGTCGCAGGGCTGGAAGAGCGCTTGAAAGAAACCGGCACTGCAGGATCCTCGTCTTCGCCATCGAATTTCATTGATTCTGTCTCGTCCCGTGGCATGCCAGGTGGTTTGGCAACATCTTCTGAAGGAGTAAATTCAAGAGTCGGGGCATCAGTTAAAGGGGTTGTCGCGGGACTGCTGATAGTGGTGGAAGCTCTTTCGGTCTCTTCAGGTGTCTCAGTCAATGTCTCATTTGATTCTATTGCCTGCATTGGCTCGGCCTTCGAGCCGGGCGGCTCGACCGCGTCTGGCTTTTGTTTGGAATCCTCCATGGTGAGAGTAAATACTACGCAGGCAAGGTGATTGCATGTATAAAGCGGCGTTAAGTCATAAACACGGGGGTGCCCGCATGATGAGCTCGTCTAGGTGCAGGGCGAGAGACACTGTGGTTTTGTATTTGTAACCCGTGAATTACGGAGGCAACGAATTCCGTTAGCACATGTAGCAACTATTAGCTGTGATAAAAGCGAATAGCAGTGTGCACAGAAAGATAGTGATGAGGTGTACTAGTTAGTATTACCTGCAAGCTTGGCATGCGTCAGTGCACGCCGCGGCTCACTCGAATCTCACGCGGCTCCGGCCAACGATCGTTCCGGATTTGTCAGGTCTTGGCTAAAGAACGTAGCGGCGGAATGCCTAACGCGAACTAAGAAGATGCTCTTACATATATAGATTGTGAATAAGACGGCGAGAGTAGGTAGAATTCCTGCGACGCACAACCTAAGTGTATGCACTATTCTCAAGCCTTCCGGCTTTGTAACGGTGTACCACGTCGTCTTGTCCGAAACCCACGGTCCTGGCTAGGCTATTCAACACTCGGAACCTCCAATCAATCAGCTGCTTTACGAGGAAGTGGTAGAGCGATGGCAGACGCAGCAAACCCGAAAGAGCCGGAAAAAGTGGGGGAAAAGCCGCTACCCAAGCTTTCGCCCGCTGAATTCAGACAATACAACCGCATGGCTGAGCAAATGGACTATTTCCACAACCACTTTCGCCAGACGTGGAACATGTTGTACCAGGCATGCGAGAGCAACAAGCGGCCGGCAGGCATGTCAATTCGTCAATTTTTCTCCGCCATAGAGCAGCTCACCCAGCAACTCACTTTCCATCACACTATCGAAGAGCAATCTATTTTCCCAGTGCTGGCGAGGAAAATGCCAGCTTTTCGGGAGGAGCTTGAGCTCCTAACTCAGCACAAGAAAATACATGAAGGCCTGGATAAACTAGAAGAATACATTGGCGAATGCCGCAGCGGGGAGAAAGAGCTGAGGATGGGAGACTTGAAGATGATCATGGATAGTTTTGGCAAGGTGCTGTGGGCGCATCTGGATGATGAAGTCAAGCAGCTGGGCGCGGAGAACATGAGGAAATACTGGACCCTAGCGGAGATGCGAGGGATGCCCATGTGACAATGTGACATTATTGACCATGCTTGCAAAGATACCCAAAGAAAAGCGATTTACGCAACATTGTTGGTGACACAAAATGAACCATGATATTTGTGTTTTATTTTATGTTTTATTTTTATTTTTTGCGGCTTTTTGCAAACCTTTCGTGCCATTTCCCCTTTGCAGCTGTGGCCTTCGAATTTGCTGCATCGACCTTGGGCGCGCTGACGGCGCTCTTTGCACGTATCGTAGAGGTCGAAGGAAAGTCATAACTGCCGACAATGGTCTCCAGCTCCGCATCTGCGCGCCATGTCTCGGGAAGCGCGTCTTTCCAGTTTTCAAGAAAGTCAGCGATAAGGCACTCGGAGGTAGCATGTTTGGACGCCAGCAGGGTCTTGCCCACAAACGCCACTGTATTTCTGCGGTCCAAGCAACACCACCGCTGGTCAGTCGCTTGATCGGCGCTCCCCACATGCCTGAAGACAGCCATGGCCAGTGAAGCGGGGAAGCCTTCTTCCTCAACTAGTTTTGCGAGGTCCTCTCCGATGAACTGACTATCCAGCTGCACTCCTTCTGCAAGTGCGGCGGCGTTTATAGATGCCCAAATTTGCCAAAGTGTGTTTGCTGACGGACGGTAAGCACTCCCAGCAAGCTCGAATGCCACTACTTCGGCCCAGCCTTGCTCACACTGCCCGTCCGACAGGGGGATGTGTGAGAAGAGGCGGGCCTTGGTCTTGTGATTCTCCGTAACATCAACTTCCCCGCCGACCCAGTCGTAGACAGGCAGTTCATCTTCCAGATACACGACAGCGGAGCCGTCGGCGGGATGTAGCTCCAGGGTGGCGGTGCACGAGGCAATTGCACATGTGGTGGGGGTTGCTGTCTCGTTGCCATGGGCCTCGAGGGTGGGCTGGGTGATGAAGACGGAATTGGACGTCTGGACCTGGCGCAGCTGGAAGGTTTTGTTCGGAGTGCAGAGCACTGCATATGCGGGCTTGGGGTTCGGCGCACCAGGGGCGGCAGAGGGGGGCAGCGATTTTATGGACAGCCTACGGAGAATGACGCATTAGCAGACCGTGACCATACACGGATACGGCGCAGGCACAGGCGCAGGAAACACGCACAGCGGCGGATGCGGGGCCTCAATCAGCTCTAGGACCTCGGGCGGAAGCTCGAGCAGGCGGAACTGCTGCATGTCATGGGCAACGGAGACGGGCACGCCGCCATGGTCGTGCTGGGTCGCCATGCGGAGCAGCCAGACAGGCGAGCTGTGTTGGGTGTCGCAATGTTTTGGCAGTGGGGCAGCGGCAAGGAGCGCGTCGCCAGGCCAAAAATACCCACCGATGGCCCGCGAGCAGGCCGGACACGCCGGGGCGATCCCCGCCGGGCTGGCTGGGCTGGCTGGGATATGTCGCACCGGCCTATGTTTCAATTCGACGTGCAGCTCCTGCCGCGCTTGGGCCCCGAAGACGGCCTTCCCTGTTTCGGGTGAATCTGCAAGTGTGGGTGTGGGTGTTTGTTTGTGGGCGGGTAGGAGCCTCAAGCGCTTTTGCTTTGGTTGTTTACATGTTACCCTCACGTTGCCCACCACACTCCTCGACGCGCACCGCATGGCCTGCTGACTCTCTTTCCACCCCCTCCCCAGCTCTTCTCCCCTGAACATGCGAGTGCCGTCTTCTCCCCCCGTTTAGTCGACTTCTCTCCCACCTCGTCACTCATTTGTTTACTCGCAGTCGGCGCCATGGTCGTGATTACGCCTGAGCCCGCAGCGCTGTCTGCTAGCGACCTGTCGCTCTTCTACGCGACCGACGAGCTGCTGTCAAACTCGCCGGTGCTCATCTTCTACGGCCCGACCGCCACCTCCACCCAAGCGACCCACTCGCGCATCCAAGCTCACGTCTTCACCCCGGCCGGGCTCCAGAACTTCGCACGCTTGATCATCTCGCCCACCGCCACCTTCTACAGCGCCGTGGCATGTCTTCCGCGCGAAGAGCAGGGCGACGAGATATGTCGAGGCCTCGCTTTCAGCCTGTACAAGTATTTTGTCGAGCTTCCTGCCGAAGTCAAGAATGTCTGGGAGAAGCAGTATAGCCATCACGCCTCGCGTTTGCCGTCCGCACCGAAACTATTTTCCGAGTCGCACGCTGCTATTGTGGCAGCGCGAATGGTCAAAGTAGACAACGCCGCAGACATAATTGTAGATGTGCGCCATGCGTTGGGGGAGCAGACACTATCGTGGTTGGATTTGGATGTTGTCTTGCCGCGGGGGAGTATCCAGAAGTTGGACAACGCAAGAGAGTCGGCGCCGTTCGATGAGCCTGAGATTGGCCTACTGCAGCAACGCTACGGCTCCTACGCGCCTCTCTTGAAGCTGCTTGGGGACTCGGCCTTTCTCCCAACCTCAAAACTACGTCGCGCACCGTCCAAGCCCACCGCCATGAATCGCACACAGTCTTTCTCGAGGAACCAGAAAGAAAACTTGAGGCGAGAGATGTGCGAACTCCTTGATACCGAGGAGAATTATGTCAGCAAACTACACGAGCTGGTCAATACCGTGGCAGTGGAGTTTCGTCAAAAGGCAAGGGCCAAGAGCTCTTCTAGCACAAGCCCGACTGAGCAGGCCCTGAAAGGGCTGTTTCCTCCAAGCTTGGACATGATCCTGGAAGTCAATTCGAAATTCCTGGACTCTATACGCACCATACTGGAGGACACGGAGAACGACGCGATCCAAGACATAGAACAAGCAACTGATGACATATTCGTTGCACCGCTCAGAGGTCAGAAGGATCCTCAGGACGTTACAGGGGCACTAGCAGTGGCAACTGCGCTAGTGGAATGGTTTCCTCAGTTTGGCGACTGCTACACTGACTATATGGGAGCACACGCTGATTTTTCGCACTTGATGAAGGGATTCACAAAGGACGTCAACTCAAGCTTCTCAAAGCGAGTCTATGAGACTGGAGAGCAGCGGCTCATGTCGATGCTCATCGAACCTGTTCAGCGTCTGCCGCGTTACAACCTATACATTGACAACATCATCAAACAGCTACCCCTTCGACATCCTGCCATCAAAACTTTCTTAAAAGCCCGAGATATTATATCAGAGATATGCTCACGAGAAGGCCCTTCTGTCCAGCAGATCAAAGTGTTTGACCGCTTGCGCAAGATGGTCTTTTCATGGCCACCAACCTTCCATCCCCAGGGTCGCTTAATATCGGCCATTGACTTCGTAGAGTTGTCAGCTCCTTACCATGGAGAGCTTCACGGACCTTCCACTACCGCCGGCATTTTCTTGTTGTACGCCGATGCTTTGGTCATGCTGCACAAACCCAACGGTTGTACCATTACTGCGCGTAGTTTACTCGCTGATCTGGACAACCCCAGATTTGCAGAAGCATTTACAGGCTCTGCTGAGCTCATATTTTACCAGCAACTTAAGCTTTGTGACACATTCCTCAGCGAGCACTCGGAAGGGAACATTCTACAGCTCCTCTCTCCAACCCCTACAACGAGCCAACCTGGACGTCCACGTAGCCGGGACCGACAGAATTTAGGCATACGAATGTTCTACCTCCAAGGGATCTATGAAGGGAAGGTCCATAAGTTTGCCGAAGAAGTGGCCAAAGCAAGAGTCGAAGGTCGATATCCGGAGACTGAGCGAGATGGCTCCAAGTGGGAGGTGCGATGTTTGTCTGGTGACCTGAACCTATTCTCCGCTGTTACAGAGGAGGCCACGTCTCAAGATACAGAGGGTCGAAGGGAGCCCGCAAAAGTCCAGGTCATTGTGAACTCCACCCAAACATCACACCCTACCCATGCGGCGAACCACCATTCTGTCGAGCTGACTGTGTTCATCTCTATCCTGGAAAATGACTTCTTTCTTCTCGAAACGAGAGGCCTAACTGGCTATGTGACGCGGGATAAATTGAGCGAAGTGGAATTCCTTCCTGTTTTGATTAAGCGTCTAGGGAATTTCTTCCAGCTGCGTAACAACATCAAGAACCCAGCATTAGCTGAAGCCTATCTTTTCCGGAACCACCAAATCTTAAAGTCTCTTAAACTACAGCTTGAAGATGCTGGCGACGGCCAAGATGGAAAAACCCGACCACATTCGCCTGTGAAGATGCTCTCTAGTTTCTTTGGTGCCAGTGTAAGCAGGGAAGGGGGATCTCGCAAGCTTCAACGAAACCCGACCTCGCTAGGAGAAGTTCCGAGAATGACGCCACCCCTACAGCCTACTAGTCGAGATGGTGAATCTTCTCGTCCTACATCGTCTAACAAAACGACCGGATTTAACGCAAGTTCTACCCCTAGCGACCCACTCATTAGGTTGGAGGAAACACTCGCAACATTGATATTGGCTCTGCATGCTCGCAAAGGCAATATTGTCGGACGCTCAGTTCGAGCTAGAGTTGTCGCAGACGAGCTATTAGTCAATGAGCTCTACAATTCTATGTTGGAAAATCCTGGCAATGTGGATGTGGCTGCTCAATCTTCCGTTGACGTACTTTTTGCAGCCTTTGAAAAGTTCCTCAATATTGCTTGGAAGGAGAAAATGGGACCCGTCTTATCACATGCAACGCTGGTCTCCCTGCAAATGAAGTCGGACAGCATGTATCCTGGAGAGTTTGAAGATTTTTTCCGAACCACCTTTGCCGACTTAGTCCCACAGAATCAACGGTCCCTTCGCGCTATCATGAAGTTGCTTGCTGAACTCCTTGATGGCATGGGGAATGATGGTGACCGTGGGATCTTGACCGCTGCTTTTGCTGAGATTTTGGTTCCTGAAGGTAGCGCGAATGACTACATATCCTTGATCGATCGATTCATTCAAGACATCGATGCACTCTTCCCAGAACAGCAAAGTGGTTTTAGCACGCCCAACTACGGTTCTGTAGACTCCAGGACTCGATCGACGGCAACTGGCTCATTAACTTCCAACACTTCCCTGAGAAAACGATTTGGGTTTGGGACCCTTGCGCGCGAGAACAGCAAATCAGAAAATGAGTCAAAGGTGGGATCTTTGTGGCGTTCTCTGAGCAAGAATAACCACGGTGGAGATAGCCAGCCGGCCAGTGTTTCTAAAGCTGGTCCTGTCTCTCTCGGTCGTTCAAACTCAACAGATGCTAATATCCGCTTATCACCAAAGCGTCCATCTTCTCGTGATCGTCCCACGGTTCTGGGCGCATTTCCATTTGAAGGCAGTGCTGGAAGTCCAGGTCGGCCATTCTTGGGTACTCTAGGCACTCTTGCAGAGGTACCGTCTTCTGGACCTCCCCGCAAGAAGCGCCGTTCATCTTTGAGTGACCTAAAGACTTTACAGGATGCCAATGATGCCCCAGCCTGGTCTTTACAAACTCCATTCAAACCTGACCATTCGCTGCGCGATGACCGACAAACAAGTATTTCCCCGCGCACGCCTTCACGATCGCCAACCAAAAGTTCCGCCATTCCCACCCCAGCGCGCTTAGGGTCACCTATGCGTAAGGAGAACTCTTCTGGAAATACTTTAGATCGCCTCACCACAGGTCGTCCGAAGTCGTACAGCATACCGAAGCCCGAAGGTAAAGAAGAGGTTGTCATTAAATCCACGAGCCCTTCCAAGCGGCGTGGTCAGTCCGTGTCAGGAATCCCAACTCTGAACATCAACAAGGCTGGTCTCTCTGAACGTCCCACATCAGGAAACTCGATCAAACTTCCACCATCAACGCCACGGTCCCCAACGAAAATGGGAAGCTCAACTAGCCCTACAAGAAAACTGAAGATGCAAAGCCCGCAGAAGCTCCGTGAACGTCTTCAGATTCAACAGCGTGACATTGAAAGTGCGTCTAAAGCTTTGCAATCTGAACTGAGTGCAATTGGCCAAGAGCTAACCGTTCGTACCCCACGTTCGACTGCCCAACATTCCACTTCAACTCCTTCTGGTGATATTGCTGGTGCAAAAGCGCTTGAAGGCCGTGTTTTAGCTTTGGAGAAATCGCTTAGGGCGACTCTTGAAACTCTTTCGAGCCGGACCTCTTCGATCGCTCAGGACGTCTCTACATCACTCCAAGTGTCGGAAGCACGAGCTAAACATTTGGACCAGTTATACCGCGATATGAATGCCGAAAATGAGGTTCTGTATGCGAGATTCAACGAGGAGTTGGAGAAGGTAGAAAAGAGCGTGCGCAAAGGCAAGGGCGGTGAGGAAGTTGACCGTAGACTAAAAGCCAGCGAGGAAGAGACGGCACGTCTGAGGAAGGAAAATGCAAGGCTGAAGAGGGAGGTCGCTGGGTTGAAGGCGCAGATCAGGGAGTGAGTAAGCATGTGCATCTGCCTTGAAACTCACTTCCACTCCCTTGGATGTTCATTTATTGACAGCGCCTAGTGTGCTCTTGAGAGTAGTTGGTGGCCGGAGCCGAAATGTTCTTCGAAGGTTTTTATCTAGCATTTTAGCGGCGTTCATCCTATGCACCGCTTGGTTGCTTAATTGGACTTGCGGCATTGTGGGAGTTATGGTGGATATCTTGGCCTTCGTGCCGTTGGTAGTACTCCGTCTGCTGTGTTTCCCTAACACAGGGGACGACGAGGAACAAGGCCAGGAGGAGCAGGAGCTAGAGTTCTACGTATAATGAACTTGTCTTTGATGTGCATATGCAACCCCTTCACCCATTCGGGCCCCCTGGCGGTGTTGGATGGGGCGTTTGTTCCCACGGTAAAGGAACCGCTCCCGCGAAATCTGGGGTTGTCGCGTCCGTGCGCTCCCGCGTGCGTCATGGCTCGAGTCGCGTGTCGGAAGAATGCTACGTCCCGTGGTCCGGCTTTCAGCTCGTCCAATTTCAAACCTTGCATTTGCAATTGCTAAACTCTTCAATGTAATACGCTCGAATGTTCTTACAAGTCGGTGGGCACCATGCCAAAACCATCGATCCCAAAATCTCACTCGTCGTCTCCCAGCGGATCACAACCTCCATCCCTTTCCCGCTCGTCGCGGTCGTCGCACGATTATCCTGCAATCGACGGCACGGACACATACGAATTGCAGCCTATACTATCAAATGACGAATCGCCATATGACAAGACGCTGCAGCTACCTCCAGCCGAGGATCCCGATGCTGCCCTTCTACCGAGTCCGAGGCGGTTCTCGGTGAGCTCCATACAGAGCTACGAGCTGTATACACCCGACGAGGATAAGAGAGTGAGAAGGAAATTGGATAGGAGGCTGGTGTCATTCATGGCATTGCTATATTGTCTGAGCTTTTTGGATCGATCCAGTGAGTGCTGTCCTTTGCGGCTGAAGACCGGTCGGACGGCATGATTTTGGCGCAGAGGGTTTACGTTCCTAACGGTTTCCGGGGATAGACATTGGGAACGCGAAGATTGCGGGGCTGGCTGAGGATCTGAAGCTCAGTTCCAGCCAGTACGAGTGGTTGCTTTGGGCATTTTATATTACATACAGTACGTCCATGGGAAGCTTTCTGTGCTTGGATCGCAGAGCTGATTATGACTGCGTACAGTCAGTTTCGAGTGGATGACGCTCCTTTACCGCATAATTCGACCTCACGTTTATATTTCCCTATGTATCCTCTCCTGGGGCATAATCGCTTCTCTTCAAGCCACGACCACATCCTTCGGTTTCCTCCTCGTTCTTCGCGCCCTACTCGGCATCGGTGAGGCGGCTTTCGGTCCCGGAGTCCCCTTCTACCTCTCCTTCTTCTTTCGTAGACATGAGCTCGCTTTCCGCACAGGGCTTTTTATTTCTGCAAGCCCATTATCAGCCTCCTTTGCGGGTGCCCTGGCCTGGCTGATCACGAAGGTAGGGAAGAACGGAGTGCTCAGTCCGTGGCGGCTGTTGTTCTTGGTGGAAGGGTTTCCCAGCATCCTCGTGGCGGCGTGGGCGTGGGAATTTGTGCCCGACAGGCCGGGGACGGCGAAGTGGCTGAGCGAGAGAGAAAGGAAAGTCGCCGTATTAAGGCTCCGACAGGAAAAAGAAGAAGAAAACGCACACAAGAAGGAGCATGGCGAGCATCCAAAAGGTCTTAATGTCCAACAGGTTCTCCGTACGCTCAGAGACCCCAAATGCTACCTCACAGCCGTAAGCACCACCTTTCCTCTGCTCTCCTCTCCTCTCCTCTCCTCTCAACCCCCACTATATCCCTAGCACACAAGTTGACTGAACACATCCCTTCCAAAGCTCATGTTCTTCTCCTGCAACGTAGCCTTCAGCTCGCTGCCCGTCTTCCTGCCCACCATCATCCTCGATATGGGCTACGCCTCCCTGACGGCCCAAGCGCTGACGGCCCCGCCGTACCTCTTCGCCTTCCTCACCGTGCTCGCCACGGCCTACCTCTCCGACCGCTACCGGTCCCGCTCCGCCTTCGTGATCCTGCACTCGGCCCTCGGCACCCTCGGCTACGCCACCATCGCCCTCTGCGGGTACACGCGCTCGCAGAACACGGCGCTGCGCTATGCCGCGCTGTTCCCCGCCGCCGCGGGCTTCTTCTCGGCCATTACTATCATCATCACCTGGACCATTAACAACCAGGAGAGCGAGAGCGGAAGAGGGACCGGCGTGGCGGTGATGAATGTCATTGGGCAGATGGGCCCGTTGGTGGGGACGAGTGTGTTTCCCAGGGAGGAGGGGCCGTGGTATGTCAAGGGGATGACCGTGTGCGCGGCATTCATGCTAATGGTGGGGTTCCTGGCCGCCGTACTGAGATGGGTGCTGGCACGAGAGAACATGCGAAACAAGGAGAGGAGTGGGGGTGATTACCAAGGGGTCGCGCTGGATGAGGGCGGGCTGGTGGGCGAGAAGAGGAATGGATTCGAGTACATGTTATAGCGCCACATGTATAACGCATTCATCCAATCACGGCTTGCGAGAACGTTTTTTTCTTCGATAAAGTGAATGCATGTAAGAAGCGTGTGCTGGTATAGTTGCAACGAGCTAAGCGAGGTATTAGCATGATGGTTATAGCTAAGCTACCAATGAGCCATCCCGTCTCAAACCAACTCAGCATTGCAGGACGTTGCCTTTGTTCTTGGCAAGATTCTAAGTACCAACCCTCTAGCAATCCGTCGACCAAGAAATCATGGCCCATTAAACCGGTACCGAATGTATCAACCATGGGTATATCCGCAACGATGAAAGAAACTGATGACAAAGGGCTAAGCTGTGAAAACACCAAACAGGAAGCAGCATTAAAAGATATGAGACTAAAAAAAAGGGGTTACCAAAGAAGTGAAGGATCATAAAGCGCCCCATTCAGGGGTCTTTGTCGATGCCAAAGGGCCGTCTCTGTATCGCATCCAGTCGTGAGACCATCAAGATCTATGCTTTCAAGCCGTTGATTCGTTGCCGTGCCGCGAGCTGATATTTCGTAGTCGCTCCGCTGTGCGTTTCCGAGAAAGGCTCTTTTCGCCGTTGGCTTTGCCTTGGACTACAGCCGTCCAATCTTCCCAGTCACTTGCCATTTCTGTGAGCACATTCCCCATGACCTGGGCATTGGCCATGAGACCGTGTTGCTCCCCCTGGAGAATTCTAACCTCACACTTGCGCATCAAACGGCCGAGCCATCGCACATTATCGACCGGAACACGACTGTCCTTGCTGCCATGGTGGATGACCACAGGGCGATTAATGTCTTCATATCGGAAGCCAATAGCCTGCTTTGTTTCCAGACATACGATGAGGTCAACCGCCGGATTCGCGTTTGCGGTCGCACGCTCCCAGATGGCAAATGTGAGCCGTTCGTCCAGCTCTTGTTGACGTTGGCGTTCAGCAAGGGTAAGGGCATCTTTCATCCGCTTAGCTTCTTCATAGTTGGGGTCAGCAGGGTTTGCCAGAGCAAGTGAGAGGGAGCTCGCATTGGGCAAAACCTGGTCCATCATCATCATGGACTCCCGCCTTGCATCTTTCAGGGTCGGACGCGCATTCTGTTGCTCCTGGGGAAGAATATTGGGACTGACGCTCTTCCTTTTCGTCTTGGGCGAATTCTTTGGTCCAGTCCGCTGTAAACTTGCGCTGGTGGCACTGAGAAAGGTCGCGTTAGCAACTTTGAGCAAAGAGGGAGGCAAGGCGCGCAGGAAGCGCTGGGACCTGGGAAGCTGCTGGGTCGGTGGTTGGTCCTGGCTGATGCCGATGGGCGCCATTTGGGAAGGGGGGATCCAGGGCGCAAGAAGGTGCACTCGGCCCCGAATGTGCTGGGGCATGCGCAGCGACGTGGCCAAGGCATACACTGCGCCGGCCGAGTGCGCCAGGAGGGAGAATTTGGTGATTTTGAGCGCCTGACAGATTACCAAAACATCATCTGGTAAACGTTAGCGCAGCACAAACATCCAGAGGACTGATGCTCACCTGGCCAGCTGAGTGGGGTGCCGTTAGGGTCAACGTCGCTTCCCCCAATACCTGGACGGTCCGGAGTGATGAGTCTCAGCTTCAATGTGGCCGCCAGCTGATCGTAGAAGGCCATGACATATCTTGTCAAGCCCATACCAACACAAACAAAGACCGTAAACCCATTGGGGTCCCCAACCTCGGAAAACGAAATGACTCGGCCAGTCTGGGGGTGACGGATCTTCTGCGACAGTCGGGTTGAGTTCAAGTAGCTTTCTACCTCCATGTCAATAGAGTCTGCGCTCGTGGGCCGCTCTTCGATGACGGAATGCGGTGGGCTTTGCACAGCGTTCGCGCGCGCTGCTGCCTCCATGGCGTCGATTTTGGCGTTGCGCGACCGTTCTGCCTTTGCTGGCAAGTCCGGATGCGACCATCGTTTCTTCTTGAGGGTAGGACGGTGCTGCAGGCTGTGCAATGACGCCGGGCTCACGCCCAGGGACTGGTGCCGGCTAGAAATCTCTTCGCTCGTAGAGCGCAGCGGCAACGCCCTATCGCTGCCGCCGCTCGTGACACTGTTGGAGTGCCTGTGGTGCGCTGTGTTGGTAGTCATGATCATGGAGCTTGTTGACTGGCGGCTCGCTGCCGATCGCCCGCCAACTGCAAGGGACCTTGTGCGCCGAGGCGGTGTGCCACTGGAACTCGGTCTCCCGGTGCTCGAAGCGTTGCTGCTACTTGGAGGCGGAGGCGGGGGCGGGGGGGAGAGTGTAGGTATGGGTGTCAGAGGCGTAGGCGTAGGCGTCCTCTCCGGCTGCTCCAGAGCCTGGAGCGCTAGTCTGTAGTTGATTGGGAGAGGGGTCAGTTCGTCGCCATCATTCACCGTCAAGCTCCTGATCCGCTGGTGGCCACGTTCCTTCCTTGTGACGCGCGCCTCTGTCTTGCTTGTCGGCCTCGGCTGCGGTACGTCGAAGTGGGCCACCTGCCTTTCTGGTGCATTGCGCTGCATTGTGATCCCCAGCACCTTGTGCGCTTTTGCAGAGCCTTGCGCCCGCACTCGCCTTTCCGGCAGACTTGACACAGATGAGGCCGGGGAGGCGTCGAAGGTCGTCGCAGCGGGTGAAACGCGGGGAGCGCTTGCGGAGACCCCTGCGTCAACGCCAATGGGCAGCTTTCCGGCTATTCTGTCCCGCAATAACTTCTTCTTTCTGAGTTCACGGATCCTCTGCGCTACTTCGTCTTCTTCTGCCTCCAGCTCTTTAAGTATTTTGTCCTTTCCTATGGCTTCATGGGCCACCGATTCGTCCTCTTCTGGTACCGTGTTCGTCCTATACGAGTCATGCCGACCAGACTTACGTCCATCGCGTCTTTTGCTTTTTCGCGATGGGCTCCCGGAGTGACGCAGTGATGAGCCTCGTTCTGGAATCAGGCCTTTCTCTGTAGGACTTCCTCCGTCAGCACCGTTCAGTAGGTTCACACCATTCCGCAGAGGGCTCGTGCCTCGACTTGGTCGCCTCTTTGCACCCTGGGCAGAAGATTCGGCCACAACAGGTTCCTCTTTGATGGTGTCCTTTGCAATCAAGCGCTGAGCTGTGGGTTTCCTAGCGATTTCCGGAAGCGTTGCTGCCTCCGTTCCCTGGCTGCTCCCTCGTTTCCGCTCGGTGTCCTTCAGTCGCAATCTTTCTCTCGAGGACATATACATGAGGCTGCGGTGTCCCTTGGAGCTCCGCTTGCTCTCGGAAGACGTCCTATTGCTACTATCCGACGGTTTCCTTGGGATTCCAGCTTCAATGCTAATGTTCCCAAAGCTGCTCACGGAACGAATTGACTGCGCCGAATGTACAGATGCCGAACTGCCTCCTCCTCTGCTGATGTAGCTTTTGAGCGAGTTGTCCTTGTCCTTTCGTTTCGGATGTGCGGTCAGAGGTGAGAGGCCCGAGGGCCGCTTTGAAGTGCGGATGACCGGGGGTTCGCATGCGTCGTCGTGATACGAGGGACTCTGATCGTTCAGGCTATGGAGGACGGACCGATCCACGAGGTCAGCATCTTGGGGGCCAAAGTTCTGGCTGAGGGGGCTCGTGGGAACGGATGCGCTCTCGCCGTAGCTGAGGGGCAAGTTCTCGAAGTGGTTCTGGGCCGAGATGGAGATGGCCGACAGCGAGTCGATTAAGGATGAGATGACTTCGGGCGATGCGGTCTGGGTGCGAACAATGTTTGGCGACCGCTTTTTCACCAGGACGTCGGCCGGTACAGCTGGGACCGAGCTACGGCGCCGCGGTCGCAGGCCATGTGTCGGCTTAGATTTGGCGTCGGCGGGAATGCTGGGTACCGCAGGCACCCGCTTGGGCTGGACGTCCATGGTCTCGCGTTCGCTGTTTGCGTCTAGCGGTTTCACGACGGTATGCAGAAGTCGTTATCGCCGTCGGCCAGCGATGTCCCTTGGGCGCGTCCGCGATGGGATGATTGCAGCCGCACGGAACTAATGCATGTGCATGTTCACGCGGGCTGTGGCTGCGGGGTCTGCGGGCTGGCGCAATGTTCGAAGGCCCGGAACGGAGGACGAGAGGACGGCGTAAGTGGCAATCAAAAGCAACGTACAGTAGTAGAAGAAGGGAGAGAGCGAGTGGCCTCCGCTGTACAAAACCGTCGGGTGGTGCTAGGTCATGGTCGTAGGGGGCATTCGTAAACAGGGGTGGTGGCCCTTGTCTGATTGGCCGAGCTTGCTGCAGAAGCTTTCCCTACGCGAGAGAGGCTCCTTAGCTGTCCCGAAAAACACGTTCCTTTGCGTGTCTCATGCAATGATTTGCAATGTGCGTCGTCAGGATTGGGCACCGCCTGCCAGATTCTCTCTGGTCCAATACTGTCCGTTGAGGACCGCCAAAGACATGCCACCCCACGCTCCCCCAACGTCGCTCACGAAACCCCAGCAACGGGGCCACCCCGGGCATGGCTGTCGCGCGAGCTCTTCTTCAAGACCAAAAACTGCCCAGGCGGCTAGCTCGGTACGCGTCCGTGCCGACCATGCTCCCTAGAGCGTCGGAGAATTGGCTCACGCGGTGTGTGCATCTGGGCAGGAAACTTTGACCAGAACGCTCTTGAAACAACAAACGCGTGCCAGACACGCCCCCACCTGGCTGCAAGCCGCTTGTCAGGATTTGACGGGAAATGCTCCGTGGTCGACAGAAAAAAGCAAATAGGGCAGATACCCCTGAGACTCCAACGTTCGTCAATACCGGACCCTGGCTACTGTCGATTGCGGCACGCGTTACACTGCATCGCCCTCCCGATCCCTGCCCGACTAAGCCTGCTAGGCCTGTAGCTTAGTCTACATTTTAAGCAAACCGTGGTTCACCAAAAGTAAATTCCTTCAAGACGTGCCTCGAAGCCGCTGGCTTGGAGTTTACAGCACGCATGCGTTGCGGTGACACGCCGGCACTGAAGCCTCGTCGTATCGCTCAACAAGCTCCAAGAGCATTCGATGTTGCCTGGCACGTGAAGATCAGGGGCCTCTGGGAGTATTTATGTTGCAAGCCATCATGCCAAAATCTGGTACCGTCTTTCAGGAGTGTTACTTGTGCGCTTTTGTGGAAACTGTGCTTCAGGGGGTTTCTG
>Ga0247757_10001042_pt1 | contig 20224 bp, 23 predicted proteins | sample UWRJL126311R4_FD_180929 | JGI IMG/M metagenome (GOLD analysis project Ga0247757, IMG submission 180929) | Plant litter microbial communities from Arlington Agricultural Research Station in Wisconsin, United States - UWRJ-L126-311R-4 | ecosystem: Environmental > Terrestrial > Plant litter >... | reverse complement strand
TTTTTAATAGCGTTGAAATTGACTGAGTTATAGCCTTTTAAAAAGGGTATCTTTTTTAACTACTCTTTTTTATGTCACCCTACTGTATTATAATTCTTAGGAAGAAACAATATATTATTATCTATAGCTTTTTATAGTATAAGGTCGCCGCCACTAAACTTGATATATTGCCACCTACTTTTCTAAGTTCTTATGGTGTTCTCATTCGCTAAGTTCGGTGCCAGCGACCCGGGGAGGGGGCCGCCCGTTCATGAGTCCCCCTTGTAGATGATGCTTTCATGCAATAAGCACTGTCCATATGTTGTGGCCGTGGGGCGAATGCGGGGTGACAGATCAAAATTGTTTCCACAGAACTGACAGCTAATTTAGCGCTAACATTCCACCTCACCTGCGAAGCTATCCCGCTCAGATCAACCACAATTTTTTTCCTAACACTTCATACGCTATGTCTCCATCTAAGAGCTCCCACAGTCCACCTCTTGGCGCTACAATCCACCAGCTCAAGATCAAGCCTATATTCGACGCTCTCGAGAAGCGCGAAAAGTACTATGCACACTACCTTGCCCGCGCAGCATGGCATGGAAGCAGGATCATCATGCGACAGGTTTCGCCAGAAAGCCCCGACATCTTTGATTTCATCATGGATCTCTACCATGCTTGCGATGGGAAATGGGACACCTTGGTAGCGCAATGCAACATCACTTTGGAAGAACTGGCTTCTTTTCTCGAGTATGCTGCTATGTTCCTTTGCAACCTGGGCAACTTCTATGTAAGTCAGGAAGCTAATTCTATTCACGACGCTAACTGTGATCAGGGTGAAGGCAACCAAAAGTTCGTTCCTGAGGTAACTACAGAATTTCTCAAGAAAATTGCAGACATCTCTCCAAAGACAAAAGCTAGCCTAAACAAGGTTATCGGCCCATTGTTGGCGGTTCCACCATTTAGCCTTGGATATCCTGGCAAAAATGCTCAGTCAGGCTACTGCCCCGGCAACGAACTGATTACCAAGGACGAAATCGCTGAGGTCTCGAAGGTCATGAATAGGAAGTCAATCGGACCCGAAAATACTCGAGTACAAAAGGTCATTAGGGATGGCAAGCGGGTATTGTATCTATCCCAAGCTTCTGCGGAAATCACTCCTCTCAAGGATGGCCAAGATGAACTCGCAGATGATATATTCTTCGTCCGGGGAGATCACTCGCAGGAGTTGGAGAAGGTCTGCTCCGCTTTAGAAAAGGCAAAAGAGTTTGCAGGCAACGACAAGCAAACTCAATTCTTGACACATTATATCGAATGCTTTCGTACTGGCAGCTTGGAAGCTTTCCAAGAATCGCAGAAGATCTGGGTAACGGATGTATCTGCCAGAGTGGAGAACATACTCGGGTTCATTGAGCCTTACCGCGATCCGGCTGGAATTCGCTCCGAATGGGAGGCTATGATTGGTATCGCCGATGCTGATGAGATCAAAAGGTTGAAATCTTTCGTTGGCCATTCAACTACTTTCATTCGACAACTCCCCTGGGCAGTCGAAGGCATGAATGATGGAAAAGGGCCGTTCGAGAAAAGTTTATTCGAGGCTCCCGATTTTACCAGTGTACACGGTTAGCTTTTCCTCCAAATGAAAGGAAGATCCTGATTCCTATAGCACTTGCTGTGTGCGGTAGCATCGTTTTCGAAGCTGCTAACCTTACCAATGTAAGGTCATACCATCTCATATCTAGCTATTAAATTAATGAGCCATAGTACGAATACATCCGAGAGACTTATGGCTTCAAGAATGTTGTCCTTGCGAACCGTCTTAGTGTTAACAACAACCCAAACCTTCCATGCTACTGGGTGAATTCTTCCGAGCTCGAGTTCTTCAAAGGCACTACACACATAGTCCGATTTATCACCACAGCAATTCATGAGCTGATCGGCCACGGAACTGGCAAGCTTCTCAGCGAGACCTCACCGGGAATCTACAACTTCGACAATCAGAACCCTCCGATCAGTCCACTTAGCGGAGATGCCGTAAGCTCATGCTACCTATTTGGCCAGACATGGGGAAGCGTTTTTGGAAAGCTGGCAGGAACGGCGGAAGAATGTCGAGCGATTCTAATGTCAGAATATCTCATGGATAATAAGGATCTGCTAAGCATTTTCGGATACACTGAACATACCAATATCACAGCTGAAGACCGTACGTTATACTACTCCTAATCGTCATACACCGTAATGTTAATTCGCAATGGTTGTAGTTCTTTACGCAACATATCTCAACATCGGTGTTGACGGTCTGCAAGCTCTCGAGCATTACAATTTCCAAAACCAGAGCTGGGGCCAAGTCCACCACCAAGTATACACATCTTCCTCTTACGTAGTCCGGTCTAACTCTCATACAGGCCCACTTCTCTATACTGAAGCATCTTCTCCAAGACGGCGATGGTATCATCTCCATAGCACATGAGCCCGTAGAGAAATCTCTAACAGTACAAATCGACCGATCCAAGATCCGTTCTTGCGGTAAACCGTCCCTAGGCCGATATCTATGCAAGCTACATATATGGCGCTGCAACGCTGACGTTTCAGCGTGCAGGAAGTTTTACGAGCCCAGGTGTGCAGTTGATGGCGTGCATGAGGAATGGCGCAAGATTGTCGTGTCGAAACCGAGAATGAGATCGAAGTTCGTACAGCCGAATACTTTTGTCAAGGGTGAAAACGTCGAGGTCAAAGTTTATGAAGAGAGCAATGAGGGTATTATCCAGTCGTGGTTCGAAAGGAATGTTTGAAGTTGGAGACTTGTGCGAGGGGTAGTATTTCCCGTCGGTCACTACACCGATGGCCAGTGTAGCACACTTTTTGCTCCTCAAATGTTCGAGTTTGACAGACAGCTTACTAAATCCACCAAGAACCACATGGAAAACCTTCAAACAAGGCTCAGAACGGGGAAAGATTTTCAAAAACAACTCGATGGCAATACATCTCCATCTCCAGAAAATGGGCGCCCATCTATCATACGCTTCTTTATTCCTAAACTCTCTTGCACCTTCATTCCTCCTCAGTAAGTATACTTTCGCCTCATCTCTTAAAATCTGTGCCTCACCGTCAGAATCATCCTCACCCTCATTTGAAGATGAGTTCTGCATCAAAGCTTCGGACGTTTTGAATAAACTACGCGCGTGCTCAACGGTCATGGCGTCGACATGAAATTTCGTGATCTCAATTGAGTCGCGGAGATGTTCAATAACATCCCATTAAGTTTGATTTGAGCAAAAAAGAAGAAAAGTAGATGGGCGGGAACAGAGTATATAGGGAAAATTAAAGAAACAGATGGAGTTGGTAAGAGAAAAACCTACTTAGCAGCCTCTACCTTTCCCTGGTCTATACAAACCACGCTTGTCTTATAGATACATCCTGCATTGAATGGGTGTAAACGCGCCTGATCACCCTTGAACCACATATTTTGCGCTTCCATGAAATCTGCTTCGGCAGCTTCAGGTCTATTTCTGCGGCATTCAAGGATACCTAGGACGAAGTAGGTGCTGCGAACAAGGTTAGTGATACGAAAATGAGCGCAAGACAAGATAGACTAAACCAACATAGCCCAATTGAGCGATTTCTCTTGTTTGAACTCCTTAATCGAAGTTTCGAGTGACTTCTGTGCCTCATCATGCCTTCCTAGGTACACTAGACACCTTGCAGTATTCTTCTTTGTGACGGTGCTACCCTCCTTGATATTCCATGCAATCTGGGTATCGCGCGGCTTGTCAAACCACGTCAGCGCCGTTTCATGTTGATTGGCATTATTGTAATTGTACGCGAGATTTTGCTCGAAGCATCCGAGGAGACCATCCTTGAGGGGATTTTCCTTTAGGCGCATATTATAGCCTTGGGTATTAAGTTCAATAGCTTGTTCGATTTTTCCAATGCTTTCGTACATGCTGGCTTGGTGAGATAGTGTCGAGGCTTTGATGTCGATGGCTTGTTCCTGGTCGCTGAGTGTTTCCACGGCTAGGAGATTTACTTTGCAAACGTCATCAAGATCTTCAAGCGCGTTGATCTCGTATAGATATCTAATATTTATTGATTTTCTTGTCAAGATATCTCAGCAGATCATCCACTCACCTCTGACAGTCTTTGAGAAGCTCGCAAAATAGCGATGGTGCCCTAAATTTCTTCGAGTGCTTACGTTCTTCCATGAAATTACCTTTTAGAGAAAGAACGTGTTGTAGGTAGCCATTGCACCGCATCCAATCCTGATAAACTTGATTCTTGTTCGTCGTACCTGACTGCTTAGGGAAAGCATGATATACCAGCTCCACTGCGTAGTCGAATGCTTGCTGTCGTTCCTCGGGAGGTAGGAAATAACGGAACTGCATCTGCACTATCCCATGGCATGAGAAAATACGGGCATCTTTATCTCGTTTGATCAATGCAAGGGTCAATAGGGGTTCTATTGCCTCCGAAATACTGTTGCTAAGGTCAGGAGAGCTCCTTAATAAGGCTGAGACATACCCAAATCCACCAGTGCACAATCTGAAATCCTCTGAAAGGTTGTCATCATCTGTTATCTCGAAAAACTCTTGTGCTATATTGTCCGACACCAAGAACGGTATAACTCCCATAAACACTCGGCTATCTTGTTCCAGTGCGTTAAACGACACGTCCCACACTGCCTGCAGCTCGGTTTTATGAAGCCTTCTAGGATCTTTCAAGTATATACGCATGAACTCGGTGATAGATTAAGATCGTTGTTGAATCAATCCAGCCATATGGGAGATACCCAACGCATGGCCACTCAGCTTCTCAGCAAGTTCGGTTGCTGACGTTCCCTCTGCTTGGATATCGCGACCGATGTTGTCTTCTAACAAGACGAGGAGAAAATCAGAACCTGTCTTTGCATCCCAGGAAGTAATTTCCAATCCTGAGATAGCAAACTTGTATACCAAAATGTGATTGCGGGTGGTGATTATAGCCTTTCCGTGACTCGCTTCCGGCCAATATGGTGTTAATAATTTATTATCCTCGACATTATTCGTACACGACTAGTTAAGTGCAAACTGTTATGCAAAAGATCAAGACAACGTTGGCAGCAGCAAAGATTGATGGCTCTCGTGTTCTTTTTTCTTACGACGTCAACTTACTACCTGTTCCCACTTACCTATAAAATATTTCTTTACCGCAAACCTTACATTTCTTGCTTTAATCTAACAACTTTTTGGCTCCGTGATTCCAGTTTTTTTGGCGAGATTGTTGCCATCTTTCAGCCACGCTTTCAGCCTAACTTTACTAGTTTGAGCTAGGCTAAAAATTTAAGAGGAGCTGAGCTGCGGTACAAGATATTTGGAGACGATTGTCACGGTTCAGGAGAAAGGTACAATGTTATGATCAGTCTATATAAAGACCAACATAGTGGAGATTCCGCGGCCTCATCAGCGCGAACAAAGACTAACACAGCGGAGACTCCGCGGCTTCGTCAGCCCCCAAGCCACATCGAGTCAAACGGAAAGCTTAACGAAAGAAACACGCCTATTTTTAAGCAACGTCTATCAATCTTATCTGATGATTCCATATTCCTTTTCGCACTCAGCCTTGGCCGGCACGGATACTTTGTTACATGTAACGATCTGGACAACATGACGCAAGTTATAAGAAAAGCAATTTTGATCTGCAAAGCTTTACTCTTTACTGTCCGCACTGCCAGTAATTTTATTCTAGGCATCTCCTGCGACAGGATCCGAGCATGGCGCGCGTCAAGACCCTTACCCTCGAATGCGAAGTCAGACATCCCACAGAACATCGTTGTTATCGGTGCATCATTTGCAGGGTATTTTGCAGCATCTAGAATTGCCCGCTTCCTTCCTTCGGGCGACACACATCGTGTTGTTGTGATTGAACCGAACAGCCACTTCCAATTCACTTGGGTCCTACCACGCTTCTGCGTGGTCGGGGGCCATGAGCACAAAGCCTTCATTCCATATGGAGGGCTTCTCAAAGGCGTCTCTTCTTCCAAAATACGATGGATCCGTGATTGCGCCGTATCAGTTGATCAGGATAACGTCAAGCTCCGCAGCGGCAACAAAATACCTTACAAGTATCTCGTCATTGCTACAGGCTCTAACAACAATGGAAAACTCCCATCGCGTGTTGGTTCCGAGCGGAAGGAAGAAGGTGAAGCATTGCTGCGGGAGATGCAATCAAAGATCAAGGAATCTCAGAACCTAGTTGTGGTTGGCGGAGGTGCGGCAGGTGTAGAACTGGTTGCAGACGCGAAGTCTCGTTATCCAGACAAACATATTACCTTGGTCCACTCTAGGGCAGCGTTGATGCATCGTTTCGGTCCAGAATTGCAAACAGCCGCACTGGAATCACTGCAAAAGCTTGGTGTTGAGCTCGTTCTTGGTGAGAGAGTGACAAGCGATCAGCCGGTAGAAGGATTCATCAACACAGACTCGGGGAGAAGACTTGAATGTGACATGATAGTAAGTTACGCTTCCATATATTACGATTAAACGTTGACAGATTCCAGGTGAGCTGTGTCGGACAGAAGCCAGCATCGCATATCTTTTCAATACTCTTGCCGCACGCGATCTTGCCATCTGGGCACATCAAAGTTCTTTCAACGATGCAGGTGGCAGAGGATCATCTACACAGAGTATATGCTTGCGGGGATGTAACTGAGACAGGTACTCGAAATCCAAATGGACGATCAGCTGTCTTTCAAGCGCAGGTTGTTGCCCGCAATATTATACAAGACGTGATGGGCAGCGCTCCATGCGAAAACTTCACGCCGCACTGGGGGCTAGAGGTTATAAAGCTGACTTTGGGTTTAGTAAGATAGAACTAGCACAAAGAAGGCGTCGGAAACTGATATACGACGTAGGGCAGATCCATAACTCAGCTAGGAGACGGCCAGACAGAGCTACTATTCAATACCAAGGATGTGGATGAAGCGCTGATGTCGGCTAAAGCATGGAAGCAGCTTGGTGAGCTTGCCTTCAAAGATCAGGCCACGGAGGCGTTCAAGTTCGAATATAGCGACCGGTGAAGATGGGCTGTCCAATCACATCGTTGCCATCATGATGTGCTTCCCACTGCGACACATTTGCCTGAAGCTAGGAAAAGTGGGTTCCGTTATCTGCACGGAAATATTGATTTTAAGGCATACCGGCCTGACAACAATATCTTGATCCGGCAGCTTATACGCTTGACCGGACCTCGCACGAAACAAGGATGAGCTCGGGCTCGAATCACCGCCTCGGTTCCGACAATCAACGCAACAGCCGAATGAGAAGCCGATTGCATAAGAATGTGCAAGCTCGAGCATAATCAAATCAAATATGGTTGTTGGCTCACTCGCTCTTCAAATATAGTCTACTATTCAGAATCTTATTCCCGAATTCTAACCTACATCTATCTCAGAACGTGAAGCATGAAAACGGGCCAATCAGAATGCATATAGCTTCGTAATCTACAACAAGCTCTGAAACGCAAGAACCAAGACGTGCCGAAAGGCCCCCAGCTCCACGTTCCACCCTAGCGCATGTCTGTATTGTAGGGATGACTGGTATGTCGTTCTTTGGAGAAAGTTTAAAATCCGTATGCAGCCCGCCATGAGCTTTTGCCACAGCTCCAGACCATTTTTTCATACTGTTGTATATTTTTATTTTTACTTTTTCTGCTGTGCAGAATGTCGATAGCATGTTATGCTAATAACGGTTCATTGTACAAGAACACAGAGACAGTGTATATCCCATGTAACATAACCGCCGTTCAAAGTGGTGGTCATTCCGCGTGCTGCGCGATCGGAGACCTATGCCTGAGCAACGGACTTTGCATGGATCCAGATATGGAGGCGAAGGGGGCAAATCAATATTGGCGCAACGGATGCACCGACAAGACATTCCAGGACTCATCTTGTGCAAATGTATGTCGTGGGAAAGGTATGTGGCAAATTACCACGAATAAATCATTAAGCTGATCTCTCAAAGAGGATAAAAATCACTACAATACTCTCACCTTTTATTGCAAGGACCCAGGCAACAGATACTGCTGTGCATCTCAAGGCACGCTGGATAATGCTCCCAGAGGCTCGGATTTCAAATGCTGCAATGACGGCAACTTGACCTTCACCGACGACGCACCTCTTGTTATAGCGACGGCCCGCGCTCAGCTCCCACACGTAACCACAACGAGTAGCAGCACTATGTTCTCATCTTCCATAAGCTCCTCAAAAGCCTCATCAGGATCATCAGAGTTATATGCAACTCAACCGGCATCAAGCACTCCGTCATCAGAGCCTTCTTCTAGTCTCTCGTATGGAGCAACAGCGGGGGTGAGTATCGGTGCCACTCTTGGAGTAGTTTCAATCGCTGCTATTGTTCTCCGTGTTCTATTCTTGCATCGACGTAAGAAACTATACGAAAAATCAACGATATTCGCCACAGATGAAAAGATCCAAGAACCACTACCCTGGGTAACATACGAGTCTGCCGGCATTCCTGTGTCAGAGTTGGAGAGCACAGAGTTACCCGCAGAGATGTATCACGCAAATACTAGCAAGAAAAATATACTGCAATGAGATTTTCGTGGTCTTCTGAGTATTAAAATGCCCATTCTACAGTTTTTAGGGACTTACATCTACATCTACATATACCATTAAAAGGAGAAAACATTCAGTAAAACCCTGGAGGTTAACTTTTGGACCTAAAATTATTGGCTTGTTATCATACCATCTTCACAGCTGCGCTGGTTGCATGTTGGAAATACATTTTCTTCAATGTTGGCAAAATGGTACCTTACCATGGCACGTTTTTCTCCGGTTCGATACTATAACCATCAATCCTAATTATCACTCTTTTGCTTCAAAGGTGTGATATATCAGACGCAACCATGTCTTTCGCCTCTCAAACTACTGGCAATAGCATTTAAACAGCTTTTTGAATGTTAACGGCGCGCCAAAACACTTACACGACCGTTAGGAAATGAATCAAAAAATATTCGCGCCGCATGTTCAATATTTTTGATAGTGGAAGGATGCCTCCAGATATACTAGAACATTTTCCGCATTTAAAATAGGATAGTAAAAAGGAATTCATTTCTAATAATTTGAGTCAATTGATGCCGGTAACGTAGCAATGATGTCGTCCTTCGGCTGAGGAGGTGGCGAGAGTCAGCGTCTAAGAGTCAGCCAGCTGCATCCAAAATTATCTCCATTCTGGAACTGCACACTTCTTGATTCTATGTACATATTACATGTCTATTTAGAAAATCTAATAATCTACTATTCTGAACCTGTTTCAGTTAACTCAGAATTTAAAAAAATGACACTGCACTTGGGGGCAAATTCTAATTTGGCCTTATCGAACACTTCCCCGCACTTTAATCCCAGCCATATCTGCGCGTCGAGATAAAGCCTTGTGCCGAGTAGTGTCGGACATCTTGTTCAGCCCGAAGCTATAATCTTAATTCTATATAAGCTATCATGCCACTGCTCCAAATTTGCCTCATTCTTGCCGATTCTTCACAATGGCGCCTTCAAAAAGGTCACAATTTAATCCATACAATTTATTAGTATGCTTTCTGGTATCATTGGGCCAAATTGCCTTCGGTCATCCAGCATCAATAATTGGAACCACCCTAGGCGAGCCACCATTTCATGAATATATGGGGCTTGTAGATGCACAGGGAAAGCCAACCGATAATTCGGAGGCCTTAATAGGAACCATGAATGGAATATTCCAGGTAGCTTAATCCCTATGATAAAAATACGCAACACTGATAGAAACCCAGGCCGGTGCCATACTGGGCATTCTATCTGCATCTTACATTATGGATCGCTGGGGTCGGAAAGCAGGAGTATGGTACTGCTCCTTCTTCTCCATCATAGGTGGAGCTCTGTTATGTGGTGCGCAAAATGTTACCATGTTCATTGTAGCACGCTTCATTGCTGGTTGGGGTAGCTGGGGTTTTCTTGCAGTCAGTATGTAATATCCATTGGTACCGGCTCGTACTCGTACTAATCGCTCAAAAGCACCCACATACTCAGCAGAGCTTGCGCCCCCCGGTTTACGAGGCTTCTTTGTAGGTCTCAATGGTGTCAACATAGCTCTTGGCTATGCCATAGCATCCTACATGGGCATGGCCTTCTATTTCGCTGACTCACCAGCGGCCAAATGGCGTGGTCCACTAGGAATCGCATTAATATGGCCCAGCCTAATGATATTCATTGCGTTTATCGTTCCGGAATCGCCTCGATTTTTACTAATGAAGAATAAGATAGAAGAAGCTAAGAGTATTGTATACAAACTACACAATGTTAAAGGTGACCCTGATCAAGAATTCGCGAGAAGTGAATTTTACCAGATGATGAAGCAGGCAGAAAGAGATAGGACCTTAGATTCTGGCTGGATAGCTATGTTCACTAAGAAAGGCTACCGCAGACGCACTGCGCTTGCTATGGGTTTTGCCTTTGTGGGTCAGTCGACTGGGGTACTTGTTATTAACAACTACGGTCCTACACTTTATGCGACATTAGGCTACGATACGTAAGCCTTGCACTTTCCATGTATTAATCATAGCTCTAAGTCTTTGCAGCAAGCAACAGCTCGAGTTTCAATGCGGTTGGATCACTGTCGGCATTTTCTTCAACGCAGTTGGTGCTGTGTTCATGGATCGTGTTGGACGAAAGCCACTCATGCTTCTCGGTGTATTTGGTTGTTGTGTTTGTCTCATCATTGAAGCAGCCATTGTTGCGAACTTTGCTGAACAGGCTACGAATAAAGCGGCACTTGCGGCGGGAGTTGGTAAGCATCTTGCCACATTCAATGCTTTGTGAGCTAATATTCAATAGCCATGTTTTATCTTTTCCTTGCCCTATATAGTATGGGCGTAGATGTAGCAGGAGTGGTATTCTATTCCGAACTCTTTCCCAATCACATACGCGCCAAAGGTGTCTGCCTCAGTATGGCTACTGTCGCACTTACTGATCTCGTATATCTTCAGGCCACCACCACGGCCTTTGCCAACATCGGCTGGCGGTTTTATCTGGTGTTTATCATCGTCAGTGGGCTAGGCGGCATTGGCTCATATTTTCTGCTCCCCGAAACGAAAGGTATACCACTGGAAGAGATGGCAAAGATATTTGGCGACACAGAAGATGTTGTCGTCTGGAGTAAAGATCTGCGCATAGACCATAACACTCACGAGCTAGTGGTAGACAAAAATGGCTTGGAGCATGTGACAACGCACCAAGGAGTAAATTCAGAGATCGAAAAGGCAGTGACCGAACACCACGAGCACACAATTGTTGTATAAATTAGATTGTATAGTAGCATAGAAGAATAGTAGTTATGCTGATTGAGGTGAATGAATCGTTCGAATGTGCTTGTTTATTAGTTCCTCGCTTGTAACTAGTCCAGTCCACTTCTACGTCGCTTTAACAAAAGGCAAAAATTTGTAAGGCAGTGCCTTAGGCAATCTTTTGAATAATCTAAATCCAGAAAATAGTAAGCCTGATGACAATGATACCTCCCGTCAACACTGCAATCAAAGCTCGAATCTGGTCATTATCGTGGGCTCTGAAAATGTCCCCTTTAGCTATCATGTGTCCGAAATCGCGTCAGACTGAAAGCATCTTACGAGTGATGTAATATTTTAGTTTTTGTCAAGCGCAAGAATTAAGGTCTTCCTATGGTGATAGTTTCTGTGTATTTAGAAGCTATATAGACCAGCTAGGGCTTCCGTTAAGCAAAGCGAAAATTGGCACCAAGATACTAGGGCCAGCTTCAACCGCAAAGTATAGCAGCTTGAGTTTTTGAGATCTAGACACTTGAATTACAATATAAACTTGTGTTTCTCTAGTCAACGCAGCGGTATCTCGACATTAATAAGTACAAACCATGTAATGCACCCCTTATATACTATTATAAAACCTTCGAGATTTTTCCTTTGTACGATCTTCGAGTTATTGCACAGCAGGGGAAACACTGCTGTCTTGGAGATCTTTTTAGTCTCCTTTGTGAATTTATTCAAACAATCAATACTAGTATAAAAGTGTAGAATAGAAAATTACGAGCATCTTATCTATAATTTGATAAGGAATAAGGTAATATTGTAATAATTTATATGATTTTAAGCATGCATAGTTGTAGGAGAGTTTACTTAAATTATAAGATACCCAAATTTCATCTTATTCTAACAAAGTTAATATAGTGTAATATCCCCTTTACAAGCGGCAAGACCGTAACCGGCTAACTCTCCAAGAACTTTGGCTCTAAGAGAGTCGCGCCTGCTGCCTGCGACTTTCTCCACAACTTCTGGCTGTGAAGCTAAACCTTCTCGAACCATCTTTTCGAGTGTCTGGAAAGTGTGCAGTCGACCAAATCCACCACACTGCTTCCAAGCGTTCTCTTGTTTAAGAAAGTCATCCCATGTTAGGAATACAGTTGCAACATGAGCGTTGGTTATACTTCGGAGGTGTTGAATGACGATAGGGCAATCAGAGTTGAAAAAGCCGCCTGGACAGTCTTGCAGTTTGCATAAATGTCCTAGGGTAATTATTTAGAGAGGATGCGCTATAGAATGTCACGCGGAGCTTACTGTGGATGGAGGCTTGTAAGATAATGATTGCAGCGTCCTTGGTCCTTGCCTCTGGATTTTCGAGTAACTTCAAAGTTTTCATCTTCTTATTGCTGGCTTGCGAGCTGCCTGTCATCGAATTTAGGACAGTCGATTCATTCTGCGCTTCTGTGCGCTTCCCCTCGGCGTTGGGGTCGTCGAATGCAGGATTAGTAGACATTGTGAAGGATACCAGTTCAGACCGCGCCAAGGTAGTATTCGAGAATTAGGAAATGGCAATAGAAATAGTGGAAGGAGTACGATATTTAAACAAAAGATAGTAGAATTCCGGAAATTGGTCGGTGTTTGACGTAGCACCAATCTCGAGTCATGCGCTGAAAATGACACATGAGAACTACAACCTGAAGCCAGTGATTCATTCAAAAACAACTTATGGGCGGGCGGTATGACAAACTATATCGTGCATTCCCGATATCCTCAAGTTAGCAGCAAATGTTAGCAACCACGAGCCGTTGGGCAGAACAGAAAAAAGTAGGCGAGTATAAGTGCGCTCGTGCTCCCAAATATTCGGTGTTTTACTTCCTATTTTATGCTATAAACATCAGAACATAGTAAAGTACGGGAATGCTGCAGTTAAATTTCATCATCGTGATATTCAATGCTACATAATACCCGTTTTCTAATGTCGCCTAGATGCTGTCGTCATTGTCATTTTGTTCTGTAGTACAGTCTTCGTACTACCGTGAGTCATCATCGTAGCATCACTTTTGCCATCACAGAAACTATTCACAACTTCAGTCTACTGGAACCTGCTGCATGAACCTCAGTCAATTATTTATTACGATAAGATTTCAATTAGCCATAAAATCTAGCAGTTATTATGTCACAGTAAACCTTCAACTACTTTCAGACACTCCAGTAATTATCAAACATGCACAAAACTAACCCCAGTGGAAATATTAGGATATTAAGTACATTCAGCGAGAAATTCGCCTTTATGAAAAATTCCAAACTACACTGATTAATCAAGCCCCTTCCGTCTACCAGGATCTCCTATGATATTTCATATCCCCAAGTCGTTTCTTTTTCCAGTAATATCTCCCCATAGGCCCGCTCAATCAAGTTTTAAAGCTTTATGTATTCAAGTAGACGGTCCTGTTCCCGAACAACAGTCAACCCGCCTCATCCTTCCAGATACAGGATATCACTGATAAACTTCAGTTCCTCGAATGGAAGTATTTCGGCATGACTGTAAAACCCTGCGCGTGAATCCAGACCAGCCCTGGGATCGTCTCGATATTGCAGTAAGCAGACTCCTCCACTCCATCTAATCGGCTCAATTTTTCCTTGGGTGAAATCGCGCAAGAACTCGTGGTTGCTAAGTAGATTGAGCTCAGCATCGTCCTCATCATCCAGCATGTCGTAGAGAGGCCATTGCTTATACTCGAACCAAAACTCCCATTTGTTGTTCACCAATTCGCAGAGCGAGCCAAACCACCCGTGCTCGCGTTTGTATCCTCGGTCCAGCGTTACCTCAAAGTCGTGTGGGAACAGTGTTTCTGTGCGAATTACAGGAGTGTAGTCCACGTCAAAAATAGATAGCTCTTCTCCATCTTCGACGCTGATCGTTAGTTTCCTGACGAAGGGCATATTGGGACATTCGAAGTGCTCAAATAGCGAATTTAGGAGCGCAAGGTTTACGCTAAGGCAAGACGTCTTCCGTAAGATGGGGAGATACTCTCTTCGAATTTTCCTAGATACATGAGAGAGTATTCCATATTTCTGGTCGGTTGATGTCTTGGAAATGTCTCGATAAAGACGTGTAGGTTCGTCGAGGGCAACAAGCTCGTAGATACGGTTGCGAATCTCTCCTGGAAGACGTAGAAAGCTGAAGATATCCTTGCGATTCAGTGGTGGAGACCGCATTCTCAATGGATTCCGCTGACGGCCAGTTTCTCGCATGCAAGTTGCAGGATAGTTCTGTTATTCTCGACTCGAGGCGGGGTTGTAAAGTGCAAACCTTCGGTAATATTGCGCGAGGGTAATATTCTGTGGGCGAAAGGCCCCAAGTTCACGTGTTGCGTCTCGGAAACCCCGAGGGAAGACCGAGGAGTAAACACTCGAAGTCTTTCACTATTAAAGGCTAGTACTCATCAACTTCCAATCATTAGATGAGGCGTCAAGTCTCTGGTTCCGATCAAGAAGTGTAGTCCCACAGACGTACTTTAAACATGGTCGATATCTTTGCTGAGAGAAAATAAAGAAACTATCCTCAAACCACTCTTTCATCTCGCCCGCCAACGACCACCCTCTCCACCCACCCCTCTGCACCTAAATCCCCCTCCCCCAAGATCAACCCTTCCCTACAATCCTCCATCCACCTCCACCCCTAGGTCTCAAAATCCATGCTCTCTTAAATATACACGATGTCCCCACCAATTCCACCGGCACCCCCAACCTCATCTCCCTTTCCGGTCCCTCTCCAAACCATTTATTTCCAGACACTTCTGTAATAAGCGCTTCACCACCCACCCCAATCGCAAGTCTCAAATAATATAACGACCTCAGATCTGTAAGCCACGTCAGGAAAAGCAGGGCATCTTCCAGACCGAAGGAAGGTGGGTACGGGAGGGCCAGGAGAGATGTAACAGGTAAGAGAATAGCGAGGAGCATTCGAGCGGCAGGCAGAAGAGAAGTATTAGGCGCGAAGTTTTTGAAAAAACTTGTGTTATAGTATGATACTACGACGTCGCGGTAGAGCTGGGCCCAAAGACGCGCCGTGAAAGTATGTCCGTTTAGAAGGCAGGCGGCAAGGAATGCGCGACGGCGGATGTCCAGAGTCAAATCGGAATGAGAGGAATTTATAGTGTCGAGGTGGGGGCTTCGAAAATGCGGTACAGGTTGTGTTGTAGGGATAAGATCCGGAAAGATCGAATATGTAGGTGTGAGGAGGCCTCCCGGTACCCACTGCCAGGGTACGGACACGAACAACACATCGAGATCGATCTCACAAGGGGAAATAGTGTGGATGGTTTTTAAGGCACGCTGCCTGAAGTTTGGGATGGTGGTATCTCTAGCAACGATGCTTCGTGCGAGCCAGGTAGGTCCGTCGTCCAGCGTAAGGCACTTCTTATCGAACATAGTCAATGGATACACCTCCCCAGCCGCAAGCGCGAGCAACACACTGATATACAGCACCTCTTCTTTGCTCTCTAAGGGCCCGCCCACATATGCAAGACCAAGACCGCACAGGTTAATCATGATACTTAACCGGTCTTCCATCTGCGTACACCCTTTCATTGCCACTCCATTATGCCTCGCCATAAGACTACTCCTCCATCCATTCTCCCTATCCTCCCCACTCCTGAACCCGGAAAAAACCGCCCACCCCTTGAACCCACTCCACACATTCCCCGCCTTCTCTTCCAGAAAATTCAACGCACTCCCCATAAGTAAATTCAGTGTAAGCCACTTCATCTTGACCGTCCCTCCCCCCGGCGCATTAATCACAAACCCCGCATCATGCACATCGTACATCCTCTTATCGTTCCACGGCTCACTCATGCTGAACTCGTGAGAACACCACGCCCTCTCCCACCACCTTGCCGCATTAACCTTCGCATATAACCCCACAAACGCCTCCTTCTCCCCGTCCCCCTCCGGCCGCCACAATCTCTTAAAATTCCTCTTCGATGGATCGTACTTCTCCATCAGCGCCACTTCCCTCGCGTCGAGGAAAACATCTTCCAGCAGAACGAGCAGCCGGGTGCAGGATTCGTAGATGACATCCATGGCCGCCACGGCGCGCTGCTTGTCCGCACCAGACGCCTGGTCGATGCATAGCTGGTCTACCCATATGCCCTGGCGCGGATGGTCTTTGTCCTCGAGTACGGCGTCCACGAAGGGCTTACTAAAAGGCCACACGCCGTGCTGGGGGTTTCCCTGGGGTTGGAATGCCTCGTTCCGCCAGCAGTACGAGACGGCGAGGTACTGGCGGACGTAGAGGCCTGTTTCGTCGAAGGAAGGAAGGATTGAGTTGGGGAAGACGAGGCGGAAAAGCGTGTCCAAAACAGTAGAAGGGGATCGTGGGACGAAGAGGGAGGATGCTTGGGGGTTCCATGCGGAGAGGGTTTGCAGGATGGAGGTGGCTTCAGGGTAGGTAGAGGAAAGTTTGGAGAGGGCGTAGTCGAAGATTTCAGCCTTGTTGGACCGTGTGAGCCCAGCTGGAAGAGGGAGTCGCCGAGAGGTTCGTAGGACGCATTCCTTTGGGAAGGCGAGGTGGGGACCGGGGGTGGAATGCTATCTGGCATGGTGGGTGGCATTCAGGATCCGTTAGTCGAGTATCCGTCTCGCAGGCGGAATTCTTCCGCCTTGTTACTCGCTTGCCAAGCGGACTATCTCCCCTTCGTCACTAGAGACAATATACACCCAGAGCAAAATATGAGAATCTATTACCTTCCTCCCTACTTTCCAGAGCGTAAGCACAAGTACGCATGACAACAACATCAACAAGAATTATTATAACAAATAGATGTCCCGGTGTTGGGCCCTCCGAATCTGGAGGCTTCTGCCGCCGCTTTTGGAGGCTTAAATACCCTACCTGGGCCCCCGCCTTATATCGCCGCTTGAAGAGGTAAAGTGAGGGGGCCTATATTATCTCTCAGGAGGGACGCTTACAGGTTAATGTTAGCGTTGAACAGGGGGCACAGCGTGTCCCTGCCGTGATTGCGTAAGGTTAGGGTACCTGGCGTGTATTTCGTAGCTTATTAAGATGCCATACTTGCTGTAAAGCACCATGACGTACAGCAAGGCCAACACTTTTCATACTGAGACTGATGTTACTCATACCATAATGTGCAGTACCATTACTCTCTTTCATGCGCGCTAACAGCGATATACGTAAGCCTCTCTGCTTATATCTTTCTGCTTGCTGCTCGCTAACTAGTACGAATGCATTCTCAGCAGCGGCAGTGTTGATAATAGCTCCTTTACCGCGTCGAGCTAGGTCCCGATCATCTACTAGCCCTGCTCGCTTCGCTTCTTGCTGCGGCGCTGAGAGACGCTTACCGCAGGCAATGGTTCGTGTGTGCTGAAAGCTGAGCTGCTTTACACGCCCACTGTATGCCCTTTGATACAGCCGTGCAGCCTCTGCATAGCGCTTCATGGCGTGTAAAAGGTGAGCAAGGCAGTACACGCTCGTCAGCGTATCTGGGTGCTGCACCCTAAGCTCCTTCTCGCTCCCTTCCGGCGCTCACCGGCTAAGCTTCTCTGCCTCATTGTACCTCCTCTGATCCTGCAGCACGCTCGGTTAAATCACTATATCCGCGTCAAGCATTGGTACTCACTTAGTGGCTAGGGTTGCACAGCTGGTAAATGAGTCAGGCATGCAGTAGGCTGCTGCCTTCTACAAGGAGGAAACATGAACAGACTGAGGCGAGACTCGTTGTATGGACAAGATTTGCGGAGTGTATGGAAGCTACCCCTCCTTCAACCCCAAGCCCGCCACCTTTTCATGGCCTGCCACCTTAATTGATTTGCCTCTGGGCCGTATTATTACATCTTCGCACCATTGGCTCTTCAATATACACGATGCCAAGTATAAACGCAAATAGCAATAATGTTACCCACGTGGGCGGCGGTAAGGAGGCCAAAGTTGACATGGAACGCCTTAAGAAGAGGATCCAAAGGCATTACGACATGTCTGCGGAGCAGTTCCTTAAGGTATGGTATGTAGCACCTCACCGTGCCCACTTTTGATAGCTAGTGCGTGGGCTAACGCCGTCTGTCAGGGGAGAACATATCCACCATGGCTATTTCAAGTCGCCGACGGATACCAACGAGCAAGCCCAAATCAACCAAGTCATCCAACTCGCTGAGTCCTCAGGAGTTTCCGCTGGCTCTAGGGTACTGGACGTCGGGTGCGGCATCGGTGGTACCGCGCGGTATCTCGCACAAGAACGAGGCTGCAAGGTGACGGCCATCACCAACAGTCGGCGCCAGGTTGATATGGCACGCGAGTTGACAGCGGCGGAGGGTGTGAGGATGAGGTCCCCGTCATCGACACCACCACTCGGCACCGACTTCGTGCAGTTACTCTCCTCTGCAGGAACTGGCGCGGTGCGGGTCCTCGATCTCGACGTGGAGCATATGCGCGAACACCTGGAGGGCGAGACGTTCGACTGTATCTGGACCTCCGAGGTGGTCTTCCACCTGCATGCGAGGAAACTCTGCTTCGACTCGGCCTTTGCGCTCCTCGATTCCGGGGGTTGCTTCGTCATAGCCGACATATTCAGGACAGCGCACGACCCGGCGTCGTCGTCGAAGCGCACGCAGAAAGAGCTCGCATCCATCCGGCGCAACCATCTCTGCCCGCAACTCGGCACCGTGGACGAGTACACCCAGATGGCCCGGGAGGCAGGCTTCAGACCCCGTCATGAGCCGATGGATATTACCAAGAACGTGGCTAGAACCTGGTAAGCCCACTTACTCTCTCATGACGTTTGAGCTTTACGCGTCCCACTAGTTTGACATTGGCCCTAATCATATGACCCCCCTTTAGGGACGTTTCTTTGCCGATTGGGTCAATACTCTATCTGATATCTCAGGGCAGAGATGCTATTGGTTATATGCGGGGGATGCGGTCAATGAAACAGGCGTATGCTCACGGTACAGCTATTTATGCTGTGCTTTGTTTTGAGAAGCCTTGAGAACATGCTGGGCTTAGATATTACGCTCATAGCGAGAGAGATAAACAAGCATATGCAGGCGCTTCTAGACGATCGCAATTCTTTGATAATGGCGCGGCCACTTAATCTTGGATTATAATCGCTGTGTCGACTTTTGCGTATGAAACTTTATATATGCATGATCGTCGGTCTCCGAAGGGAAGGCGATCGAGATAAACTCGAAGATTAATAACGGAATTCCGGTGTTAAATATGCATGCTACATATACGGCCTGATGACTGCATCCCACACGCAATCTTCAACCTCTAAGTAGAAGGCAACTGCGTGCCACAAGCGATCTCCGATCTAAAAAGAAGGCAATTATGCTGAGCCCCTGGGGGTTGCATGCTAGCAGCAGATTATATTACCCAAGCGAAGAACGCGGACGCCCGCGTTCAAGCACAGAGAAAATATTTTTCTTATGCAAAACAGTATATAGAAGAGATAACAGGACCCTCTTAAAAAGGTCGTATCTCTAATATAGATTTAGACTTAGAGAGCTACGACTCGTATACTAGCTTTATAGCTAACCTTAAAAGTAGTCTCCCCGGGCCCGCCGCGCTAGACGTGGCGGTTTTGAACGGTAGTATAGTTAATATCATCCACTAGTAAGCTGGCCACCCCACTGGAATTCCTGCGTCTACCATATAATACTCGTGATACTATCTATATAAAATACTTAGAAGCTTTAAAAACGAAAGTAGAATTACTATTATAATAAGCTACTTTCCCAAACAACCAAGAGAAGAAACCCTAAGAATCGCACGTAAAATAACGTCTGCGCACCCTATCCCACCCTACAGCGAATGAGAAAACCAGAAACAAGTCTCAATTCTATATTTCGAGGCGAACAGGTGGCTCCCTGCAAAAAACAGAGAGGAGAGAAAAAGAGAGAGAATGACACATCCCATCCTATCACACTGTTGCACAGCACAGAG
>Ga0247757_10001041_pt1 | contig 20237 bp, 15 predicted proteins | sample UWRJL126311R4_FD_180929 | JGI IMG/M metagenome (GOLD analysis project Ga0247757, IMG submission 180929) | Plant litter microbial communities from Arlington Agricultural Research Station in Wisconsin, United States - UWRJ-L126-311R-4 | ecosystem: Environmental > Terrestrial > Plant litter >... | reverse complement strand
TCATTCCCTCAACCCGCTTTACAACATCATAAAAAAGATGTTTGACAATCCCGATGCTTTCACCGCCGGCAGCAGGGATTTGACTAGCCATTTATACGAAGTAGCTATCCACCCACAGATCAAACCGGGCGACATCTTTGTTGTTAAGATCACGGGATTGGAACTCGATGGCAAGCCCGCAGATGCGATCGGCATTTATAAATCCGAAACAAGGCAATCCTTCCTGAAGGTATCGGCAACAGGAGCCCAGTTTCAACTGAAATATGAAGACGGGATAGGAATAGAAAAGGTGGATAAAGCCTGTCTTGTATTCAATACAGCGCCTAATGATGGTTACCGGATGCTGATCGTTGATAAGGTTTCCAAAACAAACAGTGCACAGTACTGGAAAGATCTTTTCCTTAACGCCAAACCGGCGGGTGATGAATTTAATTATACCAGCCAGGTAATGTCGATTACCAAAGACTATGTTACGAAGCAATACGTGAATGAATTTGATGTAAGCAAAGCCGACCAGATCGACCTGCTGAATCGTTCGGCTGACTATTTTAAAACACATGATACCTATAACCGGAAGGAATTTGAAGAAGAAGTGTTGCATCATCCCGACATGATCCAGTCATTCCGTTCATTCAATGACCAGTATAGTGTAAAGAATGATGTTGACATTGTTGATGATTTCTCGATATCAAAAATGGCTGTAGGTAAACAGGCGAAAATATTCAAGAGTGTGTTGAAGCTGGATAAGAACTTTCATATCTATATCCATGGAGACCGCGAGCTGATTGAGAAGGGAACAGATAAAGATGGGAGGAAATATTACAAGATTTATTACGACAGTGAAAGTTGAGGGAATATGAATATCGAACAAGGAACATCGAAGGGGATTGTGTGTTTGGCCTTGCCCCTGAACTATCGGAAGTGGGCTTTCAGATCCATACGGCTGTGGAGAATGCGGATTATTTCGATACCTGCACCTTTTAATTGACGATAGAAAATGATATGCTCGCCTGTTCTGCACCCTAGTATTTCATCGCTGATACCGGGATATGGCTTACCCGAAATCTTTTTATCCGCAAGGTTCTGGCAACAATCGATCAATAAAAAGTAATACTTGTCGGCCTGGAATTCCGACCATGTATTTATGGTATAATTCCAAATTCCAGACAAGTCATCAACAGCTTTATTGCTGATTTTATAACTAGCCATTTTTTTTTCGTGCGGATTTCAGTTTTGCCAGATGCTTTTCTGGATGAAAGTTTTTGGCAATCCCGCTTTCGATTCCTTCTTCGATCGCCCGCTTAAGTGCAATGATCTTATTTTCTTCTTCTTCGAGTAACCGAAGTCCTGCACGAACCACTTCACTGGCATTTTTGAACCTGCCTGCAGATACGCGGCTATCAACAAAATCTTCAAAATGATCGCCCAATGATATAGAGGTATTGCGTCCCATCGTTTTCGTTTGGTCAAAGTTACCAATTTTTGGTAACTTTCAAATGCGCTGCCTGGTTACCAGGCATTAGGCTGGTAGATCAGCGAGCATCCGAATCCATGCGTTTCCGATCCTGCAAAAGACTTTGTTCGGAACTGGCTTCCCACAATGCCGAGATCCAATTCTCCCCTTATAAAAAACCGGTTTTTAACTATGGCGTACTCCAGCCCCAGGGGTATCATCAACTGCCACTGAAAGAAATTTTTTCCTTCGAGATCTGGCAGCGGTGTTGTTTTGATTGTCCATCCACCGCCGGATGTCCAGGTGCTGTTGTCCAGTTGCTGCTGGTAATAATGAACGATCGCTATGCTGCCCTGGAAATGCAGTCCGGTAAAGAACTGTAAGTGTTTAGCCATATTAAACCGGCGGTTGACACCAAGCTGCAGACCTAAAAACTGTTGGTTTTTTGTAAATGTATACCGGTCATCATGCACCACTGTATCAGGCGAAAAGGAAGCAGTTTGGTTACCAATGGCCCCGGCGCTCATAACAGATTTAGTGGTGAAAAGAATTCCTGTCTGGATGCTGTATTTTTTCCAGAACCGGGATAGCGCAGGATCTTTCTTCCACTCAACAGCAAAATAGAAGGTATGCAGGTTTTGTATACCGGGATGGCCCCAAAGGGAATTGTATTGAAGCGTGTCAAGGAATTTTTTATACGAAACCGGGTTTTCCAGCAGCGGGCCAATGGTGGTAGGGTTATTGCCTACCCCATCCATCTCAAATACACGGTAGGAAAGACTATAATTTTTGACGGATAATTTTTGAGCAAATACACCATCCGCCGCAAACAGCAGTACCAGGATAACTGCAAAAGCGGTTGGCTTGATCATATAATGGAGCAGGTTTACTACCTACCTGCAAAAACAGCGCCAGGGGTGCTAAACCTGTTCCTGTGCGTTTCAGACCTTTCCCAACGAATCACCTGTCAAAACCAATAACGATCCTGTGGCCTGGTTTTTTTTCGTCCACAATAACAGTATCCACCCGTTTGCCATTTCTTTCCGCAGGAGAGGGATCGTGTGTTGAAAGGAACAGTGTAAGACTGTCTCTGAACAGGATGGTATCGAAAGCATTAAAGGCATATACCTGCCTGTCGTACAGATCTTCAAAGCGGTAAGCATACTGGCCATTGTTCAGATCCAATTTTCCAACGAAACCAATTGTTGTCAGGTAGGCAAAATGGTCTTTGATATAGGGTATGCCCAGGTTAAAGCCTGCTATCTCTGCATTCCATACAGCTTTGCGCGAGCGGAGATCAATTTTCTGCACCCGGCTGCCGGCCTCTTCGTTATTGGTTTCAACAAAGAAAACAAGCAGGGTATCGCCCGTTTTGTACAGGTAAGCCTTCTCTACCAACAGATCGGTAGCCAGTTGAAAACTGTCTGCCGGGTTGGTACCCCAATACATTTTTCCTGAATAGGTAATGGTGAAGTCGGTATTATCGAGCCGGGTCACCAGGGTATCGTCTTCAAAATTTGCCGGGTGGAGGTTTTGTGCACGAACCGCGAAATGCAACTGGCGCCTGCGTTCTTCCGGCACAGTTGAGCCAGACTGCTGTTTGCAGGCAGCGGCCAGCAGTAAAAGGATGGGCAGAAGTTTTCTCATGGTGATACTAAGATGATCTTTGCGCCAATTTCCATAAGCGATTACAGGGACCTGCTGATCCCCCATTCCAATCCTCTCAACTCAGCCAAGCCCCTCAATCTTCCGATAGCGCTATAGCCAGGATAAGTTGTTTTCTTCAGATCATCCAGCATCTGGTGACCGTGATCGGGACGCATGGGGATGGAGATACTGCGGCGGCGGCTCATCAGTATTATTTCTTTGATTACCGCATACATGTCTACATCGCCTGTGAGATGATCGGCTTCATAGAAATTGCCGTTGCCATCGCTTTTGGTGGCGCGGAGATGGATGAAATGGATATGATCGCCGAGTCTTTTGATGATGCCTACAAGATCATTGTCTTGTCTTACACCAAGTGATCCTGTGCAGTAACACAAGCCGTTTGCAGGAGATGGTGCGCATTCGATAATCTCTTTTGCATCCTGCTCGGTACTCATAATACGCGGCAGACCGAGTACGGAATAAGGCGGGTCATCGGGATGGATGGCCATTTTCAATCCACACTCCTCCGCCACCGGTACAACCTGGCGAAGAAAATAGAACAGGTGTTCCTTCAGTTTGGGGGTGTCGATACCTTCGTAATTTTTCAGCGCAGTTAATATCTGCTCCGGTGTGAATGCTTCTTTGCTGCCTGGCAATCCGAGTAATGCATTTTTGAACAAAGCAGCCTTTGCTTCCTCACTCATCGTTGCAAAATGCTGTTTGGCTTTATCGATCTCTTCTGCTGTGTAATCCTTTTCTGCACCCGGCCTTTTCAACTGGAACAGGTCGAATGCTACAAATGCCGCGCGCTCATAAAACAAGGCTTTGCTGCCATCCGGCATTTCGTAACTGATGTCGGTGCGCACCCAGTCGAGGATGGGCATAAAATTATAGGTGACCACCTTCAGGCCGCAGGCCGCCACGTTGCGCAGGCTGGTTTTGTAGTTTTCGATGTGCTGCAGCCAATTGCCTGTCTGGCGTTTGATGTCTTCGCTAACGGGCAGGCTTTCGATCACGGTCCAATCCATACCCGCGGCGTTGATCAATGCTTTACGTTTGTTGATCTCTTCAATTGTCCATACATCACCTACAGGGATCTGGTGCAGCGCTGTAACCACACCTGAACAACCTGCCTGGCGTATATCGGATAAACTCACCGGATCATCTGGTCCGAACCAGCGCATCGTTTGCTGCATCAACATCTTAAAACGTTTTAGAATTTGAAAATCTGAAAATGTGCTAATTTGAAAATGGCCTATTGCTAAATGGCTGCATTGTTATATTGTTGCGTTGAAACCGCAACACGATTTAACAATACAGCCACCCAATTAGCACAATTTCAAATTTCCAAATTAGCACATTACTTCGCAACCCCTAACGGTGAGAAGTAGGTAAAAATACAAACGATGATTACCACCACCACAATCGTATTGATCACATCCCATTTGTTCCAGCTGGCGCGGCTGGCGGCCCTGTCTTCGGCTACGGTGGTAGCGAAAGTGAGACCGCGGATCTGCTCGGGATCTGGTTTGGGTGTGAGCAGGCTCACGATCACCATTACCGCTACGGAGAACAGGAACAGGTAGATACAGAAATACAGGAAGTTGAGTGTGGCGAATGTATGCAATACACCTGTCAGATTACTCTGGAACAATTCGAGCGTAAGCTTGGCAATACCGAGAATAAAACCACTCACCATCGCTGCATAAGCGCCTTTTGCATTCAGGCGTTTAAAGAATACACCCAATAAAAACGCTGCCGCGATCGGTGGCGCAAGGTAGGATTGTACGCTTTGCAGATAAGTGTATAATGTAGAGGAGATACGCGACATCAATGGTATCCACGCCATACCCAGTAATACAACCACTCCAGTTGCAATACGACCAACGCGCACCAGTTCTTTACCGCTCGCATTTGGTTTTTGTTTCTGGTAGATATCCATCGTGTACAGTGTAGAACAGGCATTATAAACAGATGCCAGCGAACTCATCAATGCAGCGAGTAATCCGCCGGCCAGCAATCCGCGCAAACCAACAGGCATGATCTCTTTTACCAGTGTGGGGAATGCAGCATTCCTGTCTTCCAATACCAGTGTTCCCTGGTTGATCATTGCCATAGCGATGATACCCGGGATCAGGAAGATAAAGAATGGCATGAGTTTGAGATAAGCTGCGAAAATGGTTCCCCTTCTCGCCTCTTTCTCGTTTTTACCAGCCAGGCATCGTTGTACAATATGCTGATCGGTACACCAATACCATATCCCCACGATCGGCGAAGCAAATAAAATACCCGCCCATGGAAATTCGGGATCACTCAGTGGACGGAACATATTGAGTTGTTCTTTGGGCACACTGGCGATCATATTGTTCCAGCCTCCCACTTTGTTCAATCCCATGACCATCAAAACCGCGGAACCCAATAACAATACAATGGCCTGTATCGCTTCGGTATACATCACGGTATGCAATCCCCCCAGGATGGTGTACACGCCGGTTACTACTACGAGTATGATCGCTCCTGTCCAGAAGTCAACACCAAGAAAGGCATTAAACACCAACGCGCCCGCTGAAATGGTTACGGATGCTTTGGCAATGACATAACTCAGCAATTGAATAATCGACAACAATCTTCTTGCTTTTGCATTGAAACGCCGCTCAAGGAATTCGGGCATGGTATACACCATACTTCGCATGTAGAAAGGAACGAACACCCATCCGAGGATGAGGATGATGTAAGAATGCAGTTCATAATGCCCGAGCACCAACCCTGAGGTTGCGCCGGATCCCGCAAGACCCACAATATGTTCCGACCCCACATTGGAGGCAAGTATCGATGCACCGATCACCCACCAGCCAAGATTGCGGTTGGCCAGGAAATAATCGGATGGCGATGCTTTGCTCTTGCGTATGGACCATACCGATACCCCGGCAATGATGGCGAGGTAAAGCAGTACGAAGATCACGTCTACTGTTCCGAGAAAATGCATAACGTTGAGTTTGATGAATAATTATTGTGAGTTTGTAGTCTGTGGTCCATAGTCTGTGGTTGTTATTGGTGAACTGTTAGCAGTTGTCAATGGCAAGTAATAAATTACTAACAACCATCAACCAACCACTCCCAACAACTACAGACTACAGACCACAGACTACAAACTGTTCTTCTTCTACCAGAAAATCGTATAAAGCGCCGCCAGAATCCCACACACGATAATCACTCCCACAGTAAATCCCGGACTCATGCGGAACATCTTCCTGTCTACTTCAAGGCCGTTTGGTGTAATGCCACGTTTGTTTTCGGCACGGCTGATCAGTATCATGCCGAGAATGCAGAGTACGAATACAAAACCCATCCTGTCGAGGAATGGTATTTCGTAGATGCCTTTATCGTTTTTAGCAGCAAACCCCAATGGCTGCAGGAATGCCAGGTCCATCATTTTTGGCAGGAACTTGAAGAAGATGGAGAATGCAAAACCACCAATGGTGGCAAACAGTGCCGCATTGGATGTTGTCTTCTTCCAGAAAAAGCCCAATATGAACATGGCGAAAATACCAGGTGATACAAAGCCGGTATATTCCTGTATAAATTCAAACCCACCTTTTTTATCGATACCAAGAAATGGCGCGATGATCACAGCAAGTACCAATGAAACAACCACCACGATCTTTCCGATACCCACCATTTTCTTTTCGCTGGCTTCGGTATTTATTTTCTTTTTATAGATGTCGAGTGTAAAGATGGTGGCAATACTGTTTGCTTTACCAGCCAGTGAGGCAACGATGGCAGCGGTTAAGGCGGCAAAAGCCAATCCTTTCAAACCAGGTCCGAGCAGGTTCATCATTACAGGATATGCTTTATCCTGCACCACTTCTCCATTCACCATCATATCAGACTGGAAACTGCCATCGCGGTATAGCACCCAGGCAGCGATACCCGGTAATACAACGATCACCGGCATCAGTAATTTCAGGAATGCAGCGAAGAGAATACCACTGCGTGCTGTTTTCAGATCAGCACCCAATGCCCTCTGTGTGATGTATTGATTACAACCCCAGTAATTCAGGTTTACGATCCACATACCACCGATCAGCACGGTCAACCCGGGAAGGCTCATGTAATTGGGATTGTCCTGGTTAAAGATCATATGGAAATGGTCGGGGCTTTTTTCTGTCAGGAGTTTAAATCCATTTAAAACACCGGTGGTGCCGAATTTTTCAGCAACCAATGTCAATGCGAGATAAGTTGTTCCGAGACCACCAACGATCAGGAATAATACCTGTATCACATCGGTGTAGCCGATCACTTTCATACCACCGAGTGTAATGATCAATGCAAACACTGCAAGCAGTATCATACAAACAACCAGGTTCACACCCGAGATGGCGCTGATGGCCAATGCGCCGAGGAATAAAATAGAAGTCAGGTTTACTACCACATACAACAACAACCAGAACACCGCCATGATCATCGCTACCGTACCGTTATACCTTTGACTCAGGAATTGCGGCATGGTATATATCTTGTTCTTCAGGTAAACAGGAATAAAGAAGATCGCCACGATCATGAGTGTGGCTGCTGCCATCCACTCATAAGTTGAGATGGCCAGGCCCATTTTAAATCCATTACCACTCATACCAATGAACTGCTCCGCAGAAATATTGGAAGCGATCAATGAGGCGCCGATCGCCCACCAGGTAAGTGACCCTTCGGCCAGGAAATAATCGTGAGAGGCGGTAGTACTGGCTTTTTTCTTACGCCTGTACACCCAGTAACCATAAGATGCAACAATCACAAAATAGATCAGGAAGACAATATAGTCTGCGGTTTGGAGAGATTTCATGAAACGGGTTTGAGTCGGTTTTGGGTTAGGGAATCTGGTTTTAGTCTGAAGTCAGAAGTCTGGAGTCTGGTGAAGTAGCGTTCATTCCAGACTCCAGACTGAAGACTCCAGACTATCTATAATACATTTCGTTCCAACGTAATTCGTTTTTCAATTGAGGAATTGTGGTTGATTTATCGATCAACACAAATTCTATGTTTGCCATTTCTGCAAAATCGGCGAGGTGTTCGCTGGTAAGGTTCTGGCTATAGCAGGTGTGATGTGCACCACCTGCGAGTATCCATGCGGCACAGCCTGCGTGCATGTTGGGATATGGTTTCCATAATACCCGTGCAACAGGCAATTTAGGCATGGTATGCATTGGCGCTACCGCGATCACTTCGTTGACAAGCAAACGGAACCGGTTACCCATATCCACGATCGATGCATTTAATGCCGGCCCCGGTGCGGAATTGAATACCAACCTCACGGGATCAGCTTTGCCGCCGATTCCCAACGGGTGTATTTCGCAGGAAGGCTTCGCATCGGCAATACTTTCGCAGATCTCGAGCATATGACTACCCAATACCATGCGGTTATCGGGGTTGAAATGGTAAGTATAATCTTCCATGAAGCTGTTACCGCCTTTCAATCCGGTTGCCATGGTTTTCATGGCGCGTACCAATGCCGCAGTTTTCCAATCGCCTTCAGCGGAAAAGCCATAACCTTTCGCCATCAGACGTTGTGAAGCAATACCGGGTAATTGTTTTAAACCATGCAGGTCCTCGAAAGTGTCGGTGAAGCCTTTATAGTTACCTGCTTCAAGAAAAGATTGTAACCCGATCTCGATCCGCGCTGCTTCGCGCAGGGAGGCATGTTGTTCACCGCCCTTTAATAATGTGGCAGCGAGGGTATAGCTGTCTGCATATTCTTCCACCAGCTGATCAATCTGTGCATCGGAAACCGTATCGATTACTTTTACCAGGTCACCAACACCATGCGTATTAACGCTGTAACCAAATTTGATCTCTGCTTCCACTTTATCACCGTCGGTTACTGCCACATACCGCATGTTATCGCCAAAGCGGACAAATTTGGCGGATTGCCAGTCATCCCATCCCAATGCAGCACGTGCCCAGCCATCGATCTTCTCGATCGATTCAGTGTCTTCCCAATGACCAACCACTACTTTCCTGTTCAAACGCATACGGCTCATGATAAACCCGAATTCCCTGTCGCCGTGGGCAGACTGGTTAAGGTTCATAAAATCCATATCGATGGTAGCCCATGGAATATCCCTGTTGAACTGGGTATGGAAATGCAGCAGTGGTTTGTGCAATACTTTCAAACCCCCGATCCACATTTTGGCCGGAGAAAAAGTATGCATCCACGCGATAATACCCACACAGTTCTTTGCAGCATTTGCTTCTACACAAACGGCATAGATTTCTTCCGGTGTAGTAACGGTGGGTTTATGTACCACATTCACCGGTATCAGGGAATGCTGATCCAACGATGCCGCGATGGCGCGCGCGTGTTCTGCTACCAGTTTCAGGGTATCATCGCCATACAGATGCTGGCTCCCTGTTACAAACCATATTTCTTTTTGTTTGATCTCGCTCACTATTGATTATTTTGAATGTTGTATTTTAATGTTAGATGATCAGCGGGTTAATAATTCTACGCTTTTAATTTCTGTAGGGAACCATACAACCATTTCTCCTTTACCACGATTGGCCCAACTGTAATAGGGAATGGCTGTGAGTGATTGCTGCACAGTTGACACACGGTTATTGCTGATCTCTATTGCAGGCACGTCTGCTTTGAGCACCATCACACCGTTTAATAAGTCTTTCTGGAATTCAGCCGTAAAATTGGTATTGGCCGGCAAAATCAGGTTACTGGTTTTGCCTTTATTGTCTACCCATTCTGCACAGTAAACGATGGGGCCGCGCTGCAACGCCGTTTTGCCGATATCGTCTGTTACTTTTGCATTGGCTTCAATCCTCTTTACCTCCATCGGTAATTCCACTTCTACTTTGTCGTCTTTTTTCCAGCTGCGACCGATCATTGCGTAACCATTTTTCATAGTATAGTTCACAGGCTGGCCGTTTACTTTGATGCTGGTCTTTGCAGCAGTACCATTGCCAAAATTGTACAGGTCAAAAGGCACAGCTATGTTCTGCGCCCAGCCAGGGATACGCACTGCGAGATTGAAGTCGGTAGGCTTTGCCGGATTAACGGTGAAAGACAGGTTGCCATTCCATGGATAATTGTTCTGCTGTACCAGTTGCACATTTGTGTTCTTCATTTGCACATCAGCAGTTCCCGAAATAAACAGGTTCACAAAAAGATTATCGTCTTTCTGCGCATACATATATCCTGGTATCGAAGGAATAAATCTCGCAAGGTTGGTAGGACAACAGGAACATTCAAACCAACCCGAACGCGCAGCTTCCACATCATTGTGTTTTCCATGATTGGTCACCTGCATGGCGTTGGTATAGAAAAAAGATTTCCCATCAAGCCCCACACCGGAGATCAGGCCATTGTATAATGTACGCTCGAGTACATCAATGTATTTGGAATCCCCATGCAGCAGGAACATCCGGTAGTTCCAGTACACATTAGCCACCGATGCGCACGTTTCGTTGTAAGCAGTAGCATTGGGTAATTCATAATTTTTACCATAGCGTTCTCCGTCACCCAGCGCCCCTGCTCCACCCTGCACATAGAGTTTTTTGCTGACCATGTTTGCCCAGATCTTATCGATCGCATTGAGCAGACTATCGTCTCCCGTAAGTGCCGCAACATCTGCAACTGCGGAATAGAGATAGCCAGCGCGTACAGCATGCCCTACTGCTTCATCCTGCAATACAACACGTTTATCATCCTGCCAGTATGATCCGTTTTTCCAGGAGTCATTGCTTTTAGGATCATATCCGGGATACTTTCCGCGTGCTTCAACAAAAAATTTAGCGGTGGAGAGATATTCGGGTTTACCGGTGATGCGGTATAGTTTTACCAATCCCATTTCCACGATCTCATGACCGGGAGCGACAGATTTTTTACCGGGGCCATATACAGCGCAAACAAGGTCTGCATTCTTCAATGCGATATTCAATAAGTTCTTCTTACCTGTTGCCTGGTAGTGTGCGGCGGCAGCTTCGTATAAATGTCCTGCATTGTATAATTCATGACTTAATTCACGTTCCTTCTCCCATCTCTCCGCGCCTGCCCATGGATGCGCCGTTGCGGGATCGATCGTTCGTGCTGTATACAGATAGCCATCCGGTTCCTGTGCCTTAGCGATGATGGTGATCATCGAATCGAGATAAGCATCCAGTTTAGCATCCGGATGTACTGCCAGCGAAAAAGAAGCGCCTTCAATCGTCTTATAAATGTCTGTATCGTCGAAAGGATATTTGGTACAGAATTTCCCGCTCTTCTGTGCGGCCATTACGAAATTCTTTACGCGGCCTGTGCTTTCACATCTTTCAAAAGAAGCAGGTATGGTTACCGTTCTGTTTGTTTCAATACGCGGCAGCCAGAAATTATCCATCAGTTTTACCTGCGTAAAAGGAACATCTTTTATTGCATAATCCTTTTTCTGCCCATAACTAATCGCAGCAAGCAATACACCCGGTAAAAGCAATGTCTTTTTCATAGGTGTTTATTTGACAGAGAACCGGTACACCGTTGTATGGTGATAGGTTTCTCCTGGTTTCAGAATAGTATTGGGGAAAGAAGGTTGGTTCGGACTATCAGGGAAATGTTGTGTTTCCAGGCAAAGTCCTGCATGTTTTGCATAAACCCAGTTATTTTTTCCGTGGAGTGTGCTATCCAGGAAATTACCGGTATAGAACTGGATACCTGGCTCTGTTGTAAATACCTCCATGAATCTGCCGCTTGCGGCATCGTAAACAGTGGCAATCTGTTCCAGTCCGGCGCCTGTTTTGTTCAGCACCCAGTTATGATCATAACCACCTTTCACTGCTGCAATATCTTTACCAATCTGTTTGGCAGCAGAAAAATCCATTGGTGTGCCTTTTACATCCGGTTGCTTGCCGGTTGGGATGAGTTGATCATTTACTTCAGTATACTGGTTTGCTTTGAGCATCACTTCATGATTCAGGATGGTGGGTTGGGCTCCTGCCGACAAATTGAAATAACAATGGTTTGTCAGGTTCACTGGTGTTGCTTTATCGGTGGTAGCGCTGTATTCGATCTTCAATCCATTGTCTGACGTAAGCGTATACACCACAACCGCTGTAAGGTTACCGGGAAACCCTTCTTCTCCATCTTTACTTGTATACGTCAGTTGCAGACTGCTATCGCTTTTGACAGCACCCTGCCAGACAACTTTGTCAAATCCCTTGATACCACCATGAAGTGTATTGCCATGGTCATTTTGCGGAAGCTGGTACGATTGCCCATCAATTGAGAACTTCCCGGCATTGATGCGGTTTGCATAACGGCCAACAAGGCAACCGAAATAAGGATTTCCTGCCTGGCGATAACCGGCTAAAGAATCGAAGCCTAACACCACGTCGCCCATTTTCTTGTCCTTATCAGGTGTGAGGATATTGGTGACTGTTCCACCGTAGTTCAGGATACTTACCTGCATACCGGCGGCGTTGGTGAGCGTGTACTGTTTTACTGAATCAGTACCCAGCACGCCATAACTTTTTTCAGTGATGGATGAGGCAGCAGCCTTACCGGCTTCACTTTTTTCATTTTTACAGGCAAGCGTTAACACCATGGCGGCAAGCACAAAGAGTGATGAATGTTTTTTCATAATGGCAGTTTAAGGCGGTTTGTTATTTGTGGTCTGTAGTCTGTGGTTGTTACGGTCAGCCGTTAATAGTTGCATTTTATTGATCATTGGAAGTCGATGAACAACCAACCAAAAACCACTAACAACCACAGACTACAGACCACAAACAACAAACCGTTTTTAGTTTTGTCCGTAATAACTATCCGGACCATGTTTGCGTTCGAAATGTTTTTTGATCAGGCTGTCTTTCAGTCGTGGCGGGTTATTGCCGATCTGTTCTGTTAAGAAAGCCATCCGGGCCACACTTTCCAGTACAGCGCTGTTGTACACTGCTTTCTGCGCTGTTTTACCCCAGGTAAAAGGCGCATGATTTCCTACCAGTATCATTTCCAGTTCGCGGTAATCCAGTTTTCGCTCATCTAAACAATTGATGATCTGGAATCCGGTTTCGTATTCATAATTACCCCTGATCATTTCATCACTCATCGGTGCCGCACAGGGAATATCCTCTGTTGTATGGTCTGCATGCGTGGTGCCGTAAACGGGTATATCGCGTTGGCTTTGTGCCCATGCGGTGGCATAAGTAGAATGTGTATGAACGATGCTGCCAATCTCAGGCCAGTGTTTGTAGAGTACCGCATGCGTAAGTGTATCGGAAGATGGACGCAGCTCACCGGCCACCGTATTTCCATCCAGGTCAACGATCACCATTTTTTGCGGGCTGAGTTCTTCATAAGGAACACCACTTGGTTTGATCGCAAACACACCAAGTTTCCTGTCAACCACGCTTACATTTCCAAACGTGAATAATACAAGCCCCAGCTTTGGCAACTGCATATTGGCATGGTAAGCGGCTTCTTGTATATGCTGGAAACTCATTTAATTTGATAATGTGATAATGCTAATTGGGTTTGTCGGTGTATTGATAATTGATGCATTGTCAGATTGTTTAATTGTTTTTCAGGCAACGCAATAATGCAACCTTTCAACAATGTAACCATGCAGCGATTCAACTATATAACCAGCGCTCATCTCCCTCTCAAATTCCGTCTCACAATATAACCTGTTGTTCCAAGAATGTTCCCAGTTTCCGGTACTGTTGATATCTTTTTTCGTATATCGCATACCGGGTAGGTTCAGGATGGTATTCTGCATCAAACCCCTGACCCATGGCGTTCATGGCATCCTCCACTTTGGGATAAATACCGGCTGTTGTTGCCGCAAACATGGCGGCGCCAAATGCGCAGGTCTGTTCACTTTTATGGATACGGATCGGCATATTCATTATATCCGCCATCATCTGCATGATAAAAGCCGATTTTTTTGCTACACCGCCCAAACCGATCAGCCCTTTTACCGGAACTCCCTCTTCGCGGAAACGGTCAACAATGGCCCGGGCACCAAAGCAGGTGGCTTCTGCGAGAGAGCGGAAAACCCTTGGTGCATCACTGGCAAGATCCAGTCCGGTCAATGCGCCTTTCAGCAGTTGATTGGCGTCGGGTGTGCGCCGGCCATTCAACCAGTCTATCGCAAGTGCATCGTCTTCCTGCAAAGGCAATAGCGCCGCTTTTTCACTTAACGTTTTCAATAATTTGCTGCTGATCTCCTCGGTGAGTTTTTCAGCGGTTGCTTTATCAATCAATGAAGAGGCAGACAATAACTCTTTCGCTGGCCATACCAACAGGTTACGGAACCATGCATACGCATCGCCAAAAGCAGACTGGCCTGCTTCCATACCCAGCATGCCGGGAATAATGGAGCCGGGTACCTGGCCGCAAATGCCTTTCACCAGTTTTCCCTGCATTTCCTCCATCGGCGCAACCAGCATATCACAGGTGGAAGTGCCCATTACCTTGCTGAGATGATAGGGTTCGATCTGTCCGCCTACCGCACCCATATGGCAATCAAATGCGCCTACACTGATAACTACATCTTCTGAAAGACCCAGTTTTTGAGCCCATTCCGCTGAAAGATGACCGGCGGGTTTGTCGGAGGTATAGGTTTGGGTAAAAAGCCGTTTTGTAAATCCCTTCAGCAAAGGATCCCATGATGTGAAGAATTCATCCGGGGGCAATCCGTCAAATTCTGTTGCCCATAAACTTTTATGTCCTGCGCTGCACACACCGCGTCTGATCTCCGAAGCATTGTTTCCACCGGTTAACAGGAATGGTATCCAATCGCAGTGTTCTACCCACGAATAGCAGGCATCGCGTACTGCTTCATCTTCGCGCAACACATGCAGCAGTTTTGCCCAGAACCATTCAGAAGAATAGATGCCGCCTACAAATTGCAGGTAATTGACAGGAAACTTTTCTGCATGCTTATTCAGTTCTGCAGCTTCCTTTACCGAGCTATGATCCTTCCACAACACGAACATGGCGTTCGGATTGTTTTCAAAACCCGGCAACAACGAAAGCGGTACCCCATATTTGTCTACAGCAATCGGAGTAGACCCTGTTGTATCAACCGCGAGGCCTTTTACAGCACCAGCTACCGATGCGCCTGCCTGTACCAGACAATCTTTGATCGTATGTTCCAACCCCTCCACATAATCGGAAGGATGCTGGCGAAAAATATGTTTGGAAGGATCACAGTATAATCCTTTTTGCCAGCGGGGGTAATAGAACACCGAAGCGGCAATCTCATCACCGTTCGATGCATCAACAATGATGGAACGTACCGAATCGGTACCGAAATCAACTCCTATAACAAAACTTTCCTGGGGCATATATGGTCTTATTCAAATAAACGATCCAGTTGCGGATCGGTATAGTCTTCGATAAAAAAGAGAATGTTCTCCAGATCGCCAAACTCCTCCTTTGTGTGCATGGTAGTGATCACCACAGACTGCATACCCGCTCTTGCTGCGGCTTCCACACCTTTTGGTGAATCTTCGAACACAACACAATTCTTATAAGCAACACCCAACAGGTCGGCACACAGCGTGAATGTTTCGGGATCCGGTTTGCTTTCCACCACCTGCTCGGCGCTTACCACGGCATCAAAATACGGCCGTATATCGAGTCCGTCAAGCACAAAATCGATATTGAACATGATCGCGGCTGAGCCAATGGCCATGGGAATACCAGCTTGTTTTGTTTTTTCGAGAAAAACAGGAATACCTTCTATCGGCTTAAGTAAAGGACGAAAATCTTCCTGGTATTTTCGCTCCTTTTCAATACTCATCACCTGTTTTTCATCGGGTGAAAATCTTCCCGGAAAAATGCGCTCAAGTAATTCATCATTCTTTCCGTAACATTCCTGTTTTGTTCTTTCCAGGCTCAGGGCAGCACCCAACCCATTCAGTATCCGGTGCCAGGCCCTGATATGAAAATCCATATCATTTACAATGGTTCCGTTCAGATCAAACAGGAACGCTTTGGGGTTGTTCATTGGGGAAATTCAAAAGTCAAAATTTAAAAATCAAAATTCAAAAGTCAAAAAGCATTGCAGCGTTTTTGACTTTTGAATTTTGATTTTTGAATTAAATATACCGGTTAATCAGGTTTTCGAGGTATTCCTGCTTTCCACTGATTGCCGCTGGTTCTCCGTTGGCGATCGCGTAATCGCGTAATTGCTCGAGTGATACCTTACCGGCTTCAAAATCTTTGCCGGTTCCGCTGTCGAAAGAAGCATATCGGTCTTTGCGGATTTTTTTATAGTCAGATTTCTGAAGAATTTCATCAGCAATGATCAATGCGCGGGCGAATACATCCATGCCGCCGATATGTGCATAGAACAGGTCCAGCGGATCAGTTGAATTTCTACGGCGCTTCGCATCGAAGTTGATACCACCGCCTGCAAAACCTCCGGCTTCAACAATCACCAGCATGGTTTCCACCATTTCATTGATGTTATTCGGGAACTGGTCGGTATCCCATCCATTCTGGTAATCACCGCGGTTAGCATCGATGCTACCCAGCATACCATTATCAGCCGCTATCTGCAAATCGTGCTGGAAGGTATGACCGGCAAGTGTTGCATGATTCACTTCAATATTCAGTTTGAAATCATCCTGCAGACCATACTGGCGCAGGAAGCCGATCACCGTTTCAGAATCGTAATCGTACTGGTGTTTGCTTGGCTCACATGGTTTCGGTTCGATAAAGAAAGTTCCTTTGAAACCCTGTTTGCGTGCATAGTCTTTGGCCGTATGCAGGAAACGCGCCATATGTTCTTTCTCGCGTTTCATGTCTGTATTGAGCAGGGTCATATATCCCTCGCGACCGCCCCAGAATACATAGTTCTCACCGCCTAATGCGATGGTTGCATCCAGTGCTGCTTTTACCTGTGCACCACCATGTGCCAATACGTGAAAATCGGGGTTGGTGGCGGCGCCGTTCATATAACGGCGGTTGCTGAACAGGTTGGCGGTTCCCCAAAGCAGTTTTACACCGCTGTCGGTTTGTTTTTGTTTGGCATAATCCACCAGCGCCTGCAGTCTTCGCTCGTTTTCATTTACATCATTGGTATAGTCAACCACATCCACATCATGGAAGCAGTAGTAAGGCATATTCATTTTGGTGATGAATTCGAATGCAGCATCCATCTTATCTTTTGCACGTTCTACCGCATCTGTTTTTACATCCCAGGCAAAATTATGTGTTGGTTCACCAAACGGATCACCGCCATTACCGCAGAAGCTATGCCAGTAAGCACAGGCAAAACGCAGCCATTCTTTCAGTGGCTTCCCGGCCACAACCCTGCTCTCATCATACCAGCGAAAGGCAAGCGGGTTATCACTGCCGGTGCCTTCAAATTTTATCTGGCTTACTTCTTTGAAGAATGGTCTCTCTCCTGTTACGACTTTCATTGTTTGTCAGTTTTGAAATGAAAAATTATGCTTGCTTGTTTGTTTGGTTCAGTAAATTTTTCCACTCATGGTAAAGGGCATCGCAAGCTATCGAATTTGAAGGTTCCACGTAGCGCAAACGTTGCATATTTGTGAACGCTTCTTTTTCGTTCGAATAGATGCCTGCGCCCAATCCCGCGCCAACGGCCGCACCCACGCTTCCATCACAATTGTATAGCTCAACGGGGGTGTTAAGGGTATTTACGAATGAGTCGATAAACACATCGCTCAGGAACAGGTTGGCTCTCCCTGCCCGTATCACCGAAGGCTGCAGACCATTCTCACGCATGATATCCAATCCATAGCGGAAGGCAAAAGCGATACCTTCCTGGGTAGCACGGAAGATATGCGCCGCTGTGTGTTTGTTCAGATCGATATTGTGCAGGTGCGCCCCCACAGTGGCGTTGTTGAGCATCCGTTCAGCGCCGTTACCGAAGGGCAGCACGTACAACCCATCGCTTCCCGCTTTGATCTCCGCCGCTGCTGCATTCATCTGGGCATAACTGAAATGACCGCCTGTTGCACTGCGAACCCAGTTGTTCATGATCCCTGTGCCGTTGATACAAAGCAGTATGCCCAGTCTTTTGGCTTCCTGGGTATGGTTCACATGCGCAAAAGTGTTTACGCGTGATTGGGGATCATAAGCGAGCGTATCGCTTACACTATAGATAACACCTGATGTACCCGCAGTAGCAGCTACTTCACCGGGCTGCATCACGTTTAATGACAACGCATTGTTTAACTGGTCGCCCGCTTTGTACGCGATGGGAATGCCCGGTTTCAGAGAGAGATTGCCGGCAACATCGTCTTTCAATGCGCCATGACTCTCAAAAACTTTTTTAATTGATGGAACGAATGCGGTATCCAATCCATAATAACTGAAAACATCTTTCGATAATTCGTCTTTCCGGAAATCCCAGAATATCCCTTCTGATAGTGCAGAGATCGTAGTGGTTGTTTCTCCCGAAAGTTTCATGGCGATAAAATCGCCCGGCAGCATGAACTTGTCTATTTTTTCATACACAGATGGCTCGTTCTTTTTTACCCATGCCAGTTTGGATGCAGTAAAATTGCCTGGAGAATTTAACAGAGAAGAAAGGCAATTCCTCTCTCCTATTTCCTGGAAAGCTTTATTACCAAGATCAACCGCCCGGCTATCGCACCAGATGATGCTATCGCGCAATACATGCTGCTGCCTGTCTACCAATACCAGGCCATGCATCTGGTAGCCGATACCGATAGCGCCGATATCTTTGGGATCATATTTTTTTGTTGCGTGTGCTTTCAGGATCGCTTCCTGTACATGCAGCCACCACATTTCGGGCGACTGTTCCGCCCAGCCTGGTTTTAAGGAGGTGATACCCGATTCTGTTTCGGGATATTGCGCCGATACCACACATTGCTGTGTAGCGGCGTCCACAACTGAAACTTTTATAGAAGACGTGCCGACATCTATTCCTAATAATAACATGGACTGCTTTTAAATTTCACATTGACTTCCATTCCACTTAAGAGAACGGAAAAAAAGCCACCAGGGAAAAATCCCCGGTGGGGCTGCCTAAATTGCTCACTATAATAACCAAAAATTTACAATCAACGGCTGTTTATTGTGTATTATTTACCTATTTGCCTTTTAAACCCAGCAAGAGACTATAAAAGGCCTGTTTTTTATTGTAACTATTGTCGAATAACAGCGGGGCATCCTGCTTTTTCTGGCTGGTGAGTATCCAGCTGTCGTTGTCTGCCACACCCCAAACTGTAAACCCATGTCTTTGCGCCACCGGTACATTCTGGATAAAAGACCTGGCAACATACTTATACATATCAGCCTGCGCCGTCAATACCGATGATCCTGCAAAGAAGTTTGCCTCATCATTGGGATTTACACGTATATCGAGTTCTGATACCCGTACTTTCAATCCGGTAGCCGCCAGTTTTTTAAACATATTGTCGATAGCGGTTGTGGAAGTATTGATGGCGATATGCATCTGTGTGCCTATTCCGTCGATCTTCGCCCCTTTGGCTTTCAGTTCATTCACATAATTGATCAGTGAATCGAGTTTTGCCGGGTTGTATTCAAGATTGTAATCATTGATAAACAATAATGCGTTCGGGTCAGCAGCCTTTGCATACTGGAATGCCTTCAAGGCATAATCCCTGCCGAGATATTGCGCCCAGTAAAATGCATCGCCTGTTGATGATCCGGTATTGGTACGCAAACCACTGGCACCATCGGCCATGGATTCATTCACTACATCCCAGGCTTTCACTTTACCTGCGTAACGGGTAACCATTGCGCGGATAAAGCGGCTTAATGCAGAATCTACTGAAGCAGCTATCTGCGCACCGCTTGGGGGTGGTGCATTGGAGATATCAACGATGCTGATATTATCAATGGTGTAAGTACCTGCTGCGGGGAAATTCAACCGGATCATAGGCGATGTTTCACCCGCGGTCAATGTCCATGTATAAGTATCCCAGGAAGTAGTTGTTGTAATATCGCTTTGCTGATAAACGGTATTCTGTGCAACAAGCCGCACTTTACCGCCGCTCACCGATGATTTGATATCAACAGATACTCTGTACACACCGCCTACAGTTGCGTTCCATGAAGGACCTATCGCCTGTACATCATAAGCGTTGGTTCCGGCGGTAGTAACCGCTACCTGCATGGCTCTCGCGCTGCCAT